>Ga0335072_10006071_pt1 | contig 17729 bp, 17 predicted proteins | sample Lox_Sample_21_FD_206725 | JGI IMG/M metagenome (GOLD analysis project Ga0335072, IMG submission 206725) | Soil microbial communities from Loxahatchee National Wildlife Refuge, Florida, United States - Lox_Sample_2.1 | ecosystem: Environmental > Terrestrial > Soil > Wetlands | place: USA...
GGATGTGGCTCACCAGAATCGTCAGGTACGTCGCCCGCACCCATCCGTGCCCCGGGTAGTGGCTCTCCCCGTGCAGCGCGTAGTTCGCAATGTAGCAGACCAGAAAAATCGACGAGAACACAAACGCGGTGATCATCGCCGCCCGGTGCGCCTTGATCCGTCCGGTCCAGCTACGGCTGCCCTTGATAAATGCGAACCCCATCAGCAGCGCCGTCGCGCTCAGCCCGTTCAGCAGTGCGTCAAGCCCCGGCAGAAAGGCCAGCTCCCGCCGCGAGGCGTCCATCGCCGGGTGTACGTAGATCAGCCAGAACAGAAACGCCATGGCCGCCGCGCTGATGGCCAGAATCGCCGCAATCGCCGGTCCGGTTCCCGAGCCCGGCCTCGCTGTCGGAGAAGTCGTCGTCATCAGTGCCTCGCCGTGGCGCAGAACATCAGGGTGGTGAACAGCACCGGCAGATACAGCACGCTCACCTTGAGCAGGTCCCGCGCCAGCATCCGGCTCTCGGCCTCACCCTTCGCGCGCAATACCCCCGCGAACCGCACCGTGTAACCCAGGTACACCAGCCCCAGCGCGATCGCCAGCCCGCCATAGGTCCATCCCGTCACTCCCAGCCACATCGGCGCCAGGCTTACCGGAATCATCAGCACCGCGAAGAACAACGCCTCGCCCACGGTCGACCATCCGTCCGGCTGCACCACCGGCAGCATTTTGATGCCGGCCCGCGCATAGTCATCCCGATAAAGCCACGCAATTGACATGAAGTGCGGAAACTGCCAGACGAACAGGATCGCAAACAGCGCCACGCCCGGCCACTCGATCCTTCCCCGCGCAGCCGTCCACCCCAGCAGCGGTCCCATCGCCCCGGGAAACGCACCGATGAACGTGGCCACCGTCGTCATCCGCTTCAGGGGTGTATAGATCGCCACGTAAGTAAATGCCGTCAACAGGGCCAGCGAGACAGTCAGCAGGTTCGTGTGCAGAGTCAGCCACCACGCGCCCAGAAGCAGTGCGCCCAGCCCGGCAACCACTCCCTGCGCCAGCGAGAATCGCCCCGAGGCCAGTGGCCGGTCCGCGGTGCGGATCATCCGCGCGTCGGTCGTCCGTTCCAACGCCTGGTTCAACGCCCCCGCGCCAGCTGAAACCAGTCCGATTCCCAGCAGAACATCCAGCAGCCCCCGCTGCATGGAACTGATCCCCGACTGCATCGATCCCAGATAGAATCCGCCCCACCCGGTGACCAGCACCAGCCCTACGACCTTGACTTTAAAAAGCTCCCGCAGATCGTTGATAAGCCGGGCCGTCGCGCCCGGGCTCGGCGCATGAATGGCGCCCGCTGCATGAGGACGGTTCTCCGTCGAGTGGGCGGCAAGCCCTGCCGGGTCCGCTGTCTGAATGACGGGAGTCATGGGGATGAAAAATAGCCTTTGGCCGCGACACGCCGCAACCTCCCTTGATCATAGCAGGCAGATCGCAAAGCGAGGCGCTCTCAAATGCCCCGCGCCCCAAGGCGCCGGCTTCGCCAGCCCATTGTCGACTGGCACGTGGGGCTCTTCCGCTAGATCCAGCGCCGCACGCGGCGGCAGTACGCCTCATATTCCGCGCCGAACGACTCCCGCAGCCTCGATTCCTCCAGCGGAATCACCATCCACTGCAGGTACGCAAGCACCAGCGGCAGCAACGCCAGCGGCCAGATCTGCCGCAGCAGCCCCGCTTCTCCCAGATACGCCAGCGTCAGCCCCACATACATGGGGTTCCGCGTAATTCGGTAAGGTCCCCGCGTCACCAGCAGCCGCGACTGCTGACCCGGCACTGTCGTCGTGCTCACCCGGTGGAAGAGCGTCAACCCCCAGCCTGCAATCACCGCGCCAACCGCAAACAGTCCTGCTCCCACGCCGGTGCTCACCCAGGCGCTTGTTGGGGAAGTCGCACCAGGCCGCAGGTAAACCTGCAGCACAGTCCCCAGCAGGTAGCTCAGAACAAACACCCAAGGCACCGGAATCTTCAGCAGCACCCGTACTGGATTTTTCACGTGGCCCCTGGGTCAATCGTATTCGAGTCCCTTCAAAACGGACTTGCCGCGATATTCTCCTTCATGCGACCGCCTTGGGCCCGCCGCTTACTTCTGCTTTGCCGCGGCCTTCACGCCGCGTCCGCCCCGCTTCGCCTTCGCCGGCTCCGCAGCACCCTCACCATCCTCCTGTGTCACGAACGACCGGCCCGGCTCATAAGTGTGCTCTCCCAGCGCGTGCAACCTGAGAAAGTTCGTCGAGCCCGACTTCGTCCGCGTGCCCGCGACAATCGCAATCACCTCTTTGGGCCGCACATACCCGTTCTGTTCCAGCAGATTCTCGGCCACCTCCACCAGGGCTTCGGTCGTGTACAGCTTCGGGCACCGGATCGGCGTCGTCCCCCATAGCAGGTTCAGCCGGTTGATGGTGATCTCCAGCGGGCTCATCGCGAAGATCGGCGTCGAGGGATGGTACTTCGAGAGCTGCCGCGCCGTGGTGCCCGTCTCCGTGAACAGCGCAATCCCGCGCAGGTCCAGGTCGTCGGCCGCGTGTGCCGTCGCTTCGCAGATCGTCTCCGCGATCGACAGCCGCGCGTGGCGCGGCCGCGGCTGTGCGAAGCGCTCTTCCTTCATGTGCCGCTCCGCCTCGGCCACAATCCGCGCCATCATTGAGATCGCTTCCACCGGGTACTTGCCCACCGCCGACTCGCCCGACAGCATCACCGCATCCGTTCCGTCGTACACCGCGTTGGCCACGTCCGAGACCTCCGCGCGCGTCGGCCGCGGGTTCTCGATCATCGACTCCAGCATCTGCGTGGCCGTGATCACCGGCTTGCGGTACTCGGCCGCTCGACGGATGATGTGCTTCTGGATCGCCGGCACCGTCTCCGGCGGCACCTCCACGCCCAGGTCGCCCCGCGCCACCATGATCGCGTCCGCCGCGTCGAAGATGCTGTCCAGGTGCTCGATCGCCTGCGGCTTCTCCAGCTTGGCGATGATCCACGTCTCGAACCCCAGCGCCGATACCCGGTTGCGCACCAGCCGCACGTCTTCGGCCGTGCGCACAAACGAAACCGCCACGGCGTCCACGCCGTTCTTCAGCGCAAACTCCAGGTCGTCGGCGTCCTTGTCGGTAAGCGACGGCGTCCGCACCGGAATGCCCGGCAGGTTGATGCCCTTGTGCTCGCCCAGCATCCCGCCGTTGATGATGTCGCACACCACGTCCTCGCCGTCCAGTTCGTGCACGCGCAGTTCGATCAGCCCGTCCGAGAGCAGAATCCTCGATCCCTGTTCGAGGTTCTCCGCCAGCGTCTTGAAGGTTGTGCCCACCAGCGCCACCGTGCCCGGAACGTCGCGCGGCGTAATCGTAAGCCGCTGCCCCTGCTTCAGCAGAACAGGCTGATGGTCCTTCAGCGTTCCCGTGCGAATCTTCGGCCCCTGCAGGTCGGCCAGAATGCAGAGCGGCTTGTTTTCCTCCCGGCTCAGCTTGCGTACTTTCTGCATAACCGCCAGCTTGCTCTCATGGGATCCGTGGGAAAAGTTCAGCCGGATCACGTCCACTCCGGCTCGAATCATGTCTCTCAACACCGGCTCCGTGTTCGAGGCCGGCCCTAGCGTGGCCACAATCTTTGCGCGCCGTTGCAAGGGCGACTCCGACAGGCTCAATTCTGAAAAAGGCATGGAAGCGCTCCAGAAATCGGTTCAGTAAGGTAGGTTTTGTTGGTTGGTTTAGGGATGTTGTTTAGCAAAGCACACTCTTCACCATTGTAAATGGAGCCCGAAAACACAGAAGCCCCATACCGTCTTGCAGGCCCGCTCATGCCGCGGTCATTGCCCGCAATCACTGATTTGCAGTTTGCGAATCAGGTATTTGGCGCACCGTTGCGCTCCCGCCGGCTCCAGTAAAGCCAGCCGTTCACCTCCGCGCCCACCAGCACGCTGAACGCGGTCAGATACAGCCACACCAGCGTGGCGATGCCCGCGGCAAACGAGCCGTAGAACCGCGAGTAGTTCTCGTCGCGCGTCACATACCAGCCAAAGGCCAGCGTCGCCGGGAACCAGAGCAGCGTCCCCGTCACCGCGCCCGGAACCACCGCACGCCACCTCTCCACGCGCCGGGTTCCGTAGTGATACAGCACGGTCAGCACCGCCATGCTCGCCACAATCGCGATCGACCATCGCACCATCCGCCAGAAAAACAGAACGATGTGCCGCAGGTCGTGTCCCGCCGCCTCGACCATCCACTGCTCGATCTGGTGTCCGAAGACGATCACCAGCGTCGCTACCGAGAGCGGAATCATGATGATCGGCACCAGCATGAACGCCCGCACCCGTCGGCCCCAGAACCCCCATGTCTCCTCGAGCGGAACACGATACGCCCGCCGGAATCCCTCCATCAGCGACAGCGTCATCCCCAGCCCCGCAAAGATGCTCAGGCTGGTCGCCGACATGATCACCGGCAGCGAATTCACCCGGTGCGCCAGCACCGCCGACTGCAGCAGGTTCATCGTGTCCACGGGCAGCAGCTGCTCGAAGATCGCCCGCAGGTCGCCCATCATCGTCGTGCCTTCATGCACCTGCGACAGCAGCGTGGTGATCACGAGAATCGCCGGGAAGAGCGTCAGCATCGCCGAATACGCCGCCGCCTTGGCAACGTTGAACATGTCGTGGGTAAACACTTCGCCCACGATCCGGTTGATCCTCAAGTAGAGCTCGCGCATACCCACCCTTGGGAAGAGTAGATGATCTCCGGCTCCGGCGGCGACAAAAGTTCGTAAAGGGTCGCCGTAACCGCCTTCGGCGCCGGCGCCAGTCCCGCTCTTACGTCCCTTCGGGAAAATCCGCTCCCGTGGTCACGCTCTCCCACGCGGCAATCTCGCGCTCCCACTGCGCCATCTTTGCTCTGAAGCGCGTCAGCGCCGTCTTTCCCAGGATCAGGTGCAGGGGTGGTTCGGCCGCGTCCACCACCGCGATTGTGGCCTCCACGGCCTTCTGTGGATCGCCCGGCTGCTTGCCGCTCTGCGTCTTCAGGTACTCGCGCGCCTTACCCGCCGTCTCGCGATACTCTGCAATCTCCCGTTCGGCCAGCTGGCCCGACCTTCCCAGAAAATCCGTCCGGAACGGCCCCGGCTCAATCACCGTCACGCGCACGCCCAGCGGCTTCATCTCCGCCGCCAGCGCCTCGCTGAACCCCTCCACCGCGAACTTCGTGGTGTTATAAAAACCCCACCCCGCGCCTCCGATGAGCCCGCCGATCGAAGAAAAGTTGAGAATGTGCCCGATGCGCCGCTCCCGCAGATGCGGCAAAAATGCCCGCGTCGTCCGGATCAGGCCATAAATATTGGTCTGGAACATCGGCTCGAACTCATCTTCCGCAACCTCCTCGATGGCCCCGGTCACGCCATACCCCGCGTTGTTCACCACCACGTCCACGTGTCCGAACGCGGCAATCGCCGTCGCCGCCGTCGCCTCGATCTGGGCCGGCTTCGTCACGTCCAGCGTCAGCGCACGCGCCCGCTCCGGATACTGCGCCTCCAGATCGGCAACCTTCGCAACCTCCCGCGCCGTCACAATCGCCCATTCCCCGCGCCGCAGCACTTCCTCAGCCAGCAGCCGCCCAAATCCCGTCGAAGCTCCCGTAATGAACCACACGCGCGATGCGCCGTTCTGTTCCATAGGTCCCCGCTCCCTTTGCGAATTTTGTTCACAACTTTGGATGCCCTTCGGCCCGCAATCGCTCCGGCCGCTCACCATCCGGCCGCGCGCAGCACCGCCTCCACCGTCTCCTCCGGCGTCAGCGCATCTGTCCGGATCGACACGTGCGCTTTCCGGTAAAGCGGCAGCCGCCGTTCGTACCGCCCCGCCAGGTTGGCCCGGTCGGCGAGGATCGGCCGCATATTCTCCGTTCCCCGGCAGCGCTCGAGCGTCGTCTCCAGCGTTACCTCCAGATGCACCAGCAGCGTTCCCTCGGCCGCGCTCTCGGGTCCAGTCAACAGCTTGCGCGTGGCCTCATGCTCGATCGCCCCGCCCCCCAAGGCCAGCACCAGTTCCTTGCCCTCGATCAGCCCCTCAATCACCGCCCGCTCCCGCTCCCGGAACGCTTCCTCGCCCTCGTGCACAAACAGATCCGTAATCCGAGCCCCGGCTTCGGCCTCGATCACCTCATCCGCATCGACAAACCGCCAGCCCAGCCGCAGCGCCAGCAGCGGCCCCGCCGTGCTCTTCCCCGACCCCATGAATCCTGTCAACACAATCCGCCGCACCCCGAAAACCGCCGCCGATTGCGCCTCATCAGTAGCCTTCATCCGTCCTAGTCTAAAAGAACCCGCCCTCCATCCTCAGTCCCCTATCACTGATCACTGACCACTGACCACTGACCACTTCGTCATCCCAGCACCATAATCATCGCCCCCGCCGTAATCAGCACGCCTCCCGCGATCTCCGTCAGCGTCAGCTTCTCGCCCAGCAGCATCCACGCAACAACCATCACCAGCGGCACGCTCAGCTTATCCAGCGGAGCCACACGCGACACCGGCCCCAGTTGCAGCGCCCTGAAGTAGCACAGCCACGAGAGCCCCGTCGCCAGCCCCGCCGCCGTGAGAAAAAACACCGTACGCCGGTCCAGCGACCGGATCTCGCCGTGTTTGCCCAGCGCCAGTGCGATCGCCCACGTGAACACCACCACCACGCTCGTTCGCAGCGCCGTGGCCAGATTCGAGTCCACGTGCGCCACGCCCAGCTTGGTCAGCAGCGCCGTGGCCGCCGCAAATACCGCCGCGAGCAACGCCCATCCGATCCATCCCATGGGCTTTATGGTACGGGTTCGCCCATCGGCACCGCTGTGATTCGCCGTAATTTAAACTGGCCGATATGGAGCCGGGCAGCGCCAGCAAAACCGCTTTTCGCGTGGCGCTGCACCGCGCCGTCCATCAGGCTCTCGACCGGCCTCCCGTCCTCGAGGACCCCATTGCCATCCCCCTCCTCGGTTCCAGCTTTGCTTACGACCCCGCCAGCGAAGCCACCCGCTTCGCCCGCTCCTTCCGCGCCTTCATGGCTGCCCGCAGCCGCTACGCCGAGGACCGCCTCGCCCAATCCGTCGCGCGCGGCGTCGCACAGTACGTCCTCCTCGGCGCCGGCCTCGACACCTTCGCCTACCGCAACCCCTTTCCCCGACTTCGCGTCTTCGAAGTCGACTTTCCCGCCACTCAGGACTGGAAGCGCGCCCTCCTCGCCGAAGCCGCCGTCGCCGCGCCCCCCAGCCTCACCTTCGTCCCCATCGACTTCGAGGCCCAGGCCCTCGCCGCCGCTCTCGCCCAGGCTGGCTTCGATGCGCAAGCCCCCGCCTTCTTCGCCTGGCTCGGCGTCGTCCCCTATCTCTCCATTGAAGCCTTCCGCGCCACACTCGCCTTCATCGCCGCCCTTCCCGCCTCGAGCGGCGTGAGCTTCGACTACAGTCTCTCGCCTGCTTCCTTCGGCCTCGTCCGCCGCATCGCCTTTGAGCGTCTCGCCGACCGTGTCGCCGCCGCCGGCGAACCCTTTCGCCTCTTCTTCACGCCGGAAGATCTCAGCGCCGAGTTCTGCCGCGCCGGTTTCCGCTCCTTCGAGCACCACGACGCCGACGCCCTCAACGCCCTCTACTTTGCCGCCCGCGCCGACGGCCTCGCCCTCCCATCCCCGGGCATGGGCCAGATGGCCACCGCCTGGACCTAAAACTGCTTAAGTCGCCCGATGGAGAGCGTGCCATGATCCACATCCGGCCTGCGCAGCACGCAGACCTGAGCCAGCTCGCCGCCCTTTGCGTGCTCCTCTGGCCGGAGGGCTCCGTCGAAGAACACCGAGCTGAGCTCGCCACCTCGCTCGCGACCGGCATGAACGGAACCCTCCCCGCCGCCGTCTTCGTCGCGCACGACGACGCCGGCGCCCTCATCGGATTTCTCGAAGTCGGCCTCCGCTCCCACGCCGACGGCTGCGATACCGCCCAACCTGTCGGTTTCATCGAGGGCTGGTTTGTTCTGGAGCAGCACCGCGGCCGCGGCGTCGGCCGCGCCCTCATGCACGCTGCAGAAGACTGGAGCCGCGCCTGCGGCTGCCTTGAGATCGCCTCCGACGCTCTCATCGACAATTCCCCGTCGCACCACGCCCACCGGGCCCTGGGCTTCGAGGTGGTCGACCGTTGCGTCCACTTCCGCAAGCCGCTCCGTCCACCGTCCCCGCGCTAACATTGAGTCATGCGCCTGTTCGCCCTCGTGCCCCTGGCCGTCGTCCTCGGCCTTGCCGGATGCGGCTATCACACCCTTGGCGCCGCCACCCACCTCCCCCCTGACCTCACTACCCTCGCCGTCCCTCTCTTTTCGAACCAGACCAACACCTACGGCACAGAGACCGTACTGACCGGCGCCGTCATCCGCGAGTTCGCCGCCCGCACCCGCTATCGCGTCGTTCCCCAGGCCGATCCGGATGCCGGCGCCACCCTCCGCGGCGTCCTTCTTAAGGAAGCCGTCACGCCTCTCACCTACAACTCCTCCACCCAGCAGTCCTCCAGCTTTCTCGTCACCATCGTCCTCTCCGTCACCCTCACCGGCCGCGACGGACACGTCCTCTATCGCAACCCCAGCTACGTCTTTCGCCAGCAGTATCAATCCACCACCGTCCTGCCCACGTTTCTGCAGGAAGACCCCGCCGCCGTGCAGCGCCTCGCCCGCGACTTCGCCCGCCAGCTCGTGGCCGACGTCCTCGAGGGCTTCTGATCTGCCGCGAGAATATCTCCATATGAGCCCCTTGAGCCGAATCATCCTTTCGATGTTGTGCGCAATCGGGAGCGCAGGGCTGGTGCGGGCTCAGATGCCCTTTTACACCGACAACGCCGACGTGACCGCCGATAGAACCCTGCACCTGGAGGTCTTCGACGAATTCGACGGCCTCCAGTCCGCCCAGTTTCCCGATCTCCGCCAGAACACCTTCAATTACAAGTTCAACTACGGTCTGCCCCACGGCCTCGAGCTCGACCTCGACGCACCCTACCTCTCCATCTACCGCGCCCCCGGGGCCGAGACCTCGAATGGACCCGGTGACACCGACATGGGCATCAAGTGGAACTTCCGCAAGGCCGCCCGCCCGCGGAGCGCCCCGGCCCTCTCCGCCAGCCTCTACATCGAGTTCCCCACCGGGGATGTTCAGGAGCAGCTCGGTTCCGGCCTCACCGACTACTGGCTGAACTGGATCGCCGAGGAGCCGCTCTCTGACAAGACCCGAATCAATGCCAACTTCGGTTTCCTCTTCGCCGGCAACACCAGCACCGGTGTCCTGGGCACTCAGAACACCCGCGGCCACGTTTACACCGGCGGCCTCTCGCTCACGCACGACCTCAGCCCGCACCTTACGCTCGGAGCCGAAGCCTATGGCGCCGTTGCCGACAACCACAGCCTGGGCAAAGACCAGCTTCAGGGCCTGGGCGGGGGCTGGTACCAGGTCACCGAGCGCTTTGCGGTGACCTTTGCCATGCTGGGCGGCAGCCATATTGCCAGCCCCAGGGTCGGCGGCCAGGTCGGCTTCGAGGTCGACTTCCCACTGCACCGCGCGCCGCTTACCCCTCCCTGACGGGCAGGCGGACGCAAAGAGAGCCGTCGATTCCGACCCAAAGCGCGGAGAGGATAATGACCCCGCATGGGGGATGATTCGAAAACCAGGGCAAGACCGGGACCCGATTCCTGATCCATTGCAGAGCAAAGAAGTCACCCGCGCGCCCCTGTTCTACTCTCTCCTTGCCAATACACGCAGAAACGCGTGCCCATCCATGCGGTACTTGAATGCCTTGCGTCCATCGATGAAGACCACTGGCACCTCGTCGTTGTACTTCTGCCGCAGTTCGGGGTCGGCATCGATGTCCACCTCGCGCCATTGAAAATCGGCTCTGCCCTGAAGCTCGACAAGCGTTTCCTTGACCACATCGCAGAGATGACATCCCTTGCGCGAATACACCGTCACTTCGTGCATAGCGCGATTGTAAAACGCCTTTCGGGCGGCTCCCGGGTAAGCCGGAGACGCTCTATTCGAGCGTGGATGGGGAGATCAGATGCGTCGCCAGCTTCAGACGAGCCGCCTGCGGCGCCAGGATGAGCAACCGGTCCCCGGGCTGCAGCACGGTGTTGGGATGAGGCACGATGGCCGACATGCCGCGCAGGATGGCTACCAGGCGGGTCTGGGGGTCGATCGCGCCGATATCGCACGCGGCAATGGATTTGCCCACCCATGAGCTCTCGGGCCGCAACGCGCCCGAGATGAGCTGCAGACCATCGGGCAGGTCGAAGGCCATGCCGGACTGCAGCAGCGCGGCCAGATGCAGATGCGTGAGCCCGGGCGGGAGCTTGACCTTGCCCTGATCGAGCAGCTGGAGAGCGAGCTGCACATGCTCGGCACGATGAGCCGGCGAATCCAGTCGCCCGGCCACCTGGCCCTCGTACAGGCTGTCGTATTTGCAGAACGAAGACAGACGCGACTGCAACAGGAAACTGATCATGACGGCCAGCGCGGCCGGAACCAGGAGCTGGTAACCGCCCGTCATCTCGACCACCATGAGCAATGTGGCAATGGGAACCCGCGCCGCACCGCCAAAGACCGCGCACATCCCGATGACCACCATGCCCGCCGGCGGCAGATGCGCGAGCACGGCAAAGACCCCGCCCAGCATGGCTCCCACGTACAGGCTGGGCGCAAACACGCCTCCTGAGCCGCCCGAAGAGACCGTCAGCGCCAGGGCCACCATCTTGGCCACGAACAGCACCAGCAGCAGATGCAACGCGAGCTGGCCATTGATCGCTTCCTGGATCCATCCGTAGCCCCCGCCCAGCACCTGGGGCAGGCGCACGGCCACCAGGCCCACCAGCAGGCCGCCCAAGGCCGGCTTCGTCCACGAAGGTATTCCCAGTGCCAGAAAGCCGTCGCGAATGCGATAGAACGTCTCCGGCAAGACCGTCCCTGCAACGCCGCTGGCCAGACCGAGCGCGATGTACCATCCGTAGCCGGCAAGATGCAGTGAGGCGGTCTGCGGGGGAACGCGGAACAGGGGTTGCCAGCCGACGAAGCAGCCGTTGACGACGTAAGCCACGATCGCCGCCAGCATGCAATAGAGCAGCGCCTCGGCCTCGAACTCCATGCTGCTGTAGAGCACCTCCACGGCAAACAGAGCGGTGCCAATGGGCGACCGGAAGATGGCGGAGAGGCCGGCAGCCATGCCCATCAGCACCAGCAGGCGCCGCTCGTGTACCGGCCGGTGCAGCAGGTCGGCGTAGATGGAGCCGAAGCCGGCCGCGATCAGCGCGGTAGGGCCTTCGCGGCCGGCCGATCCGCCGGAGCCGATCGTGATCGCCGAGGCCAGCATCTTCACCGGGGTCACGCGAGGACGCAGTTTGCCGCCCGTCCAGTGCAGCGCCTTCACCACCGTATCGGTGCCGTGGCCCTCGGTTTCGGGCGCCAGCCCATACACCAGCGCGCCTGCAATCAAGCCCCCAATCGTGGTCGCCAGCGGCACCAGCCACATGCCGTGCGGGCCTATCGACTGCTGCAGAGCGTGCCCCTCTGAGGCTAGCCCCGGCGCACGGTAACCAGCGAGCCAGACCAGAAACACCTGGTTGGCCACACCCAGCAGCCACATGAAGAGTTGGGCGCTCAGTCCGCCCACGACTCCCAGCACAACCGAATCGATGAGGAGCCGCGGATTATCTCCGGTCCGCACGTTCCTGTTGTACCTCTCTTGGGTCAGCGAATGCGCGGCAACCCCGCCGCATCACACACGCAAGACCCCGTATAGCGCGCCTGGAGCGGTGCGCACTTCGATCGCGATTCGCATTTTATCGCCGTCGGCCGGGCTCTCGCGACGCACCGATCCGGACGTCCGCGTGACCGGATCGCGGCGGCTTTAGCGGTTCTCTGATGGGCGTCGGGCGAAGCGCGATGGCTAAGCGGCTTTTTCCTTGAGAACGTGCCACTCGAAAGCCGGCAAAATCGCCGCATGTTCATTCGAGAACCGCCTTAGACGCTGACTTGACGATGGTTCAAATAGATGCGGAACCCGGGCCAGGAGATCGACTCGACCCAGCCCGTGGGAACCAGTATCCTGCGCTCCCGCTGCCATGCGCCCGCCTTTACGTCGAGATAGCTCAGATGCCATCGCGCCTCATCCAGGACAAGCCCCTCGAGACGCCCCAGATCTCCGTCGATCGCCCACACCGTGTAGCCCAGAATATGCCGGGCGCTGCGCAGGTGAGGGTCCCAGGCTGCCTTCACGGGATACCGGACCCCGACCGGAACGAACGACATGCCCATTCCGCTGTCCATCCAGCAGGACAGCGAGCCGAAATACGTGCGCATGGCGAGCTCCTGCTGCCGCGATACCGGTTGTTCGGTATCGGTATCGGGACTGTTGCGGATCTGCTCCTTTGTCAGGCGAACGTGGCACACCCCCCTGGCCCAGTCCGGTGGTGCAAGCGCTGTGAAAGGAAGAATGACATCGCGCCTCTGAAGCCAGTTTCCGACCTCCACCACCAAGTGGCGCACCTCCCATGACCGATCGTCGAAGAGAAAGTCGCGAACCGGGCCGGTGGCGCCGTCGGAAGCTGCAACAGGGGTATCGATCAGGGAATTGAGATCGTGCAGCATTTTTCACCCCTTCCAACAAAGATGCAAATGACTCGCGCTTCTTTGTCTGTGGGCTCCGCCGCAGCGGCTGCTCGCTCCTCCACGTTGGCCGGCACACTCTGCCGCGGCCCGCCGCGAGGAGCGCCGTCAATTCCTACTATAGAACCCGGTGCGCAGGACTGGCATCCAAACCCCTTGCGGGCTTTGACGTCGAGGCGCAGGGAACAGAGTTCCGCGCCGTCACTGGCGCGGGTTTCCGCCGGTGCTAGAATCGGTGGGTTCGTCATCCTGCGATATGTTGCTCAAGCCCTGGCCCCACGCATTCAGCCAGGCCGGAACAGCGGATCGAAGAGACGCGGCTTATGCAGCCATTTGACAGAATTCTCTTTCCGTACGATTTTTCTGAAGCCGCAGACGCGATGGCCCCCGCCGTCGCCGCGCTGGCTAAAAAGTTCGATGCCATAGTGACGGTTCTCAATGCATTCAACCTCGTCCACGATCTCGACATCGGTCCGCGCATGGCCGAGCCGCTCGAGGCGCCTCCTGAAGCTGTCCCCTACCTTCCGGCCATTCAGGAGTTGCGAAAGGAACGCGAACGCGGCCTCGAGGAGTTCGCGCACGCCAGGTTTCAGCACATTGCGCACACCACCTTGACGGTGGACGGAGATCCGGCGCGGGCCATCGAATGGGCGGTCAAATGCGAGTCGCCGGACCTGGTCGCGCTCCCTACGCGTGGACTGGGCCGATTCCGCCGTATGCTCCTGGGATCGGTCGCCGCCAAGGTGCTGCACGATATCGACTGCCCCGTGCTGACCAGTGCCCACCAGCCGCACGCGGCCCTGGCTGCATCCGGGGAGTGCCGGTCGATCCTCTGCGCGGTCCGGCTCGACGCGGAATCCGAGGCAACCCTGCGCCTGGCGGCCCAGCTTGCCCGCGCCTATGGCGCGCATGTGTGCCTGTTGCACGTTGCCGCAGAGGACGAGCGAGGCGATCGCGAAGCATCGGCCGCGGCCCTCGATCGCGCCTTCCGCGAGATTCAAGGCGTAGGAGCGGCCGTGGATTGCCACGTGCGCATCCTGGCCGCGGACTGGCCCGAAGGCATCCGCCAGACTGCCATCGACGAGGCTGCCGACCTGGTGATCGTGGGCCGCGGGCACGCTCGCGCCAGTGTCTCGCGTGTCTGGTCGCATCTCTACACTGTCATTCGCGAGTCGCCGTGCCCGGTGATCAGCGTCTGACGGCGGGCCGGCGCCGGTCCCAGCGGACTTCGCCGGGCAGCGCTGCGTCCACGCGGTCTTCTGTCGGATTTTATGGGCGTCGATGAATGGAGAACGGAAATGAACTATCTCGAGCGTTTCAAGGTCGCTCCGGGAAGCAAGGTCAAGCTCAAGGAGATCGATCCCTCCTTCAAAGACGGTCACGCCAGCCACGAATCCGCGTCTGACGAGATCGCCCACTACCAGCAAAAGCTGCGCGAACTGCAGGACCTTCTATACGCCGAGCGCAGGCACTCGCTGCTCATCTGCCTGCAGGCTCTCGACACCGGAGGCAAAGACGGCGCCATCAACCACGTTCTGGGCGCCATGAACCCCCAGGGCTGCCGCGTGGCGGCCTTCAAGCAGCCCTCCGCCGAGGAGCTGGCCCACGACTTTCTCTGGCGCGCCCACAAAGCCGCGCCGGAAAAGGGCGAGGTGGTCATCTTCAACCGGTCGCACTACGAGGATGTCCTGGTGGTTCGCGTGCACAACCTCGTTCCCAAGGAGACCTGGTCGCGCCGCTACGGTCAGATCAACGACTTTGAGAAGATGCTCGCCCAGCATGACACCCACATCCTCAAGTTCTATCTGCACATCTCCCGGGACGAACAGCTCAAGCGCTTCAAGGAGCGTCTTGACGACCCGGCCAAACACTGGAAGATCAGTGAGGCCGACTACAGGGAACGTGCGTACTGGGACGGCTACGAGGCTGCCTACGAAGACGCGCTCGCGCGCTGCAGCACCACCCATGCGCCCTGGTTCGTTATTCCCGCCAATCACAAATGGTTCCGCAACCTCGCCATCGCGCGCATCGTCGTGGAGCACCTCGAGAGCCTGAAGATGAGCTACCCGCGGCCCAGCGTCGATATCGACCAGATTCGCCGCGAGTATCATGCGGCGGCGAGAAGCGCGTAGAGCAAAGCGTCTTTGCTGTCGCCTGTCTTCGGCGGGTCAGAGCCGCCTCTAGAACTGCTTGGTGAGGTTATAGCCGAGTGTGGCTCCATGGCCGGCGCCCCACGCGATATAGGCCTGTCCCACAGTCTGGCCCTGGAGTCTGAAAATCGCGCCCAGACCGCCGTCTTGCCGCAGATGCGCAAACGACAGGCTCTGGAAGTTCGGTCCCACCGTACCCGCATCGTAAAACGCCAGCAGGCCCACCGGGTCGTGGATGGGCACGGAGTATTCGACCTGCGCGAATGTTGCGTCCCGGTCACGGAAGCGATAGTCGGGGAAACCGCGCAGACTGACCCGCGAATCGATGTCGGAACCGCCCACCGTCGGCTCCATGTAAAACGGTATCGCGGAGAGACCGCTGCTTCGGGACGCGATGACATAAGAGCGCAGATCCAGCCTGCCGTAATTGCACTGATCGGTGACCTTCAGCAGGACCGGATCTTTATATCCGGCAAGGCTGTCGGTCTCCCCGCAGGCGCGGCGGAGCAGCCCGTAGAAGACCCTCTCGATCGCTCCCCCTGCGTTGTGCGCGTACACCACCCGGCGCACGTTGGAACCGAGCTGGATGGTCTCATCGCCATTGAACACGAACTGCTGGAAACTGTATTGCGGCTTCCCAACCGCGCTGTACCAGTGATAACTCACGCCGTTGCTCAGCGTGAACAGGAGGTTCTTCTTCATCAGCGGTCCGCTTTGATTGTCGTCGGGGTCGTTCGTAATCGCATTCCAGTCAAAGACCGGACGCGTGGAAAAGCCGATCTGGGAGTGAAGATACGTGGGCTGCGTCCCGAGACCCGGAAGCCCGGCGGCAGTGAAAGCATTGGACACCGCCAGCGGATCGGACTCTGCGGGAAGGTCGGTGCCCTCAACCTGCAGCCCGCCACCGACAGCGAGCCAGTCGAAGAGAGGCAAAGAGGCGGATGCGGCCCCATACGTGTTGTTCTGGGCAAAGGTGTGCTTGAGAGAGAAAGAGTCAGGTCCAAGCCCGTAGAAGGAGATCGTGTTCAGTTGCTGATGAGTTCCTTCGAAGTGCAGCGCCAGCACATCGCGCGTGCAAAGAACGCCCAACTTGTTGCAATCGTGGGTCACGCCGTGGATGTCTTTTCTGCTGCCTGAGATGTAGGCTGCGGGCAGCCAGGAGATCGAGCCGGTGGCCACCCAGCTCAGGTTGGTCGATCCCACGAACGCGAGCTGCGCATCGACCAGCCCCAGCGACGCCTGGGGTTCGAAGAACCCCTGCCGCTTGGTGGGATCGGAGCTGAAGACGGAGTCCTGAGGGGGCGTGAAGGTCGTCAGATAGTGGCGCGGCTGATCCAGAACAACCCCCAGAGCCATGCCGTTCCCTGGAGGAAGGCTGGAGAAAGTGAGGTGGATGGGATCCTGCGAGAAGAGCGCTTCGACGCAGTCTGTGATCAGCTTGGGGTGGCCGTTGAGCTTCAGGCAGTTGGCCCGGTCCTGCGCGCGTGTGGGGAGTGCGCACAAGATCGCCGCGGCTGCGGCATAACTGAGAACCACTCGCATCGGTCTCATGGCTGGGCTCCCGGCGGATTCAAAGAGAGCTGATTCGCCTGCCGGAGATACGCGGCAACCTGGCTGGCTGTGGTCAGCGTGCTTGGATCTACCGGGGAAGCGATCCCCCGCTGTTGCAGAGAGTAGTGCATTGCCCTGGCTATCAGCGCTGACAAATCCGTTGGGCTTCGATGCTCCTCCGCGGCGCTGATATCGACAACTCCGGGTGAGACGACGGGCGGCGGCAGGTTGACCACATCGTTTCGGATGTCGCTTCCTTCGAGCGAAAGCACATTCTCGAATGTCGCTGCCTGAGCCTCGCGCCAGGTGAGCGGAGCGGTGTCCGGGCAAAACAATTTGCGGACCGTGGCCACAACCGACGAGTGCTCGTAATCCCGATCGTTGATCACCGTGCCGGCTGGAATGCAGGGCGAGACGAATACTGCGGGAACCCTTACGCCGAGACGGCTGAAATCGAAGTTGAAGGGCGGTCCCGAAGACGGCACCGGCAGGTGGGCGTTCTCCGGGCTGCACTGCACGCTGGGCGGGACAACGTGGTCGTAGATGCCTCCATGTTCGTCATAGAGGATCAGCAGGAGGGTGCTCTTCCACCTCGGGCTTTTGGTGAGGATGTTATAGACATCCGCGATCAATCCTTCGCCCCGGTCTACGGGAAAGTCGGGATGCTGGCTGTTGGCGAAGTTGCCGGCGTCGTCATCGTCGTATCTCGGTTCAATGAAGGTGTACGCGGGAAGATTTCCGTTCAGAGCATCGGACTCGAACTGGCTGTAGTCGGCGAACTTCGCCTGGTGCTGCACCTGATATTTGTTGGCCAGCAGGATCGACGAACCCGAGGTGTAGATCTTGTAGGTGTGAATGGTATTCGGTCCGAAGCTCTCGAAGATCGTGTGCAGAAGAAAGGGCGCCACGATCGCATCCTGGGTAACGGAGCCCGCCGAACTGGCCCCGTGAACGAACATGCGGTTCGGTATCGTGGAACCCGGAACCGACGAAAACCAGCGGTCGCACACCCCATATTGCTGCGCAAGGGTAGAGAGAACGGGAAGGGTCTGCGGCTTGAAACACCGCATGATGTTCTCGCCGTGGATCGGGTTATTGCTGATGCGGGCATAGTCGCCGACAAAGCCGCTCATGTCGGCCGGCTGCGCGGTATCGAGCGACCCGAATATCTGGATGGTGACATCGTTGAAATCGTGCCCGGGGTCGGGATCGAGGTCCCCGACATCTCCCGCCAGGTCGCTCACTTGAACTTGCGGGCGGCTGTCATCGGCCGGCGGGTTGGTCTCGGTGCCGGTGAGACCGTTGATGGCAGCATTGTCGCGCTTGAGAAAGCCGAGGAGATGGTCGA
>Ga0335072_10006072_pt1 | contig 17729 bp, 18 predicted proteins | sample Lox_Sample_21_FD_206725 | JGI IMG/M metagenome (GOLD analysis project Ga0335072, IMG submission 206725) | Soil microbial communities from Loxahatchee National Wildlife Refuge, Florida, United States - Lox_Sample_2.1 | ecosystem: Environmental > Terrestrial > Soil > Wetlands | place: USA...
AGCGTCGCCGATCTGTATTCGCTAACAGAAGAGCAGCTGGTCGGCCTCGATCGCTTCGCCGAAAAATCCGCGCGGACTCTGCTGGCTGAAATCAAGAATTCCAAAAAAGCGGGCCTCGCGCGCGTGATCATGGGGTTGGGCATTCGCTTCGTCGGCGAGCGCACGGCGGAGCTGCTGGCACAGGAGTTTGGATCCATCGACGCGATTATTGCCGCCAGCCGCGAGGAGCTGGAACGCGTGGAAGAGGTTGGCCCGCGCATTTCCGAAGCCATCGCCGATTTTTTTGCCCGCCCCGCAAATCGCGCGCTGGTAGAGGCACTGAAGGATGCCGGCGTGGAGATGACGGCGGAGAAAAGGCAGCGCAGCGCCGAGCTGGCCGGCCTCACCTTCGTGCTCACAGGCACGCTGCCCGGCCTGACGCGCGACGAAGCCAAGCAGCGGATTGAAGCTGCAGGCGGTAAGGTGGCAGGCTCGGTCAGCAAAAAAACCAGCTACGTAGTGGCCGGCGAAGAGGCCGGCTCCAAACTCGACAAGGCCCACGAGCTCAAGATTGCCGTGCTGGACGAAGCCGGGCTGCTGGCGATGTTGGATCGTGGACGGTGAACAGCTCTCAGCTTTCAGCTACCAGATCTCCGTCGCATCCAACCCGCCCCTAATGCGCTTCAAGGGGTCGCCTAACGGGACTTTTTCCAGGAATACCTGCTATTCCGTTTTTCCATCTGAAACGACCGATTGCACAGGCTTCTTTGCTGCTTGACCATCGAAAAAGAGGGCTCGATCGCCCGGCGCAACCTCCTCGCCAATGAACCTCGTCATGGCGCAGGTCCTTGAAAAGCCGAGGCTTCCCCTGGCCAATGGAATCCTGAACGCCGCCGGTCTGCAGGCATGACGACGCTGCGGTCGCGCCGCGAATCAAAGGAGTCAGACGACGCGGTCGGTCCGCGGCAGCAACATCAAGGTAGGTTCGGCTGATCTATGGAGCAGCTGCACTGGCCAGCCGCGGCCAGTCTACGAAAGGCTCGGTCTTCGCCAATCGCAACTCTGTCTTCTGAATCATCTGCGACCACAAAGAATCCGAATCGGAATTGAATACTGTGACGGTGTCCGCCGGAAAAACGAACCACCCGCCCAATTGCACTTCGGTCCGCAATTGATCTTGCGTTCACCCGGCATATCCCAGGTAAACGTGAAAAACGTTACAAGCGGTCTCCTAAATTCCTGAGCAACATGTACAGACAAACCAGGTGGACAAAGCCGAGGAAGTTTTCGATGTGGTATTACCATCGGGTGACGAGGCAGCGGAAGTTGTGCATCCAGGCGAAGAGCCGTTCCACTCTCCAGCGCCGTTTGTAGCGTCGCAGCTTTCGCCCATCTTGCGTCTTGCTTCTGCGCCGACGGTTGGGCGCGATCATTTCGATGCCGTATTGGTCGGCGAGCATTTGATCGAGCGGGTCCGAATCGTAGGCTTTGTCGCCGATCAGCTGCGCCGGGAGTTCGTCGAGGAAGCTTCCGGCAGGAACCTCTTCCACAAGCTTGGGCAGCGGCTCGTCGATCCTTGCTCTTCATTCGGTGTGGCTTTCAAGCAGTTCCTCGACACGTTGAGCATTGCTATCGCATGCGCGGCTTTCAAGGCTTCGGCAGGCGGAAGACCAAGGGTGACAACGTGCGACTTCAATCTTGCCCAGGTGCTGAAGCAAAACGAGTGGGCCAACATATGCTGCGCGTCGGACACTTTGCCGTGAAGCATTGTGCGCTGCAATTGTGTAGCTTGTTTCCTCAGGTATTCGAGGCTGGGCCTGGCGGGCAATTCACGAGACATACGCTTCTCCTTTTCCGGCCCGGTGTCCGCTGGACGGGCAAAAGAGAAGTCATGACTTGGTGTCTGGAAACTGGCTCAGGTGCAATCTTCTCTTTCCGCGGACGAGATGCAACCTGAATTGCAGGCCTTCACCATACCAGAATGCGTCCAGAATTGGCGACTTCCGCCGATGCACTCAGCGAATGCTCAGTGCATCTGCGAACGTGCGGAGATCCGCAGCGACTGGACCCTCCACCACGCGGAGCCACACGCCGTCGTATTCTTGCACCAGTCCGTCAGGATCAGTCGTGATCGGCGCGGTAAAGTCACTGTCCCGGTTCCGATAGATGTACTCCCGCGCAGAGACGCGTTCATAAGACTGGCGCGCCCGGGCCACGGCAAGTTCCGGGAAACGAACCCAGGCAGCCAGGACCTCGCTGACTGCACCAACCTTCATCGAAAGCCTCCGGATTGGCAGTGTGTTGGTCGATGGGGTGATGCCCAGATCCACGTCGACACAGCCTGCGAGTGCCTCGTCGAACTGACCGTTCGTTCGCCATCGTCCATCCTGGTCGTGTTCCAGGGAAAGTCTGCTATAAGCTCCTGAGAAACATTGAAGAATCTGCACCCGGCGAGTTTGCCACTCTTCATCGCAGTCAATACTGTATTCCACGCGCAGTGGAGTGCCATCATGAGCCGTGAGCAGCATACCCGCGATGTGCTGTCCGGTAGCTGTCCAATTTAACAGTGCCTGCTCCAGGCAGAGGTCGTCGATAGTCTGTCGCCACATGACTGCGCGGGCGGGTTCTATCTCCGATGTGGTCATATCCATAATGTCCATGAGCTCCACCAGTCAACGCATGAGATACGGAAAGATAAGGCCGCTGAGAACAATTGTGCGTCGATTCATCTTGCCGGCTATCGTAGGGCGCACCTGAGCTGCGCGCTTGGGGAATCTTGCTACGATCATGCGTATGGGGTGAACGCATGACACTGATCTCCCACTCACGTTCTGTAGCAAAGGGCAAAGGCTGGTGCGTCAGCGACGAGGTGTGTCAGGCAGGTCCGTCGGATCGCCCCTTTGAGGAGCAGCACTCGCGATTTTCTGTTTCGGCTGTGCTGGGCGGCACATTCGCCTACCGCAGCTCGGGGGGCCGCGCGCTGATGTCTCCCGGCTCGCTCCTTCTTGGTCAACAAGACGCCCAGTTTTCCTGTTCGCACGAGCATGGCTGGGGTGATCGTTGCATTGCATTCTATTTCGACGAGTCGTGGATCGAGGATCTTGCACATGAGCTTCCAGGTGTTCGGTCCACCCGGGTTACTCATGTGCGCATCCCACCGGCGCAGTGCCTGGCTCCGCTGATTGCTGATGTTCAGGCATTCGCCGATGGGCCTGATTTGGGCGGTGGCGAAGAGCTTGTATTCCGAATAGCCGCCGCGGCTCTGACTTTTTTCCCTGCAGAGCTGCCATCTTCAGGGGCTACACCCGCCGAGGAAAGAAGAATCGTAGAAGTGCTCAGGGCTCTGGATGATAAAGAGATCTCTGAACCGCTCTCTCTTGCCCGTCTGGCGGGCGCGGTCGGCATGAGTCGGTACTATTTTCTTCGCGCTTTTCAGCGTGTAACGGGCCAGACGCCCTGGCACTTCATCCTCAGCCGGCGGCTTGCGATTGCTGCGCATAATCTGACCTTGGGACGCGGAACTGTGCTAGATGCTGCAATTGCCTCGGGATTCACCGATCTTTCCGAGTTCACGCGGCGGTTTCGAAGGCATTTCGGTGTTACGCCTGGCGTCTACCGCCACAAAAAATCACGCTACAACGTCCCGGAGTAATCCAGCCAAGCTTCTCACAATTCCTCTCAACTCCCGCCGGGTGCGATTGCAGGTTTCACGCAAGAGATAAATCGCTCGTTACTCGGGAATTGCGAAGCCACAAGCAATCGCGTTTCGAAAAATGCGGCGGCTGGATCGGTTAATGCGGAACCCGGCGTCGGACATCCCTGCCACCCGGCGTTCCGATTGCGACATGGTGGTGGCCATAGAGCTATTTTTCAACCTCCGCGGTGGAAACAGCGCTGGCTTCGCGCCGGCTGAAGGACTGCGAATAAGCCGCCGAGCGCGCGCTCAGCAGCGGATCGCGTCCATCAGTCGACCCAGGCGCAGGTCCAAATGAATCTCGAGAGTCAGCGACGGCAGTACGATCTGGTTGGCGAGGCCAGACGACTGGGCTTTCGTGACATCGAGGTGATTGACGACGACCTTCAACCGCTCGGCGGGTGAGAGCTTCGTGGTTGCCGTCCAAAGCCGCGCCAGGTGGTCTTGTTCCTGCGTGTACCGGCTCCCCTTGGCGTCTCCGAAAGCTGGCTTGAAGGCGAGTTCGCGGGCGAATTTCTGCGCGAGATCGAAGCAGATGTTTTTTATTCTGCTGGGGATAAAAACAATCAGGAACGGCGCTTACACAAAATCACGCACACCACCAGCCGCTGATCTGCAACTGTTCTCGGGTACTGGTCTTACTCCTCGGGAGGAATGGGACAACTATGCTCCAACAATCGCCCCTTCGGAACGTGCGGGGCGCAGAGACAGGACGGACACTGCTTCTCACTCTGAGCATCATCAACATAGTCATGCGCGATACAATGGAGCATATCGTACGGTCGGGTTCTATCGGAGATGGCGGCCACAAGCGCTTGATCTGTGGCCTCTCACGTGCTCTCGGCCTTGCGGGCCTTTCGCGCATTCTCTTCAGAACGATTCTGCGATGAATAGCTCTTACCAACACGAGCAGTTTGCTTTTTCGTCCCCGCTGGCGACTGTTTCCACCTTCTGCTGTAAGTATCCGCGTGATCAAAGAGGGTATGACCACGACAATTCCACGCATGCAATTCTCTTCGTGCGATCGGGTGTCTTCGGCAGGGCAGTGGGCTCTCATCGCGAAATTGCGGACCCAACCCTCGTCCTATTCGCCGACCCCGAAACTACATATCGCTATTTTCATCCCGCAGATTGTGGAGACGATTGCATCATCATTCGTCCTAAAATGTCTGTGTTGTCAGGTTATTCGGACGGAACCTACTCCTCGATTCAATCGTGTTTTGCTCGTACGTCGGCGTTGGTTCCTCCACGATCTGGGTTGCTTGTATCCGAATTGGTGCGATTGCTCAGCCTCTCAGAACCGATCCTTTGCGTTGAAGAGATTGTGCTCGATATCCTTCAGGATTTGGCACGCCGAATCGCCGGCGATGGCATGCCAAGTGCCGATCTTGCCAAAGACCTGTCCAGAACTCACCAGCGTGATCTAACTGAAGATATCAAAACGCTCATTATCCAGAGGTTTCCCGAGGCTCCGAAGCTAAACGAATTAGCGCTTATGCTAAACCACTCGCCATCCTACATATGTAGGATTTTTGCGAGCGAGTGCGGAATTTCGCTGCGGAAATATATCACTCGTCTCCGGCTTAGGGCCGCGACAAATCTGATTGAGCAAGGTGCTCCGAACCTTTCTACTGTCGGGCTCGAATGCGGATTTTATGACCAGAGCCACTTCACCCGCGAGTTCGTTCGGTTCCATCGGGTCACCCCAGCTGCGTATCGGCGAAGCCTCAGTGCCATCGGACAAAAACGTACAAGACAAAGACATCGTACCTCTTTAGGGTGACAAGGTAGGCATTCGAACCACCTCTTCAGCCGGAGGGTAACCTTGCGTTTCTTTAAATTGCTTGTATGTATCGTTTTCTGTGCGGCAAAGCTCTCATCGTTGGCGCAAGTTCCAACCCCGGCCGAAGATTGGGCGGCGACGTACCTGAACTCCATCCGTAACGATCCTCTGCAACTGAGAATGTTCCTCGAAGCTATGCCGAAGGGTGGCGACCTCCATTTGCATCTGGAAGGATCGGTGTACGCGGAATCACTAATTGCCTATGCCGTTGAAGACCACTTATGCATCTCCACAACGACCTCCGTGCTGACAAGACCTCCATGCGCGGATCGTTCAGTTCCTATCGACAAGGTGTTCAACGCGGACTCAGAACTGAGACAAAAGCTGATCGACTCGTATTCCATGCGAGATTGGAAGCCCGGGATTGACTCGCCGGAAGAACACTTTTTTCGCTCCTTTGACAAGTTCAATGAGGTGACTCGTGGGCATGAGCCAGAAGAAATAGCGGAGATCCGCTCACGCGCCGCCGCTGAAAATGTTCAATACCTTGAGATCATGTGGGATCCCGACGAAGGTAAAGCTATTACAGAGGGGACAAGCATCTCCCAGCAAGCTGACCTGCAGAATATGGAACGAGCGTTAGATCCATCCATTCGCGGGCTAGTGGAACAGACGCGGCAACGGATAAATGCAACGGATGCTGCTGTACGAAAGCTTCTTCACTGTGACAGTCCAAGGCCGGAACCTGGCTGCCAGGTCCAGACCCGTTACATATATCAGGTCCTAAGGGGATTCAGCCGTCCCCAGGTCTTTGCGCAATTGCTCCTGGCATTTCGCCTATCGCAGGAAGACCCTCGGGTTGTGGGGATCAATCTGGTGATGCCAGAGTACTGGAAGATACCTCTCTCTGATTTTGACGAGCACATGCGCTTTATTCATTTTCTTCATGAACGATACCCCTCAGTTCATATTGCTTTGCACGCGGGCGAATTGCGAGCAGGACTGGTCACGCCTGAAGATCTCAGGTTTCATATTCGCAGTTCCATCGAGATTGGGGATGCAGAGCGAATCGGACACGGGGTTTCGATCCCGTTTGAACGAAACCCTGAACAACTTCTTTCGGAGATGGCTCACCGCAAGATATTGGTGGAGATTTGTTTGACGAGCAATGACTTGATTCTTGGAATCCATGGGAAGGAGCACCCATTAGGACTCTACATGCGCTACGGAGTTCCGGTCGCTCTCGCGACGGATGATCAAGGTGTGTCTCGCTCAACAATGACTACCGAATACCTTCGAGCCGTTGAGGACCAGGGAGTCGGATACTACGATCTCAAGAGATTCGCACGTGAAAGCTTGGAGCATGCATTCCTGCCCGGCAGCTCCCTGTGGTTGGACCCCGAGTTTTATCACGTTGTTCCAGTTTGCCGAACAAGCTATGCAGCCGGGAACACACCGTCAGCAAAGTGTAGCGCGTATTTAGCTCATAGCGAGCGTGCGAGTGCACAGTGGGACTTAGAAATGTCTTTCCGCCGATTCGAACACGAATATAGGTCCAACACAGCTAGATTCCTGGGATCAGCCGCATCTGGCAAATGAATGACTTCAGTGTTGCTTGTGGCCGATGTTCTCTCAAGGCGGTGCAGCAGGTTAGGGAGTGAGCATTACATCTTGGACAAAAGGTCTAGAGCAGCAGTCCGCCGTGAAGTTCTGAATCCGCGCTAATCCGAAACAATGAATCAACTACTTCACACCGAAGGTTCCATCATGGTCACAGGGGCGGCAGGGCGAATAGGTCGTGCAGTCATCCGGGAACTTGAAGCCCACGGACTCCCTTGGATCGGGGTTGATGCACGCGCCGAGGTCGCCTTCCAGCCTTCAGGTGATTTCGCCATGCGCAGAGTTGCCTTAGAGGACCTCGGATCCACGATCGAGGTCTTACGAGGTGCGCGAGGAGTCATCCATCTGGCCAATCATCCATATCCAAGATATGAACCCGACCAGGTGGTTTTCACCGGCAATATGAGAATCAACTATAACCTTTTTTCGGCGGCTGAATTGCTTTGTATCCCACGGGTCGTCTGGCTTTCCTCCGAGAAAGCAACCGGTATGCCTTTCCAGTTGACATCACCCCGGGCGTTGCCTCTTGACGAGTTTCATCCCGTATCGCCTGAATGTGCCTATGGGCTCTCCAAGCGCCTTAGCGAAGAAGTTGCGGCGTTCCACGCTAGAACAGCGCGGACTTCCTTCGTTGGACTCCGAGCGGCGCTAGTTCAGGACAGCAGCAATTACGCGGGCTATAGAGACTTCCAGAATGATCCCCATTCTCGGAGATGGCATTTGTGGAACTACATCGATATTCGAGACTTGGCGCGGGCTTGCCGTTTAGGCGTCGAAGCCAATTTGACCGGCGCGCACGTTATGCACATTGCGGCAAGAGACACGGTAGTGGATATGCCAACCGCTGAGCTCGTGCGAGAAGCGTTTGGCAATATTGCGTGGTATCCCAGCTCAGACGATGTCAACGCGTCACTCGCGAACATTAGGACGGCCGAACAAGTGATCGGATTTAGGCCGGAAATCACATGGCGAGATAGCCGCTAAAGGAGGATAGGCACTTGCAGAAAACCACAAGCGCAGAAGTCACCATGGCAACGCTGGGCGAAGGATTCGCTGTCAAGGAGATCGTGGGGTGTGATGGTGTGCTTCGTTCAAAGGCTTCCAGCCTCGCTTACTTTGAACTTCAACCTGAGCACGCGTTCGCCGCGCATTTCCATCGCTACTCCCACGAGATTTACCTTTGCGTCTCTGGCCGTGCACAGCTTGTAGTGAATGGAGACCCTATTGATCTCACTGCAGGAGACGTCGTCCTCCTTGAACCTAACGACGATCACACTGGAAGAGCCGTAGGGGGCGAGCCTTTTGTCTATTGGGCCATCACAACGCCGGCATATCATATCGATGACCATATCGCTTCCTGATAGCAACCCGCGCCCGCATTTGAATTTTATGGTTGGCAAGTAGAGTTCGCGTGTAATCGGACATAGTTATGGCATACTTAAAAGTGCTTATGCGCGCTGCCACTTGTGATTGTTGACTGCCGCGTCTAATATTTGGTCTGCACCAGTGGGGTGGCACAGTGACAGAGCGCAAAGTCGGAACACGGGACGGCTTTCTTGCTGAGAGCGAGAAGGCAGAGCTTAGAACCAGTCTCATAAACCTTTGAGGCGCGAAACTGGTTCATTCTGTAATTGCTCTGTGTGATCCCGCGAACGCCGCTAATGCGCCGACTGGAGAACGGCGACTTCGACCAAACCCCGTGCCTTCGTCGGCCTGGCGCAGAAAGGACGCAGATATCTTGGCTGGGGCGTCGGCGCTTCGGTTGACTTTACCGATGCTGTGAAGGCGCAGCAGGATGGAGACGCGGCGTTCGTCCAGCGAGGGCGGCGAGTCGCTCGGCGGTGAAGAGCAGGTCGCGGTTCATCAGGCGAATCGGGACCGCATCTCCGCGCGTGCGCCATCGCCCGCCACGCCACCCACTCCAGTCGCGCAGAAACCATTTGGGCTCCTTGCGCAGCGCCTTGGTCATGTTGGCAAACCACGGCCGCACCACGATTCCATAGTGCATCCGCGCCAGCCGATCGGTCCAGCGCCGCACCGTATCCACTCTGACCTGGAGCTCCGTCGCCAGGTTCGAGTAGATCAACTGCTGGCCCGAGTGCTCGGCCAGCAATTGCATGAGCATCTCGATGCTGCCCAAGTCGCGGATTGACGCAAGTTCGCGCAAGTCTTTGCGGGATAACTGTTCCCGGGCAAGCATCCGCCAGCGGCGCGTAAAGCGGAGTTCCCGGCGCAGAAACGGCCCCGGGAATCCGCCATGCTCCCCAACGCACCCAATCATCGGCCGTCACGTCCGCGGGGGCGGGGATCGCGCCTTTCGGCACTTCTGCCCGCAGACACTTGCCCACGCTCCAGGGATGCATCCTGCACAGCTGGCGAAATCGAGTTGTACAAGCATCGGTCCACGCGCCGTTATCTCAACATCAGCGCGGACGGCCAATCCCAGAACCGCGGGATCCGAGCGCGGCTCCAGCTTTGGCCTTAGCCGCGTAACGTGGAGACCGCGGCGAGCCTCGATTTGAGCGTGTCAAGCGATTCTCTTCAGTCGAAACTCCGCCTCCAATCTCCAGGATCCATTGCTTTCACCGCTTTCTCCACGCCAGACAAAGCTGTTCGGCCGAATGTCGTTGAAGCTCCAGCGAATGGGATGGCCATCCTTCTCGCCTTCGAGGACAATGCGATCTCCTTCACGCCTGCCCGCGAGCAGGTCGATAGCGTCGCCGACCGGGTTCACCCAGACGATCTTCCATTGCCCCGATTGTCGGTCGACCCAGCGCACTGTCGTTCCATAGCGATCATTTGGCGCCCTTAGACGTGCCATGTTTCCGCCCTTATCCGAGCGTTGAGCACGCGGTGGAACGATCCAGACATCCTGAATGGCTCGCCCTTCCAGCACCCACGAGAACCACCATTCTCCTGCCCCGGTTCTTACCTGACCATCTCGGTCGAAGTCCGTCACCTCGGCTGACCACCCGCCGACAAGCCAGCCAAGCGCGTCCGCCGCATTTCCAAGCTCGAGCGATGGAGCATGACAGATAAGCGCATCGGAGAACGTGTGGAGATCGGGGGCGGCCGGACCCTCTGCGACACGAATCCACACGCCGCCGTATTCTTGCACTAGATCGAGCGGATCAATCGTAATCGGCGCGGTGAAGCCACTGTCCCGGTTCCGGTAGATGTACTCCTGCGCGGTGACGCGTTCATAAGATTGCTGCGCCCGGGTCACGGTAAGTTCAGGAAAACGAACCCAGGCGGCCCGGACCTCACTGATTGCGCCAACCCTCATCGCAAGCCTGCGAATGGGCAGGGTGTTGGTCGAGGGGGTGATGCCTAGATCCACATCGGTACATCCTGCCAGCGTCTCGTCGGGCTGGCCATTCGTTCGCCATCGTCCATCCTGGTCGTGTTCCAAGCAGAGCCTGCTATATGCATCGGAAAGCCACTGAAGAATCTGCACCCGGCGAGTCCGCCAGTCTTCATCGCAGTCAATGCGATATTCCACGCGCATGGGCTTACCATCATGAGCCGTAAGCACCATACCCGAGATGCGCGGTCCGGTAGCTGTCCAGTTCAACTGTGCCTGTTCCAGGCAGAGGTTGTCGGTAATCCGTCGCCACATGACTGCGCGGGCGGGCCTTGTTTCCGATGAGGTCACATCCATCATGTCCATGGGCTCCATTAGCAAATGTCCGAGAAAAGGTAGGGAAAGGCTGTTGAGAACAAATGCACGTCGATTCATCCTGCGGGATATCGTAGGGGGTCTCGCGAGTCGCGTGCTTGGGGAATCTTGCTACGATCATGCGTAAGAGGTGAACGCATGACGCCGATCTCCCACTCGATGTCGGCCAAGGGCACGTATCCAACTTCGTCAACAAATGTTCAGCTGAACATTTGTCTGCATAATGTGAAGTCGCCAGTAATGTGGAGTTGAGCCGCTGGATACCCATAAATGCGGGCTCTTTCGCTTCAGAACTCCACATTTTCCGGACTTACAGTGACTCCAGCCAATCAAGGAGCGTGCGATCTTTGTTCCAAGGGATGGAGGACCGGCGCGGGACTGGTTTGACCTTAGCAATGGCCTGTCGCTTCCTTTCCAGATCAACTCTTGCATACCGGTTTGTAGTGGTCGGACTGGCATGACCCAGCAGATGGCTTATGGTGGGCAGATCGACCCCCGATTTTAAAAGCGCTACGGCTGTGCTGTGCCGGAGGCTTTGAGGATGCAGCCGCTTCTTTTTGAGATTCGGCGCCTCGCTCCCGGCCACGCCAAGACATCGGGCAAGGATATGGCGGATTCCGAACCGGGTCAACGGCTGACCGCGATGGTCCAGAAAGACGTGAGACTCAGAGCGCAGATCCGGATTTCGCTGCTGACAGAACGCTCGCAGCACCGCGGCCGTCTGCGGCCACAGCGGACAGTAGCGCTCCTTTCTTCCCTTGCCAAACAGCCTCACTTGGAAAGGCCGAGTTAGTTGCAAATCGCGGATGCGTAAGTCCGCAATTTCCTGAACGCGACCGCCGGTGTTGAACATCGTCGAGAGCAGGGCGTAGTCCCGGCTCCCATGTGGTGTGGACCTCTTAATGGCCTTGAGAACCGCGTCGATCTCATCGTATTCCAGGTAATCAATCGCCCGCTGTGCCGCGCGCTTGAATGGAATCCCCAAGATACGCTGTGCGAGATCGAGATGCTTGGGGTTTCGTGCCGCAACAAAACGAAAAAACGCATGGATGGCCGAGAGCCGCACGTTGCGCGTGGACGCGCCATTATTGCGCTCGCGTTCGAGGTACGACAAGAATGCAAGAATCGCGGGTGGGGCCAAGTCGGCAAAGTCGAGGGTCCTACACGAGTGGGCAACGCGCCACGGAAGGACCGCGCTAACGGGACATACATCGCGAAGATGCTACGAGCGATATCCTGATCAGTCATAACAGTGGTCACTATATAACCATGGTTATGCAAAAAGAAAATCGAATCGCCAAGCTCATCCGGCCTTGCGGAAGGTGAGATTCACGCGAATGGAACCGAGCGCGCGATGCCATCCTTGTTTGAGCGGCTGAACGCCGTGATAGCGAAGGCGTGCCGTCCCACCCCAGACGAGTACGTCTCCATGTTGCACCTGAATGCGCTTCGTCTTGTCGGAACGCTCCATCCCCCCAAAGAGAAAGGTCGCGGACAGCCCGAGAGAGACGGAAACGATAGGTTTGCTAAAGTCCCTCTCATTCCTGTCCTGATGGAGCGACAGTTTCGCGCCGGGAACATAGCGATTGATGAGGCATGCATCGGGTTGAAAATCTGCGAATCCGGCCGCCGCTGCCGCCCTCAGTGCTAAATCGCGGAAGCTATCCGGCATCTGAGGCCACAAATGTTGAGTAAGGGGATCAGTTCGATCGTATCGATATCCTTTGCGGTCCGAGATCCAGCCCAGGTCTCCACAGTTGCTCATCGCAACCGACATCTCATGGCCACCTGGAGTCACCATATTGCGAAAAGGAGCTTGTGCGGTTACAGCCTCGAGATCGGGCAGCAGGATGCTTTCGGTCGGCAGCGCGAAGCCACAAAGTACTGCTGTGTCGGGCCCAAGCTCTGGGTTGTCACTATCCTGTTCGGGCTCGAACAAACGCATCGTCATCAAGTTCTCATTTCGCATCGTGGAAGATAATCCCGATTGTGTGACGCTGGCCGCCACGAATTCGGCTCACGCCGTGCCTCAGATTCACCCGATATGTGCCCCGAGCTCCGCGCACCGGGCGGTGGTGAACGGCAAAAGCCACCCCGTCTCCTTGACGAAGCGGGACTACTTCAGGGCGGGACTGCATCCGTGGCCGTTGCTCGGTGAGAACGAACTCCCCTCCTGAAAAGTCTCGCGTTGGGTCCGATAGGAGAAATGCGATCTGGATCGGGAAGACTAGATCCCCGTACAGGTCCTGATGCAGGCAGTTGTAATCGCCCTCTCCGTATTGCAAGAGCAAAGGTGTTGGGCGAACCTGCCCGGCGGTATGGCATTGTTCGAGGAAGTCGGTGTGCTCTTCGGGATATCGTGTGCCAATACCCATCGCCAGATTCCAGCGATTTGCAACCGGTGAGAGGCGGCGGTAAAGCGCCGAACGCAGTTCTGAGACGACTCCAGGCAATGGATAGCTGAAGTACTTGTACTCGCCCTTGCCAAACCCGTGCCGCCCCATCACAATTCGACTGCGAAAGTGATCATCGTGGGGATAAAGTTCTGCGAGAGCCTGACATTCCTCGGGTCTCAATACGCGCGGCAGCAGAGCGCTTCCTTGTTCGTCGAGACTCGCCACGATGGAGGGCCAGTCGAGACCGCCCAGCCGCTCCCGCACTTCTTGGGCGGCCGGCAAGAGCGATCCGAGCCGAGTATCTGAGTAGGAGCTGGATTGATTGAGAGACTCGAACATATTTTCTTCTCCTTTTTCGTCTTGGAGTACCCGACGTGAGTTTGCTTGTCAGCGGCCCAACACTTTTGATTGGCGGTGGGTCTGTAATTGCTGGAGTCGAACGACCTGCAGACCAATACCCATTACCGCTTTCCACCCCTCGCTTCTCAACTTGCGCGACTCTGGACTTTACGTTCCGTATCCAGCAGGGAACGCTTTCGGTCCAAGCCCCAGCGGTAGCCTCCGAGCCCTCCGTCCCCACGTATTACGCGATGGCATGGCACAACGAGTGCGATGCGGTTGGCAGCGCAGGCTGATGCGACAGCACGCGTCGCTTTGGGATGTCCGATGGCCTTAGCCACTTCAGAATAGGACTGAACACTGCCATTCGGAATTGTCTGTAGATAATTCCAAACTTTGACTTGGAACGCTGTCCCGTGAAGAGACACAGGCAGCTGTCCCAGGGCTTTTTCGCCCTCGAGATAAGACGACAATGCTTCTACCCAGTTCGAATACTGTTCGGAATAGGGTTTGGAGAGAGGGATAATCTGGGCAGCCGGATACTCCTTGTGAAGCGAATCCAATAGCTCCGATTCAGACCCACCGAACTCCAGGTAGCACAAACCCCTATCGGTTGCTCCTATCAAGATCAGGCCCATCGGAGTGTTTACCGTCGCATAGGAGATTTCAACACCCATGCCACCTGCGCGATATTGCTTCGGCGTCATTCCCAGTTTTGTGTCGACTCGTTCGTAGACGCGGCTGGTTGAGCCAAAACCGGCATCGTAGACAGCGTTCGTCACAGTCGTCCCACTTCTCAAATCTTCTTTGAACGTTTGCATGCGAAGCTCCTGTACATATTTCTTCGGTGTCATCCCTACGGCGGTCTTGAAAATCCGCTGTAGATAGAAAGGGCTCAGGCCAAAATGCCGGCTGAGGGCCTCCAATTTCAAAAGAGCCTGATCTTCAAGGTGATTTCTGATGTACTTGCGCATCTCTGCGATGCGGTCCATCGCGCCATCATCCTTGACACTAGTTGGTTTGCAACGAAGGCAGGGACGTAGGCCATCCGCCTCGGCTTCTTCCGCTCTCTTATAAAAGCGCACGTTCTTGCGAAGGGGAGCGCGTGAAGCGCATCCTGGGCGGCAGAAAACGCCCGTCGTGATTACTCCGTAGAGGAATTTCCCATCTTGTGTGTTATCCCTCTTGAGCACTGCTTCCCAGAGTTTGTTTTCATCGATCATCGAAATGCTCCTCGGTTATGCTTCGTACAAATCTCTTGTCAGCGAGTCATGTGAGCAACGGGGCGGTACGACGACTCTGGAATCTCCGCTAACGTCGATTCGAATATCTCTGCGCCAAGACCATAGAATCGACAGAAGCTCATGATCAGAGGACGCCATTTGTTGGGGTCGACTCTATCCCTGAATCCGTCCATAAGAAGGCTAGGGTCGATATGAGCCCCGACGACTCTCACCTCGAACGCAAGGGCGGTCGGATCTTTGTCCGGACGCGTGCCGAAGGGTCGAACCGTCTCAAGCACAGCTTCCAGCTGTACAGGGCACTCGGCGATACGAGCTGGACGTACAGATTGGGATGGCTCTGTGGTCAGAATTGCTATACCGAGCTTGTCTTTCTCGTGCCGATAGCCCATCGCCACTTTGCGCGGAGGAACCGGATCGGACCCTGTAGTCCTGGCCAGCCTGTTGACGGCCGCAACCTGATCCACAGAGGGAAGATTCAACACGCATTCCTTCTCTCGAAGGAGGTTTTGTGCAGTATGACCTTTTGCCCCAAGACCGAGCATACAGTTCCAGCCGAGCCACCATGCTGAAGACATTGGGGCGACATTGAGAGAGGTATCTTCGTTCAGAGTGCTAATCAGGACAACTGGGGTGCCGAAATAGAGAATGGATGGTTCAATGGGAATCTTCATAAACCAAGTCTGAACGTGCTTGGCGAAATCCGATATCCGTTTCTTGTTATGCAATTCGAGGAGGTAGTGAGCAGACCGTAGTGTCAAGGGCGGAGTAAAACCAGGCCACTTTGGCGGAGTTCCCACATGGACGGACCGCTGACGAATCGGCTTACGGAAGGCACCCATCTCATGTTCTTCCTCAAACCGGATGGCGAGAAGTGCGATAGTAGAGGGGTCATTGATTTGTACTCCTTGACCGAGTGAAAGAGGTGCGGGGGCAGACGGAACGCTGGCGCCTCTACTTCAACACCGAGCGGCCACACTCGGCGCTGAGCTACGCCGGCAGCACAGCAGACTGAAGCTTCCCCCCGGCATGGGAAAGTGGAAGGCACAGAACGCTTCCAACTTTCCCATGCCCCCTCCTACTGCGACGGGCAGATCTCTTCCTCTCCCGATGCGCCACACCAACAATCTCACTGGTATAAATTACCGGACAGGCCACTCCAAGGTTATCGTCAGGCAATTTCGGTGAGACTTTCCTCCGAAGTGCGTTCAGCACCTGAAATGGGGCGCGCAAATCGTTCGTGAACGTGTGCGGTGGGAGTGCGGTCGATCAGCAGGCTCAGCAATTCCGGTCGGCTGTAGTGCCCTCGCGAGTCCACCACATGCTTACGCCTGTCGATCAGCGTAAAATCGAGATCGACGATGACTTCACCTTCGCCCGAGCGAATGGGTTCACCCAGCAGGCTCCCATCGGGCGCAACGATCGCAGTGAAGCACCCGCCGGAGATCGGGCCGATATCGCAGCCGGTGTCCGCGACAATTTGAGCTTGCTGGTCAGCATCCAGCCAGGCCGTGGCGCAAACGACAAAGCACCCGGACTCCATCGCATGCTGCTTCACATTGATTTCAATTTTTTGCGCAAACGGCTCGCCGAACATGGAGCCGGGGAACATCGCAGAGTGGATCTGCTCGCCATCGGCCATCATCGCGTACCGCGCGAGAGGGTTGTAGTGCTCAAAACATGCCAGTTGACCAATGCGTGCGACTTTGCTGTCGACCGCGCGCAGACCGGAGCCATCGCCCTGGCCCCATATCATGCGCTCATAATGGGTGGGCGTGATCTTACGTCGTCTTTGAATCAACGTACCGTCGGCATCAAAGAGAAGCTGCGCGTTGTACAGAGTTCCGCCGTCACGCTCGTTGACGCCGATGGAGACAACGACACCGGCCTGCCTGCAGGCCTCGCCGATCGCTTCGGTGGCAAGAGACGGCACCGTCACTGACTGGTCAAGCAGCTTCAGGAACTCACCGCCGCGAAGGATTTGATAGCCGGACTGCACGATCGAAAAGTACGGATAATAGGGCACCACGGTTTCCGGGAAGGTCGCGAACTGCACTCCCTGTTGGCCAAGGTCATGAATTTTCCGCACGACCCTTTCAACCGTCCCCTCGCGGCTATAGAGAACGGGACTCAGTTGAACTGCACTCGCTTTAACAATGTTCATTTGCAATCTCCTCTGCTGGTGGACGGGCAACTAATCCCGCCGCCTCGGAAGTGCTCGCAAGGACTACAGCGCTCCCTTTCGTTCCTAGTTGTGCGAGATCATGGAGTTCCCGTGTCGCCTTCATTGCTCCTCCTGCTCACCCCTCTTTTGCCTCGCGGCGCATTGCTTCCTGACGCCCACCGCAACAATACTGCTCCCAACACCTCTGATTCGTCATCCTCTCGACATGAAATCAATTGCTCGACATGAAATCAATCGCGAAGATTGGCTAAGTGCAATCAGGCCAGCACGATGGGGGAGCCGCCAATCATTTAGTGCTGTACCATCGGCGCACCTCGCTTTCAGCCAACGGCAAAGTCGCTCTCGTTTAGGATTACTGCCGCTGGGAACCCCCATAGTCGGCGGAAGAATGACAACCGCCCGCTTTTTATCAATTCCGCGAGCCTGAGACCAGAGGTCCCATATGACATTTTCAGAGGTAAAACGGACAGTCGACCCAACCAGCGGCGGCGCTGAAATCGGCATGCTAGCCCTTCCGGCGCGACGGGAAGCATCCCCGCGGGGTAGGTTCAATTCAAGTGCCTCGGTGCACTCCGGCCAAGAGACGCAAACCGAAGTACGAGCATCACAGAAAGAAGCTTGTCTCTTCTGCCGCGAACAGCGGGTACCCCGGGGCGCAGTTCGAACCCAAAAGCCACAGCCAGGAGGAGAAGATGGACACGATCACAACAAAGGATGGCATCAGGATCTACTACAAGGACTGGGGCAAAGGTCAGCCGATTGTGTTCAGTCATGGCTGGCCGCTTTCGGCCGATGATTGGGACGCGCAGTTGC
>Ga0335072_10006073_pt1 | contig 17723 bp, 26 predicted proteins | sample Lox_Sample_21_FD_206725 | JGI IMG/M metagenome (GOLD analysis project Ga0335072, IMG submission 206725) | Soil microbial communities from Loxahatchee National Wildlife Refuge, Florida, United States - Lox_Sample_2.1 | ecosystem: Environmental > Terrestrial > Soil > Wetlands | place: USA...
AGCTGAAGTTATCATTACGCACACGCCTAGCACGTCAGACGCATGCGAGACGCATGCCTAACCCGTAGAGAGGTCTATTGCCAGTCTAGCCCTTCGGCTCTGCTGACAATTAGACTCTCGCTCATGCGTGACTTGATAGCAGTCAACTGTGTGAATCACTCACTCACGCGCCGAAATATCTATTCCAGAATTCACGACGAAGTAAACCAGGTCGCAAAGTAGAAACTTATGTCCAGGACGGTTGTGGAGAACGAGGGGAACCAAAATGGGCCTCGAGTGAGGTCTAGGATTGGCTGACTACCTCCTTTTCTCGAGAAATATTTGATGTCTACTGTTCGCCTAAAATTGAGGTCGATGTCTTTCTGCAGGGTTGTCCGCCAACGTAGAGGCAAGAGGTGAGTCACACGGGGAACAACCAATTCAGATGAAATACGCGAAAACTGGGTGGATGTCCTCTCCGGGTGCTGCTACAACGTAGACGGAGCTTCCTGACAATGTACTCACCCCACGCCATGACTAAGCTAATCGCGTTTCTTACAGCCAGTGCGTGGATACATTTCACGAAAGTCGCCATGGCCTCTACCTTAAACTCTCCGCTGTGGTCTGAAAGGCAAGACGAAACCCGACGCTGCCCACCGCCATGGACCTAGGAAGGGGCATTTCCACGTCCGGGGGATATAATTGGGCTTGCACTCGATGGCATGTGCCGTCCAATTACGGCACACAACATCACACCATTCTCGCAAAGAGAGTCTGTCAGAAAATATTAGGATGGATGCTTGTCGGGAAACCCTCTCGCTGTTCGCATCCCGCTCGCACCCGTGGCGTCGCAAGGCGAAAATGACCATTCCCCGTGGCAAACAACTAAATGCGTCGCTTGCGAGGTGTCGCTCCGAGTCTTTGCATTTTCCTCAAACACTGCCCGGGCGTCGCAACGCGAATGACAACTGAGAGATGTTGTCGTGGCGCTTTCAGTACGAGCAGATTGCGACAGTAAGCGGTAGCGCCGTCGCTTTCTCTCAATGCTTGAAGAAATGCTCGCAAACCAGTCAGTAAGGTTCGTCGCCTCCAAATGACCATTAAAAGGAGGAAAGAGGCCTACTGTTGCAGATTTCTGCCCGCTACATATTTGAGCGTACAGAAGGTATATCATTTCCTTGAATTCAAGACTCATTCTGTTGGTGAAAAAGCGACTCATTGCTTACCTGGAGCACGTCGTCTACGACCCCGGCCTAACTTACGCTCCTTCGGAAACCAACAAAGTCTGGACTGTCTGTAGCATCTTCAATGGCAAGCTTACCGCTCTCCGCCATCCTTTATCGCGAGCCACATGACCCGCCATCGAAATCCCAATGCCAAGAAGCTTTTACATATCCCGCGGTCCTCGCTGCTCAAGGCCGTTATATGCCCAAGCAAACCATCATCTTTCCAAGTAAGTAGACCATCAATCGTGCTATTATAGGTCCACAAATTTGACCGATTACCAGCACCGACTTCACTTATGGTGGGATCCATAAGTGATGTTAGCCACCCCAAGAGACGAGAAGAGGACGTTGCGTTGGAATTGTGTCTAGATATGGAAAATGAGGAATCTCATCATAGTGATGGTAGGAAGGGGGACCTAGAAGGCATAGGCGCTATGTTTGATGAATGGATGAACATAGTAGATGATTAGAAAGGGGAGCGAATGTTTAACGAGGAGACTGTAGACTATCTTGCAGGGATTGCGCGATGAAAATAAGGCAGAAATGGACATAGTTTTAGGCAAGCAGATGAAAGAAACAACATCCAAACTTCGTCATAAACTTTTATGTGCCGGTGTGCGCCATGGTCAGGTCTGGACCTAGTTTGCGACCAAAATTGAACGGTGTGGACAAGGAGATAGTGCGTGGTAAACCAGCACATTATCGTTGCAAAGCAGATCCAAGGCCATACCGCTCAGCCTTGAAAGACCTGCTGTCTGTCCCTCATGCTATGGCTCCTCCTCTTCACCTGATCGAGTCGTTGCATCTGGCTATGATCCCTCAATTCGTAGATTTCGCCCCTTTCCAGCGTATCATCAACTGCACTTTCATTATCGGAACCCGCATAGCTCTGGTCTCGAGTTCCGCCCTCGTTAGGCGTCGGAGCCACGCTGGTATCCCCGCCGTACGCGCCACCCACGCTCTCCATCACAAACGCACCAGCAGTCGGGGCATCGAGCACATTCAGCTCTTCAGTTCGGAACCACATCGGCATCAGGAACGTACGCATAGGTATCAGTGCTAAGATGATGATAGGGAAGCCAATTGCAGCAATCGTCTGTGTGATGGCGAATGTAGCGCCGAAGCCAAATAGCTGCAATGCGACGAAGGCCCAAATTGCTCTGTGCCGCTCAAGCCGTGCGAGTGGATCGCCGCGGCTCGTAAGCTGCCGATCGCGTGCGAGGAAGAGCAACTTCAGCGTAATGCCGTTCCCGGCTAACGCCTGGGTGCCCATGACGAAGAAAAGGCCAGCAAGCACGCCTTGCGGGATCAGATGCAACACAATGAGCAAAGGGCCAGTCATGGTGCCGAGGGTAAGGAGGCCTTGAGCTAGATTGCTGACGCGCTGCTCGACAACGTGGTCGACAATGCGGGTTGTTTTGCCTTTATTTGTCTCGTCTATATCAGCGACCTGGCGTGTGACGCAGAGTGAGTTGGTGTGGAATGGGGCCTGCGGGATGAGGCCATTGGGGAAAGGGATGCCAAGGAGGCCGGCGACACCGGTGGTAAGACCTAGGAGGAAAATATCCCAGTGGAACCCGGGTGGCTTGCGCAGGGGAAACTCGCTGCCTTGGGCAATCAGGGATGATACTGTTGGCTTTGATCAGCGGATGGAGATGGAGGTGAGGTGGAAAGCCACGTACCGTTATGATCGAAGTAGAAGAGGATCGTTAAGAGGACAGCAAAAGGTATTGCAAGGAAGATGTCGCCGACCGAGATATCCCAGAAGTAGATGAACCAGCCTCGATCTGTTGTGGGGAAGAAGGCCTTGCTCGTCGGAAGGGTCTCGACAGGCACAGTCTTCATATGTCCGATGTGAACAAAGCCAGTGAAGAAGACGATTGTGAGTGGGGTACCGTAGTCTTCAATAAACTTTCGAACATATCGTTGGAAAAGATTGCTTTCGCCAGCAATGCCACAGCCATACCCAAAGCCGAGTACAAGCAATGAGACCATGACAGCCACAAAGGCGGAAGTTTCACCAGCTAAGGCCCATTGGCGCGTGAGCACCTGTATGCCCTTTTGCAGGTAGATGAAGGCAACATAAAAGCCGAATATATCACAGGAGAAACGTGTGACGTAAGTCAAGCCATTGCAGGCGTTCGTGATAGCCAGGATCCAGTGCATGATCAGAGACCATATGCCAATCCAGCACATGAACGGAAAGTAGCTGATCCCATTTGGCACAACGATATCGTAAACGGTGTAATTGAAAACAGTAATTGGGCCTAATCCCGGTCAGCATGATCAATGAATGATTGATAGGGACGGTTACCGGTCACGCCGACGATGACGAGTGGCTGCGCCGCGAATAATGAAAAAACCACGGATCCCAATACTGATGCAAGTAGTACTTCGTTGACGCCGTAGCTCTGATGGGTTTTGGAGAACATGTCCAAGGAAAATGCGAGAGCTGGAAGGATACTGCGACGCTTGGTAAGCTAGTTGACCTCCGGATAGATAGGACTCTGTTTCAGCAATTGGCTCGTGCAACCGATGGCGTTCTAGAAGTTAGGGACTGCTGCTGCACGATAGGATAGCAGAGATAGCTTGTGGTGGGCAAAGTTATGACTGAAGCTTAAGAGATATGAATGGTCATGGAAAGAAGTAGAACAACTTTTTGGCCCCAAGGGATCTAGTGGGGCAACATGGAAAAACGTATGGTCATACTTCGCAAAATACATGTACACCGTAGCAGGAATTACACGGTAATCCCAAGCATCTCGCCAGTCGCTCCAGTAGTAAGGAAGCCTTCTCTTCACGTCGTCGATCATGCCACGGAACAGTCGAATCTTCCACCACTTTGGCGTCCGCTTCTGGGAAGCAGTACTTTGTCGCGAAATCTCTCGTGAAAGTCGGTCTGTTTCGGGATCTCTTCGGGTCTGCGACCTGCTTGAACGAAATGATGGCGGGCGCCGTGACTGCCATGGCTTTTTTGGAGACTTCGTGGTTGATGATGTTTGGAGGTTGAGATGCATTCTCGGGTTACCTGGCACCGTGAATGATCGTGAGGTGTCTGTCAGAGTTGCCATTTGGAAAGTGAGAATAATCAAGGAAATGCAGAAATGGGAGGACGATGTTTCGATAGAAATTGCAAGAAAGATGAAGCCAGAAAGGAATCCAAGATCCAAGAACCCAGCTTCCTGCGTTAGCCACGGGATTTATGTCGTCTTGAGTCAAACATGGGGTGGCGGCGGTGAACCCAAATTATTCTTCAGGCGAACCAAAGTGCGGGCTGTACTGTGCAGTAATAAGCACCAGTAGAAGGAGGTTGATGTCATGCCCGAAAATCCATCGGAAGCACGGCGTTTTATTTTCGTTCTCTTCTTCTTATGAGCCATACGCATTATCTGGCATAGTTACAATTCTCAAATCACACTCAAAAGGAGATCGGCTCGCGCTCTACACCGAGCAATGCATCGAGCACATACCCTCCCTCGTGAGTGTATCGCCCTATTGGGGGTTCTCGACAAGAGAGATGAGGGCTTCGGAGCATCTTCGGGGTAGTGGCGCCTCCCCCCGCACGGTGCCTACCCCCACCGGCCCGGCCAGCAGCAGCTTCTCCTGCAAAGATTTTATTGATCTTGATCGAGCTGTCTATTGGAAGGACAAGATGTCCAAGCAGAGGATCGGTAGATAGATAAATTCGATGAAGAGTAGTAGCATTGACAATTACATTTACTGATCGAATTTCTAGCCTTATTTTCTTGGGTGCAATGGACCTTAATAATGCTTCTAGGTCGGTGGTAGATGGGTGTTATGAACCACATCCTCGTTGGAAGATGACCCGTCAATGAAACGTGCACGGTCTGTTGTCTAAGTGCAGATCGCATATGCAACAACAATCACAAGGCCAAGCACACCAGACGCCGAGTACCCAACCAGCGAGCTCGCACCACTCGTCGACGACGAGGAAGCGGCCCCTCCAGTTCCAGTCGAGCTCCCAGAGCTTGACGTTGTACCTGTTGCAGTCAACCCTGGACACGTGCGATTCTTAAATAGCGTCGCCGAATCCAATACAGATCCGTTCGCACTCGCCACAAACTCATGCGTCAGATGCGTGCAGTTGTGAAACGTCAGCCGGCTCCAGCTGTACGCCGTGTCGATTCCGACACGCGCATAGCTGAGCAAAGGGCGCACGAGCTGGTCCAGGCCGTCACAGTGCCCACCGCAGCCGTTGGTGATGTACCATGGTGCCTTCGGGTTGTTAAGCTCGTTCGGATCCGCGTCGGTATAAGCGATTGGTGCGTTGCGCTCGTAAGCGTGGACGTAGCCGGTCAGGACGAGGTCGACAGATTAGATGAGGAAGATCGGCTCGAAGATGTGGCGGCAGTCTTCGCAGACGTCGGAGCTGTCGTTTTGGAAGCTGATGTACCAGGGACGATGGCCCGCTGAGTTTATTGAGTGTCAGCAGCTTAATGTGCTTTTGGTCATAGAACTCGCCATCAATGGGATAAAAGAAGTATGTTACTCACCTACAATGACCCCAAGGGGTCACACTTCTGTTCACAGACTGGAGATCCTGTTGCAGCCAATTCAACTGAGAGTCTCTGATGGTACTGAATGGCCCGCTGTCTTCCCCTTCACTTCCTCCAGGCTCATTAGGCGCGATCAAGCCATGTCCAAGGTCGGTCTCGGCATCAATATGCACATAATGAGTCATTCCGGAATCGAACGAATACCAGAAGTTTCCGAGGCCGTTTGATTCGGTGCTGGGCATTCGGAAGTGATTGATGTAGCCGGTGAAGTTCGTCTGTCCCGGAATGCAGATGGACACATCATAGGTTATATTGTGGACCGTGTCTGTCGTTCCCCCATTGTCACCTCCATTGCAATTCCAGTGCCAGTTAGACTTCTTCGGGGGCCCGAACACGGGCTGGACCACGTACAATTAGCTTCATGATACCCCCCGGTCCTACCATGTATGGCTTCTGTGACGTTATCGGGGTCATCTTGTCATAGAACTGGTTAAGCAAGGATTCATAGACCTTGAAGCCGTCGGCAATCGTCGTATTAGGCAGGAAGCCTTGAATTTCTTCCTTCAACCAGTAATCCGCATACGTAATGTCAGCCGCTAATAGCATCAACCACCACCAGTTTAGCGCTCTAAAATACCTTCGAAAGGCCCTTTTTGAGGACTGTTCGCTATTGGCAGCTGTTAACTGCACATTTTGATGGCTATGCCCCAGAAAACATTGCTTTAACGCCAAATTACTCGCTGTGATAGTTGGTAGAGATAAAAGGTGTTCTCATGCCAAGATATTCTTTGAATTGGTTGATGAGCTTGCTTGCCGAAAATGCAGTCCCCTTAGTAAGATCACCTCAACCCCAGCTAGGCTTCAGCTAGACTTCAGCTAGATTTCAGTTCGACCCTAGCTCCAAGCAATCTATCTTCTCATTGCTTCTGTAGAGCCGGTGGTGATAATGCATTCAAATGGTCAAAGCGTACCCCTTCCACTACGCCGCCACTGCTACCGACTCTTGCACTTTAAGAGAGGACAAGAGCTGCATACCACCTGCACTGGATGACTGAGATCTGCAGCGGTATGCAAGCACGATCAAGCTCAACCATGCTCGACCAAGGTGAGAGATCGTTACGGCTTGATCGTAGTCAATGCCTGCCTCGCCCGAGTAAGATTCGAGCCACTATGGCAGGCACATAGGTATAAAGCTATGATGTGCGGCCAAAAATTACTGTTCTTGCAATTCCCAGGACTCACTTCGATTCGACTCGTCTTCGCATAGAAGCCTCAATCCGTCCCCTGTTTCCCCATTCTCCATCTCACTATCTGTTCCGTCTCTCGTGTTTCACAATGCCCGACTGCCTCTACCTCTGCAACTCAGCTGCGAACAACAAATCCGCCATCGCATACTACAAGCAGGCCATACCAAGCCCAGGCATAGATTTTGAATTCCCCTACGGCGGAGAGATTGGAAAGCAACCCGATGACCTGGTGTATGTGGGCGATGATGGCTCCAATCATGTATGGGAAGGCGGACAGCAAAGTAAGCGGTGATCAAACTAGCACCAAACCATTCTATCGCAAAGGTAATACGCTAAAGTGTACAGGCTTCACATTTCCCAATTCTGGCGTGACGCTGACCTTCAACATTCCAATAAGCGCTCAGCAGCAACAAGGAGGCTTCCCGGGAGGCCCCATCATTAATGGCGCCACCGCCAACAATGGCTCTGAGAATTTTCAGGTTGTCAAATTGGATGGTCGTGAACTGGTCGTGGATGGCGATGGCGTACAGCTGAACATGGTGTATCTGCTGTATGGCGGTCAGTTGTAGCTGGCGGTGTCTTTCATCAGACTACATGGCATGGCACGCTCCCCACTTCGGATGAGCATTATCAAAAGATCCGTCAAGAGCCACACTCATTCTCTATAGACACAATTTAGTCAGCCGATCTACTATTACCTTATTTCTATCATAATGCGGAGGATGACCTTTCGAGGCAGGCTCACCAGGATGTTGTTGCCATGGCTCCTCGCCAGTGTTGTGCGTAGCAGGTAGAAAAGGTTATGGAAGCACTGCTTATTGTCATTCTACCTGTCATATCGTAGACGTCATAAGTATTCCGTGGTGGTGTTGAGTGTGCTGCACGACGCGTCGCGCTGCACTGCGCTTTCCGGCTCACCCGTGGACTCATCTTAGCTTCGCTGCAAGCAGCTCACTAGACACCGAATACCGTGAGAAGGTGAGTCCATCGTCCTACTTCCTCGAGAGGCAGCGCTCCGCGTGTATGCTCGCGGAGGGCAGAGCTACCTGATTCGGCCAATGCCGCATGAGAGAAATTTTTGAACCAGAGCTTTGATAGACAGGTTACTCGGACGATCTTGAAAATCTGTCGCTGCCACGAGAGAGGCCAGGACCCCTGTGAAGGGAGCAGAAAGCGGCGGCAGAGGCCGCCAGATTCGGCGCCCATTTCACCCGCATTGTCAGATACTCCGCGGCACGAAAATTTGGCTTACAAATCAATCCAAACTGTCCTCTCGCCCTACGTAACAACGGTCTAACATAGGAAACACACAAACAACTTTTATGTCTGAACTCTCACGATTAACCCAAAACCTCCAGATCCTCTCAGCTACGCAGCTCGGCTCAATGGCGGACCGGAAACCGGATATAACGCTGTATACAGCCCAGACGCCCAACGGCATCAAGATTTCAATTGCCTTAGAGGAGCTTGGATTAGTGAGCAAGAGAAACACGCTTCCCCGAGTCTTTATTGACCTGTAACCCAGCCATATAAAGTGGAAAAGATCGATTTGTCGAAAATGGCTCAGAAAGAACCATGGTTCCTGGAAATCAACCCCAACGGCCGCATTCCTGCTTTGACCGATACATTCAGCGACGGGAAGACGATTCGCCTCTTCGAGTCTGCTAGCATTCTGGAGTACCTTGCAGAACAATATGATAAAGATCACAAGATCTCATACCCTCAAGGCTCCCGCGAATCGTATGAGGTCCGCAATTGGCTGATGTTCCAAAATGCAGGGCTTGGGCCAATGCAAGGACAAGCAAACCACTTCGTCCGTTATGCGCCGGAAAAGATTGAATACGGCATCAACAGGTACGTGAACGAGACACGGCGGCTATATGGCGTTTTGGACAAGCACCTAGCCGCCTCAAACTCCGGGTTCATCGTTGGAGACCACATTTCCATCGCAGACATTACAACTATTGGTTGGGTCATGTCGGCCGGCTGGGCTGGTGTTGAGATCGACGAGTTCCCACATCTAAAGGCATGGGAAGAGATGATGATGAGGAGAGAGGGTGTCGAAAAAGGACGCCATGTTCCAAGTCCACACCGGATTAAGGAGATGATGAAGGACAAGGAGGCTGTGGAGAGACATGCAGCTCAGTCAAGGGCTTGGGTGCAAGAAGGAATGAAAGGAGACGCCAAAACATAGTAGACTAACAAGGCCGTTCTGCATTCCACTTTCCAGTCAATCTCTGAGAACTAAATTGTCAAAAGGTCATTCACTTTGAAGACGCTCGTCTCCCAAGCCTAGAGTGTTTGACACGAACACGGGGGGAGTATCTTCTCTGTTTCCATTGTCCAAAGTCAAACCTATTTTGCCTTTTTGTCGTTGCGAGCTACTCTTACTCCATTTCGGTACTAATTACCAGTCATTTGGTCTAGGCATCGATTGGATCTCTCTGAGCTTCAACAGCGCCATGTTCCTATCTATAATTTGGCCTTCCGTGCTTTCATCCCACCTTCCTCCTTCAATTTTCGAATCGACTCCCAGGAGTGCTCCCCGTAGGGGCCCATTTTTGCTCCATATTCTCGTGCAGTTTGTCCACTTGCTTGCCGCAGAGCGTACCGTGCAGCGATACCTTGCATGATCACAGCCCCTCGGAACCCCCCGAATGCATTTCCCCATGGCATCTCCGGTGCCGGATCCCAACCTGCGATTTTCGCATACCACTTCATGCATTGGTCGATACTTGGGAGACCGGGTATCACGCCGGGCTTGAAAGCAGGCTGCATGCTCCCGTCCTTCGTCTTGACGTCTGGGCTGTAAATCGTGCCCCACGAGTACGGTCCGGTCAGATTGACAAAGTCTGACAAAGGATGGCCAATGGTGGCCATTTCCCAGTCCAATATGCCTATTACTCTGGGTTCAGTCTTGTGGAAGACCATATTGTCGATCTTATAGTCTCCATGTATCAGGGTAGCCCTGTCTTGTGGCTGTTCCGACTTCTGCGAGAAAAACGCCACCATTTCGTCGAAATGAGGAATCTTGCCGACCTCCTTTCCCGTCTCGACGTCTTTTGTTTTCGCCTGGGCTATACACAAGGTGCCAAATGTCTTTAGCTGTCGGTCATAAAATCCGGAATGCCTCCCAAATTTCTCCAAGCCTATTGATTTGAAGTTGACCCTATGAAACTTTGCGAGCGTCTCTACGGCATCGCGCCACCTGTGATGCGTTAGACATTTTCAAGGAAGTAGCGGGAGGGGGCTTACATCGCCGTTCTGTCGGCTTCACTGACATCTGGCAGCCAGGAGTCTGTTATTATCCTTCCATCCAGAAACTCCATAATATAGAAAGCTGTTCCAACGATGCTTTCATCTTCGCATAGACAGTAAGCCTTAGGAACGGGTACGTCCGTCTTCTCTAAGGCGTGTATAATCTTGTATTCTCGATCGACTTGATGCGCAGTCTTGGAGAGTAATTTCCCTGGAGGCTTCTTCCGCATGACAGATTTCGAGCCATCTGGAGATGTTAAAAGGTATGTGGGATTCGACTGGCCAAAGCCGAACTGCGAGAATGTAAGCAACTAAACCTACAGTCAGAGAGTATCACCAACCTGCTTCACTTCAAGTGGGGTTTTGATCTGCGGGACATTCTGCTCAATGTATCGCTGCAATGCCGGTACATCAATTGGTTGGCGAATTGGCCCTGCCATTTTCAGTGCTATAACATGTGCATCGCAAACCTCAAGAAGGGACGAAATGGGGCCGCCTGTAAGTAGCAAATTGACCGTCAACAGGATGGCTTTGCGACCCGGTAAACGTCGAACCGTCGCCCCCCCTCGGAACCTCGGTTATAGAGAGCCGGGGTTGCCAAGCCAATGCAAACGGTCCAAAATCATCCGACGCGTTTTCCACTCAACGCGTCTCAGATAGAGGCAGCCCGAATTGGTGTCTGTTGAACGACCTACGAAGTCAACACGAGCCTCCCGTGATGACAAGAGCTGCAACACCCCCACCGAGTACTCAACAATCTAACCACGTACTGCCCTCTCTTCCCAACTCACCGCTCGCGAAGCGCCCCAAGATTGCTGCGACTATCATGGCTCCTTCCGCAACAGTCCCAGAACCTAATCCACCAGCAGTCCCAAAACTCACCACCTCATCGCAGCCACCGCTACTTATCAAGAAGCTATCCGAAAAGGCCATTACACCAACCCGGGGATCCGCTTTTGCCGCAGGGTACGACATCTACTCCGCACACGATACTGTTGTTCCTGCGCGAGGGAAGACACTGGTGGATACAGACCTGGCTATCGCTGTACCTGAGGGGACGTGTACGAAGACTTCCAGACTTACTTGCTATCAAAGGTGCTGACATACTGGCAGATGGGAGAATAGCACCTCGTTCTGGGCTGGCTTCGAAGAACTTCATTGACACGGGTGCTGGTGTGATCGACGCTGACTACCGCGGCCAAGTCAAGGTGCTACTATTCAATCATGCCGAGACGGAGTTCAAGATCAAGGTTGGAGATAGGATCGCACAACTAGTGCTCGAAAGGGTATGCTTTCAAACCCCCAAGCTCCCACAGCATTGTGCATTTCGGAAGCTGACCTCATGCATCTAGATCTACACGCCGGAAGTCGTTGAAGTCGAGCAGCTAGAAGAGAGCGTGAGAGGAGCTGGCGGGTTCGGGAGTACAGGATAAAGCTAATGCAACTCTACCTCCTCAGCAACAGGCTTCTTCGGCACGAAGCTTTTTGATAAACGGTTGACGATGAGGATGGAAGTCAACAAAGGTGTTATTGGATCGAGGACCTATGGGAATGTTTGGGGCTATGATGTGCATGATGCATAGAGTTCAGCTCGACTACCTGAGGAAACGCTTTTCGGACTGTACGATATGAATGGGGAATAGAATTTGCCGTGTTAGAAGGTCAAAGAAGATTGTATGATTCTAATGGTGATTGAAAGCAGCCCTTTATGCGACCATCTATGTTATCTGTCCGTTCTTAGACACCAAAGGCCCCATACTCATCCAACCATCATCATAGCCCCCCTCTTTCCTACTCAAACCTCGACTGCCGTTGCCTTGAACTTAACCTCTGGACTCCTCAAGTCCGCCACATTCCTCACAACCCTGATCTCCGCCGCCTTCGTCTCAGCCAAATACCTCTTCCTCTCCTCCGAATCCCCACCGTTAACTCCTTCCACTCCCACCCCAACATTGTCCGTCTTCCCACCTCCTTCTCCATCAAATTGCCTCATAGCCTCGTCTCTCGCCTTGACCGTCTTCTCCAGCACCACCTGCATACTACTCAGTACCTTCTCGCACGCCCTCGCTAGCGGCAGCTCCACCGCCGCCACCTCATCGCCGCTCATCCACGACTTCTTTCCCAGCAGGCCTGCGTGTAGACAAGCTTCGCGGAAGCGGACGACTGTCAGTGCGGCGAACATGTCGCCGGTTCCGGAGAAGAAGCACGGAAGGGCTGAGACGGTGAGGGAGAAGAGACGTGGTTTGTGGTTCGTGGTGGCGGAGCTGCCGACCACGGAGAGGGTCGAGGAGTCGGAGGATGACGAGTTGAAAGCGAAGCGGGCTGACGTGATGATGACATGTGGGACATTGTAGGTTTTGTGGAGGATGGAGACAACGGCTGCGAGTGAGGAGGGGCTGGAAATCGTAATGCCGGTTAAGAGTCTGAAAAGAACGTCAGTGTATGAGGGGCTGGGGTAGGATTGTTTGCTTGGACGGATTGCTGGTTGACTTACTCGGCTTCGAATTGATTTGGGAGGATCAGATCAGCACCACTTAAGATCTCCTTGTAAGCTGGTACGACATCCTCGTTGACATAAATACGCCCTTGATCGCCCATGACAGGGTCAAGAACTGTAAAACCGGTGTCAGACTCCCTTTCCAATCTTTATTGTGATCTGGATTCCTTGCATACCCCAAAAGAACGAGCCAGGTTTCATAGCGGCCTTTGCCCTTAGATCGCGTGCTATTACACTCACAGCCTGGACAGCATCCGCGCTGGGAGCGTAGCCAGAAAGTAGAACATCGAAGTCCGTGAGGTATGAGCGTTTAAGTCCTTGATAGATGTCGTGAATTTCTTCGGCAGACGACTTGGTGCCCGCTACTTGGCGGTAGCCGGTGTGATTGCCTGGTTCGATGTTATCATCGTGTGTCGTCGCCGTAGAGCAATGAGGATGTGGAGAAAGATCCGGTAAGCCCTCCACCAGTTCTTGTGCTTATGGTAGGCCTACTGAAATGCACTGTGTTCAATGCAGCAACGTCACACCCCAACGACTGCAACACAAAGGTCGCCATGGTGTTGCCAACATATCTGATGACGATGAGCAATGCTGTTGCCCGAAGCCGGGGATCATCGCAATTGATAACTCACCCATAAACCACCTTCACGTGAGTCAGCAGGAATCTCCACGATGTGGCCTTGAGAGGCGGAATCCTACATGGCTGGCGATAGCCAAGACCCGCGTTTCGGGTACTGGGAAATCAGTAGACATGGCAAAAACAGAGATGTTTTGGAAGTGTACAAAAAGGTGTTTGTGAAAGTACAGTCATATTTTCTTGCACTACTGTCTAAAGATCTGCGGTGACGTTTCCTTCCGATCTCGCGCTAGAGAAAAGCCCCTATCGCGAGCCCTCAAACCATATTCGGCTAGGAGGGGCAATTGACATGATGACTGGTCCTGCGTCCTCATCCGGTCCTATCATAGCAGCGAGGAATTATCATGTGTAACCCCCACGTAGCACACTCCATCATCATGCGTACGACCATATCCTGGACACGTTGCTAGCTAACTCAGCTGATCTTGCTTACGCGGAATGTTAACCTTGAGGCACATCACTCGTCATCTCCGATCTGTGTAGAAATTACGAGTTAGTTACAGGACGCGATGCAGAGCATTGCCTAGGAGCAAGAGTGCAGAAACCATACCTTTGGAGCAAGATAGAAGCGTAAATAGCCGGTACCAGCAAGCTGATATTCGACAAGGAGGGGTACCTCCTGCGACAAGCACAGCTTGACTTTACTTGCCAGACCGCTCGCCTTGCAGAAATTGACCAGGTATTTTAGAGAGAAGGTCAAGGACACGGGCTCGGAAAGGTTGATTGTGACATCGTTTTCTGGCTTCTCAACATTGGAATGCTGTCGTACTGTGACGCTGCCGCTGCCGATGTCGCCCTGACAAGAGAAACGAATGCCATCCTTAGACGCCTCAATACCCACTGCAAGACCGAATTAGCATGATGAGAGTATTGACTGATGTGATGCTTTTTCCTGACCTGATTCAGACATTGCAATCAAGTCCCGGCAGATGCGTTGGAACTCTGCGCTCGGCATCTCAATTGTAGCAGCGTACTCTGTGTCTGGTATGCCCAAATGTTCTTGATCGATGTCCATCAGCTTGATGTCGTACTCGCTCAATCTATCCGTCTCACTGCTCTCGAAAACTAGATTGACGACATCGGGTGCATCCTCCGCTTTCAGCGTTAAGATGTCTTCGTTCTGTGCAGCACGAAGCACTTTTGTGAGAGAGGAGAGGTTAATGCCCAGAGCAATGTTTCGATCGCAGCGGTAAGGAGAGAAGCCCTCAGCCTTGAGCATCATCGAGACAAGAGCGACGTGAGAGTTGTCCATGGCTTGGAGAGCGATTCCGGAATCATTGCAGTCGAAGTTGCAGTCTTGAACAAGGTCTTTGATGGCATCGACAACCTATCCTGTAGTCAGCTAACGCATAGCGAAAAGAAACCTGTTAACGTACCTTCTTCAGCAGACTGGCCTGCTCAAGCCTTGCTTCTAACACTAGGAGGAGTCAGCATGTCTTTAATTTTGGCCGTGTTAACCTTCACATACTCTTGAGGTAGGTAGATGAAGCCTCGAGTAGGAGCGTGGACCGTTTATCTAACTTTGATCACTCTGGCCTGAATGAGGGAAGCCTTATTGACTGCTACCCAGAGCTTAAGAGTAGAGTCTCGGCAGTTAGTGGTCACGCTGTTGAGGTCAATGAAAGTTAGGCCACAAATTCCGCGTCCTGCCTAGAAGACGCGAGCGCGTAAAGGCCAATCAAACCGTTTTCGGACTAGGCAGAAGCTACTAAGATGGCAAAGTATGGAAAAGATCTCTAAACACGTTGACCAGACAAATAGACGTACTCGCTTGGATACATAACCATGTGACACCTCCTGAACGTACGTCAGATGAGGACGACCTCTCATCTGTGATGACTTCAAACGTCTGATCTCCAGCAAACTGAAGAATTTGCAAGTCTGAAATCTGTGCGAAAGAGCCTTTTGAAAGGCTTCAATGCATCCCTCAACATTCGCGCTGAATCATCTTGGCTCCGAAAGTATCCTCCTCGCTCTGCCCTTCCGAAGATGTACTGTCCATGTCCTCGCGCAGGATTCGGACTTGTCTCTTCATCTCCTTCCATAGGATGAGATCCTCTATGGCATCGCCATTCTTATCCTTGTCATATTCTCCTACATCCTCGAATTCATCGTCCAACTCATCATCGTCTTCTCGTCTCGCAATTGCTAACAATGTCGCCACGAATGCCTCGTTCATATATGCGAACGAGAAACCTCCCGTGATCTCTGCAATCTTTGGACACAGCTCCTTGGGAAACACAACGCTTTTATTCCCCTTCAACTTCAGCCGCCAGAATTCACAATACATTGTCCTTTCCTCGTTCGAAGGAAGCGGAAACAGGTACTTCCTGTCAAACCTGCTCGGCCGCTTCGACAATCCAGGATCAAGCTTCTCCAAATGATTCGTTGTCGCAATGATCATGATACCATTATTGTTCTCGAGTCCATCGAGCTCATTGAACTGCCGCTTCGTGTTAGCAGCTACCTGCATGACGAGAATGACTCTGTTCAGGAGTAACCGAAGGGCATTTATTCACATAAACACACGTGTTCAGTATGCAAGGAGGTTCCCCGCGCCTTATGGAGCTAGAGGTCCATTCTTATCCTCCCTCACACAAACTGCCTCTGGGCAATATCGATACTTGTTCTGAAGAAAAGGAATAACTTACGAAATAGCTCCGCAACTTCTCATCAACTAGCGTGTCAATATCCTCTAGAATAAGCAAACAGGGCGCCTGCTGCCTCGCTACCTGGAACACCTGACGCGCATCCCAGTAATACTCCATCGACTTGACGTAAAGCGGTACCACCCTCCTCTCGTCCTCTCTTCGGAAGAGCGAGTGCATGAGCGCCTTCAGCGAGATCGTTTTGCCGTTACCCGGCGGTCCGTAGAAGATCAAGCCGCGTTTCCACGGCACGCCGAACTCGCGATACTTGGTCTCCGAGTCAAAGAAGCGGAGCACAGTACCTGTCAACGTCTTCTTCATCTTGTCATCCAAGATGACGTCGTCCCAGTTCGTCTTCTGGACCTCGTTGTAGAGACTCTGGCTGCTGCTCCAATAGCCGTCATACACCAAAATCGTGTGCTCGATCGCGGATTGCTCGGCCTTAGTGATGGCGCTGAGAAGCGCGTCCGTGGCTTTGGAATTAGAGAGGGCCGACTCGTCATCCTGCTTTATTAGTCTCTTGGTATGCCTGGAATTTGAAAGGCTTACGTCAGGAGGGAAGAGAATATAGGCTATCTTCTCTAAGCCTTCCTGGGCGAGATATACAATGAAGCTCAAAGTCTCCCACTCGTACCTGTACCTAGCAAAGATAGTGATGTCTTGAAGCGTGCCTGGACTGCCCCGGGTAGACGCGGGCACGCAGAGGCGCCATCGTAGAATGGAGTCATCAGTCGTATCAAGCTCAGCTCGAGCATTTCCAGCCGCAGCAAAGCCAAGCAAGTCGGCATATGACGTCGGTGTTACCGTCAACGTCATATCCGGATGGTGGTGGCGGATGGAGGCAGTGATGCCCACATCTGGGTTGGATGTCTTCGCGGAATACTGCTCACTGTAGTCGCCGAACACGTTGTCACAGTGTGGTGAGCCCAACATGGTGAACTGTTCCGAAGCTTTCATTCTAGACATGGTGGTAAAGAGTAAAGGATGGAGACAGAGAGACAACAGGGCTGGAGGAGAAATGCGAAAGGACTTTGCGAGAATGAGAGCAGCTTTGAAATGTTGGATAACCTACGAAGCAGAGCGTCAAGCCTTGTGGATGTTGGTGCCTCACCATTGGCTTTGAAGCGTGCACCCAGGTGCCAATGTTCAGGCGGCTACGGCAGGGATTTGGGCCCCGGATCTTTTCCCGGCAAAGGCCAGTGTAGGCCGTAGAGAACGTCGAGAGATGGCTAGACGGGTGCGCGACCTATAAAATAAACCCAACTGAGCAGTGAAGAACTGAAATTAAACGTCGGAACGTTCCACCCGAGCAGCGCGTTACGAACAGCGAGAAGGTGTCGTGGGCAACTACAAGTTTGCTTGTCAACCCTTGCATCAGCACTAACTCGGCTTCCGAATACCCTCTAGGTCGAGAGCCCACACTAAACGGCCTAAGTGTGTGGTGTTATCTGGCATTTGACGACTAGCAACGCGAGGTCTGAAAATGAAAAGGATATCGCAGCCATATGAAAAGTCGATGACCTTGTTGATGAAGGCATACAATGCGGCCGGCTGTATAAGCGAAAACTCGCCCGCCTTGGTGACACACAGTGGTCGCAATTGTTGGGCCGTGGGCTCGAGCCCATGGGCTGGGCCAGGCAGGCTTTTTCCCCAGGCCTGCGCTATAAGCCCATGTGGCTTGCGCCTAATACAAATACAGTGTAGATGAAGCTGT
>Ga0335072_10006074_pt1 | contig 17719 bp, 29 predicted proteins | sample Lox_Sample_21_FD_206725 | JGI IMG/M metagenome (GOLD analysis project Ga0335072, IMG submission 206725) | Soil microbial communities from Loxahatchee National Wildlife Refuge, Florida, United States - Lox_Sample_2.1 | ecosystem: Environmental > Terrestrial > Soil > Wetlands | place: USA...
TTGTCTACGATCCGCAGAAGAGAATCAATGCAACAGATGCCTTACGACATAGATACTTCCGTATCCCCGCTCCCGATGATGCCCACGTCCCGAGACGGTGACATTCCCCTCATTCAAAAGAGAATACGTTGTATTCCCAAGGATACCAAAAGCATGGTGACAACCACAGAAAGTTGTCACATCCTACAAACTCATAAAATTTCATATTCGGGGCGATTTGGATACAGGCACGGTTTCTCGGATGACGGGGGGCTATGCGAGGATTTGGAGTGGGAAATCCATATTTTGCATTTTGATATATTAAGGGTGTTATAATTTCTTGTGTTTTGTTTGTGTGTTTTTCCTACCTGTTTATCTCTTTCTTTGATGGGTTTATTGATTACTCTTGACATCAAAGTCATATCATTGCGAGTCATGTATTGTGAGGATTACATACTGAAATTTGGAAATCGAGGAGATTGAAAGATGTGTGTTGTCTTCCTAGGGAATTGTAAATATGGAATTCAGTAGTTTGGAATTTTAGTCTCATCCTTTGCTGTCGGCACTTGTACGCGTCTGGGTTATCTAGTTGGGAAAACGCCTGTATGTAGGCTCAGGCTTGGTTGCAGATGGGGAGACCCCGCTTTTCCAATCCTTATCGCTGATCGGCGAAATGACGCAACGGCTGAGCGAGGCGTTGCTCATCGCGTATGTAGACAGAATAAAGACTGTTGAAGGCTATGACGAAGGTGTCTTTATCAAATGCTCTTGAAGCTTATTTAGTATTTAAATGGAGATTGCAGGCGATGAAGATTTCCAACGCAACACATCATGGAGCGCAACGAAAAGCTCATGGATATGGGTGAAGAGGACAATGTTCGGCCCTCAATAAGTGGTGCCACCGTGAATGGAGCTACCGAACGCAATCTCTATATCGACCATAAAGATGAGAAAAAGTTAATACTCAAGTTAGACATTCACATTGCACCGATTGTGATGGTGTTATACTTGATTGCCTTTCTCGATAGGTACTCTTTCATCAAGGATTCGGGACAAACTGACCGTCAGATCGAATATAGGCTACGCCAATGTTCAAGGGTTAACGAAGGATATCGGTCTCACTGGCATTCAATTCAATGTCGCCACCAGTATATTCTATGTGAGCTATGTTCTTATTGAAACTCCTGCCGCGATAGTCGTGAAGAAAGTCAAATTCAGTCGTATGATCCCTGCGATTGCAATGGGATGGGGAATTGTGTGTCTTTGCACCGGGTTTGTACAGAATTATGGAGGATTGATAGCTACAAGGTTACTTCTTGGCGCTATGGAAGGGGGTTTATTCCCGTCTCTTACTCTTTACTTGATGAGCTGGTATAAGAGGGAAGAATTGGCTCGTAGAATGTGTTTCCTTTTTGGTAGGTGGCTTGTTTTTGTTGAGATGCTTATTTTAGGGGCTGCCGCTCTTGCTGGTGCTTTTGGAGGCTTAATTGCCTATGGCATCCTCCATATGGATGGTGTTGGCGGATATGCTGGTTGGCGATGGTACAATAAAATCACGGTTTTGATGCTGATACCCAGGTTATACATTATTGAAGGCCTGATTACGATTGTGTTTGGTTTTGCTGTGTTCTGGCTTCTTCCGGATAAGCCTGAGCATGCCTATTTCCTCAATGTACAGGACAAGGAAAACATGGCCATTCGAGGAGAACAAATGCGTCATTACCAAGGTGCAGATGTCTTCGAATGGCGTCAAACTAGATTAGCTTTTAAAGACTTTAAACTCTATCTGAGGTTATCATCTCTTGAAGGCGAGCTAATGAATAGTGCGTTATGTCAATTTGGTGCAGATGTGTGTCTTTACGGATTCAGTACCTTCCTTCCCATTATCATCGAAGCCATGGGCTACAGCGCCGTCAGAGCGCAGTACTTGACCATCCCAGGTTCCCGTCACATATGTTAAACCCTCTAACAATTAGTCTATCTCTGGGGTGCAATAGTCTATTTCACAGTAGCATGGTGGTCAGATGTGCTTCAAAAACGTGGAATCTTCCTTGCAACATCGAGTTTAATCACCATCGCAGGCTACGTTGTCCTCGTGGCACTCGCAAACCACATAAATCCCGGAGTTCTCTATTTTGCAACCTACCTTGTAGCCACAGGACTTTACATCGGTCCAGGTCTCAACATTACATGGCTTGGTGCAAATGTTTGTCCTCATTACAAGAGATCTACAGCCATTGGATTCCAGCAGACGTTGGCGAATACAGCAGGAGTTGTGGCTGGACAGATTTATGAGTCGAAACAGGCTCCGGGATACTTGATTGGACATGCTGTTTCTTTGGGATGTATTGCGATGGCCAATATTGGATATTGGCTTATGATTGTACATCTGAAGAGGTTGAATATGAAGAAGGAGAGGACCAAGCAGGAATTGGAGAAAGAGGGGAAAAGTACGGATATTGGTGAGGGTGACCATAGTCTCAACTTTCGATATCATTTGTGAGGGGTTGCAATCTGTATATGTGGGTATAACTGGGGACTTGGGCGGCGGGTGTGTAACATAGGTAGTACTGGACGGTCACGATTTTCTGTCAATTTGGGAATTTTTCTAACTCTGTCATTCAAATGGTTCTCTAGCCAAATTAAACACATCAAGCGTCATTTTATAATTCCGTTTCTGAATCTGTCGCGGGAATGGAGCTCGTTCGGGATCGCGATCCGGAAAAGATCCTTTAATATATCGCATTCAATGAACGAAATGTAGTAAGCTTAATCCGAGTCGACTGTATTCCCGTCTCCCCTTATTCTGAGTTATTCGCGATGAAGTACCTCAACAGAGAACTGCTTTTATCCGTTGGACCTCAGACTTTGTTGGATGCTCCCCCGGGCTATCTGAACTTCATGATCTTAAGGTATAAGGTACGTAGCGACGATTGTCGCAATTTTATTGGCGCAAATATCCGAGCCGTTCGGCCAGCATTTGAGGCCAATCGCTTAATCCCATGCAAGTATCAAAGCCAATATGAAAGTCCTCCTTGTCTCGGCTCTACTCCTTCCGACCAGCCTTGCTATCAGTCTTCGTAAAAGCGGGGTTGGCGCTATGGCAAGTGAATAAACGTCCAGGCTCCGGGCAATCTGAGTAACCATTCAAGATGTTCAAGAGGTCTCGTATAGAACTAAAAGACCACAATGGACACGGTCCCGCTGTCCATGCTTTGGAGGAAGAATTAAATCCAATATCTTCGATTCCCTTATCTGATACAACAATCTACAAAGTGTACAAGAGACGATGGATAGGGGTAGTGATCATCATGTTGCTGAATATTGTATCGGCTTGGAGGTACTGTTCATGTTTGCTGTTCTGACGAGGTAGTTGGATTGCATTTGCACCTGTTGCCACGTTGACGCAACAATTTTTCGGATTGTCTTCAACGACACCAGTGAATTGGTTATCGACTGTTGTACTCTTTATCTATTGTATTATGTCTCCAGTGTCAGCCTATATATTTCACAATCATGGCATTCGGCCTGGGGTACTATCTCTTGATTTGACGCTAATTGCAGCTTATATTGGGAGCAATTTTCACAGTAATCGGAGGATGGTTGAAATATGCTGGAGCACAAGCGAGTTCGACTCCATTTTGGCTGGTAATGCTGGGTCAGATTATTTCTGGAGCAGGACAACCCTTTTTCCTTAATGTACCAACACACTACAGCGATAAATGGTTCACGGCAACATCTCGTGTTAGTGCTACGGCTCTGATGAGTTTGTCAAATGCAGTTGGAGCAGCCGTTGGACAACTCGTTGATCCCTATATGGCACCCAATGCTGTCAATATACCTGATATGGTATGGCAAACCAGTCAACGTTGCTAATGACAGTTATTGTACTATGCTATAATCGCTACAGTGGTGTGTTGTGTAGCTCCTTTCACTCCAACAAGTCCTCCTACTCCACCAGCTCCTTCAGGAATTGATCAGAAACTTCATCTGAAACCTGCTCTTCTTTCCATTGCTCCAAACATCAACTTCTGGCTTCTCTTCTTCCCCGTAGTCTCCGTCTTTAATGCCTTCTAACAATAGTTTTCTGTATTCGTCGGCTTCTTCAATGCCTTTACAACCCTTTTACAACAACTTATCTCCCCATACGGCTACTCTGACAACGATGCCGGCATAGCAGGTGCTGTCCTAATCGTCACAGGCCTAGTCTCAGCAGCTATAATCTCCCCGCTAGTGGACCGCTACCACGTCTTCCGTCCCGTCGCCAAATGTCTCCTCTGCATAGCCGGAACTTGCTACCTCCTTTTCATCTGGGTAATCCGACCAAATGCCTACGCCGGAATCTGTGTCCTATCCGCCGTACTAGGAGCAGCCTCATTCGCACTTCTCCCCGTCGCGTTAGAAATAAGTGTGGAACTCACACATCCTGTTCCTCCTGAAGTGAGTGCTTCTATTTTCTGGCTAGGCGGACAATTCCTAGGAGCTATTTTTATTATTGTGATGGATGCATTGAGAGACGATAATGGGGATCCGCCGTTGAATATGACGCGAGCTTTGATTTTTGAGGCTGTGATTGCATTGTTTGCTGTGCCCTGGATTTTCTTGATTAAGTGGACGGAAGGGAGATTATCTGTGGATATCAATGCTCGATACCGTTAGGAGAATCGTACGATACCACAAAGTGGGATATGTTTGATCACAGAAATGACAGATTCCACAAAAAGGTGTGGATTTAGTGTGATTTCAATGAGATCTTGGTGGGTTTGTAGCTTTTCGGCTTTTGTATTTGTATTGTTACACGGATGTTCTCGGATGTCTAGTTATTCCTTTTGTTCGGTCCGCTCCGGCCACGTTGGCATTGTGTATGCAAGCCGAACAGTATTTTGTACTTTTATGAGATGAGGCTCCCGAGATGAGTGGATGGATAATCGGCCCCTTCTGACTCGGTAGCATTTAATTTAAACTCATTGTATGAAGCCCCTTTTCCAAGTCCCTGGCGTGGGGCTTTTTCTCGCAAAGAAAATTTTCGCGAGGACACGCACAGACTTTTGAAATTTTCGATTTAGAAGTTCGAGGCGATTGCTTCCGGGGTAGGTCCGTGAAAGCGCATTGAGGGCCCGACGGAGAGTGACTGCTATAAATTTGCCATCAATTCCACTATTTCTCTTCGCAGCGCGCACAATTGAGTTATTCAAGAGTCAATCTACTTCCAGGAGTGTAAAGAAGACGAGACGAGATGTTCACCTTGCAATTGAACGTTCGTAAACTTCGGATGCCTTGTACGGCGTGTTGGAGATGTGGAGCGGCGGCTATCATTGGCAAGAAGTGCATTCGCTGTTCAGCGCAGAACTAAACACGTCTACAATTTCATTCAGCAATCAAGTAAGGGTCACAGAAGATCTCAATTGACGGTAGAATCGTTCTATTCTAATCGGCGTTTGGGATTATAGAGGTGAAGGAACTTTTAATGGACAGAGGAAAAGTTTTAGAGTCTTCAGGAAGGCAATTGAGTTTCAAGGCATACATGTATCCGACGGGGTTTATCCGGCTAAAAGATGTGAACGTCTTTGCAGCCTTGAAACAGTTCTCTCTCGCTCCAGAGTGCCCGTGTGAAGGATCGCAATTCACCAGTAGAATCATCATCATTTGTCGCAGATCCCTTGCCCCGAGCGTATCACATCAGGTGCCGGGCCACGGTGGTTGCTGCCGGTCCGAGCTGCAACGATTAACGTCTCACCCCAACGCTTCTGGCTCAAAGGGACTCAGATCCTACTTAGTAGTTAGCTTTAGGTCCGTGAGCTTGTTCCTCAGTCTTAAATGACAGTACCTTTTTTTCCTTAATTTTACTGCAAGTAAGATTGAATTCGCGTTGCTTTGGCCTTTTTTATTCGATTAACATCGCGCCTTTTGTGAATTCTAATTTACAGTTGCATTTCCTACACGTGACCCGGCGACGCATTCAGGGGTACACCCGCGCGCAGATTTGATGCATAACACGCTAAGAATTTACCCCCTTTAATTTGAAACACCAAGACTTCAGCTTCCACTCCTCTCTTCTTTGAGCATCGTCTCACGACATTCCTTACACTTCACACCTACTTGCACCATAGTCAACCGCGTTCAGAAGCGATGCAGGAGGGATTTGATCTTGGTGTTGATGGTGAGAAAAGGGCAAGTGTTCAAGGTTTGAAGGAACTCAAGAAATCGAGACGAACAGTCATGCTTGGCTCGGCATTGACCTTATCAAATTCCGATAACACGCTATGTCCACCCCTTACACCCCCATTGTCGGAACGGGCTAGTGGTGATGTGGAACCGTTATTCAGTCCTGTGGTAGAAGAACATTATGAGAGTGTCGATTTCTCGAGTGAGGACGAGGAGGAAGACGTTGGAATGACTCAATGGAATCATGGCCAGCCTACCCCGGCTGAGGAGTTTGATGTACTTATCTCTTCTTGAAATTCACAAGCTGATCATAGGAACCCGCTGAACTGATTGAACGAAACCCCTCAGAGATAAACGGGAAACGAACCATAACTTCACTGCGCCAAATCCTTTCACAAACACCTGATAAGCCATTACCTCCAGTATCAAGTTTACCTTCTCCCCCGCCAATGACAATCATGGACTTTTGGACCAATGTTGTTCGTAATTACAATCTTGTTCATCGAACTATGCCCATGTTCCTCTTCAATAAGATTCGGGATGGTGGTGTTCCTCCGCCTTTGAGGAGAGTTGTGTGGTTTGCCATGGCAGGGGTCACGAATGAATATGCTACTGAAATGGCGAGTATTTATTCGAGATTGGAAGTAGGTGGAATTGGAGGATGGGATAAGGATATTGGGAGAGATCTGCATCGAACTTGGCCTGAGGTGGATATGTTCAAGGAAGAAGACGGTTTGGGACAGAGAGGATTAAAGGGTGTGCTGGAGGGATACAGTGTTTGGGATAATGCAGTTGGATATTGTCAAGGGTATCGTCTCCTCCACTTTGACTGTTGTAGAATTGGAAGACTAATGGTAGATTGGGATTCTTAGTAGGTCCATTATTGATGCAAACCTCATCTCCTGCGGAAGCATTCATCCTCCTCACAGTGCTAATGTCTCAACGCTCAAATTCACCTTCCAAACAACACTCCTCAATAGGATACTCCCTCCGAACTCTCTACACACCAAATTTCCCAGGTCTTCTATCTCTCGTCTATGCTTTCGACTCAATCCTCTCAGAACACCTCCCATCCCTATCATCCCACCTAACCTCCCTCGGCGTAACCACCGAAATGTACGTCCCACAATGGTTCCTATCCATGTTCGCCGTAACAGGCGCACCAATCGACTCCATCCTCCTCCGAATATGGGATCTCCTAATGATGGAAGGATCTAACGGTGGCCACACAATGATTCGAATCGGTCTTGCAGTAATGAAACTCCAACAAGATTCCCTTCTCTGTTTCTGTGAAATGGAAGATTGTCTAAAACTTCTCTTGTCAAAAACACTTTGGGAGACCATTAATGCAGATACCCTCATTGGTCTTGCGGGAGGAGACTTCAAAGTTGCAATTACTGCGGACAAATTATCGGAGTTGGATAAAGAGTATAATGCACGACAAAGCAAAAGTGCGGAAAGGAGAGAATTGCAGAGTGTTGCGGGGAGGTTTTTGGGAAGATTGAGACAGAATGTTACGCAGTTGAGTGTGGATACTACGAATTTGGTCGCACCGCCTATGTTGCGAACATTATCGAAGGCAAGTTTTACGGCTTCGCCCCAGGAGATGGAACCTCAGTCTTCGACAAGTAGTGCTGGAATGTTGAGAGCACCAAGTGAATTATCGAGAAGTCCCTCCGCAGCGAGTTTTAGAGCTGGTACGAGTGATGGTGAGAGGGTGTTGCATGCTCAAATTGAGGAATTGGTTAGTGCGTTGGGTGATGTTCAACGGAAAGTAGAAGAAAAGGAGAACGAGAAAGATGTGTTGAAAACTGAGAATATGAGGCTACGGGAGATGTTATCCAAAATTTCTATTGCAATGGGAACTACTTCGTCTGTTAGTACTCCGCCAAACGATGAGCAAGTCGAACAATCGGACACTCCTCAACAACCGGAAGGATCAGATAATTTGTCTTCCTTGAGCGATGAAATTTCCGAAATCTTGAGCTCGTCAACGTCACCCGCTACCTCACCGTCCAGTTGCTCTGGCTCGATCCTTGAAGAAGAAAATATGCGTGCCCAACTTACTGAGACACAACATCTTTTGAACCAAGAACGTCAAGCAAACATGTTACTCCAAGAACAACTTTCCACTACCGAAATCGAACTTGCGAGAACACGGAGTGCATTATTCGAATTACGTTCTAAAATTGACGATGAGCCAAGGAGACAACGACAACCTAGTCAGCAACATTCCAGCAGAGCTCCGAGCAGTACATCGTTGAGAGAACTCAAGCTGGTAGTTAGCGCAACTGCACCGCCAAATCCAACGTCAAGCACGAGTAGTAATAGTGCTGGAAGTACTTGGAGTTCTTGGTTGGGACGTCGTTGATGAGATTTAGTATTTATTGGATTGGTTTGCATTTTGCGGGACTGGAGTTGGTATTATGCATTATATATTTTTTCAAACGTTTTGTGATTCTGAACATTGTTATAGCGTCAAGTTGTTCTATGGACTTTCAACTTTTGAATCATTTGTTGTATCTAAGATGTGACCGCGGGGAACGTTCCTGATCTTCGCCCTTCGCTTAAATTTTTGCTTTGAGCGTAGCCAATCGGCTTGTGTTTCTGTGTCTTAGCTCATTCAAAAGGAAATTGCTGTTAGAGATCGTTGGTCACACAGAGCTAATATGCTAGGCGGATTTCCCATACTTGAAAGAATCCGCACAGCCGGCCAATATAAAAGGAGTAATACACCGCAAATCTGTCCAATTTGAATTGCTCGGGAAAATTACTTGGTTGCAATTAGAATTTCGCTCTTCTGCACAGCCAAGGGGGTACATTGTCCATAGCAGAAGTGCGACCAAACAACAGGGAAAATTTTGGGAATCTTCCCCCGTCCCAATACCCGCAGTAACCCCACTTCAGAGCAGCAGAACAGATGGATGACTACCAAAGACATCTTGAACGACAATTACAGCAACAGCAAATGCAGTTGCAGCAGCAGGGACAGCGGCAACAAGATCTGCTTGCTCAACTACAGCAACCGCAGCATCAACCTCAACAGCAACAGCCACAGTTGCAACGAGTCCAACCGTCTGCGCCGCAATGGAATGTTGCTGGAGGAATATCACAGCAAAACCAAATGGTTCCTGGACTGCAAGGATTTGGAAGAGGGGTATCCATGCTTACTCCACAACTTCAACAGCAACTATTACAGCAACAAATGTCGCAACAACAGCAGCCGCAAGTACCCCGTCCAACCTCGTTTTCACCTCCTCCGACACAAACTCCTTTGCAGCAGAATGTGCATAATAGTCCTGTTCAAGCACCGAAGCAGAGGACGCAAGGGTCGCCAAGTCCGAGTTCTCCTGTGTTGGGAGATGCGACACCAGCGGAGAAGGCTCGAATCGCAACTATTCTTGAAATTAATTCGCATTTGATTAAAGTTTGTGTGTCCCTTCAAGGCACTATGCCTCCCGCCCAAAATCTAACTCAGGATCCTACATATATGGGGTATTCGTCTCTGTTCATTTGCAGTTGGCTAATGGGAACAGATGTCTAAAAAGGTTGCAGGAGAATTTATCATACCTTGCTGCGATTGCGGATCGTGCGACTAAACCAGAAGGTCGTCCTATACCTACACTGTCGTTACTGGTTCCCCCGCCACAAATAAAGATATCGGAAGAAAAGGACGTTCTGGATAAACTCTATAAAACGTTGTCGTATTCACTGCAAACGAATGGCGATGCCACGAATGGAGATAATGCAAGTGGAAGTGAATCCGGAAGTCAAGTAAACAGTCCACAGGTTCGAAGTCGACAAACCTCCGCTGGAAGTTTGGGGGGTGGAGGCCCTTCCCAACATGTTCCTACTCCTACTATGCAAAGATCTCAATTACCTCAACATACACCATCTCCTCACCTCGCTCCGTCACAGTTACATGGGCAGTCAAATTTGAATCCAAATGTTAGTCAAGCTAATTCTCGACCTCCTCAAACTCAGCAACAATTTCAACAAACATTTGCGCAAGGATCGCCCTTCCTCGCTCAACAACCTCAAGCTACTCAATTCCAATCGTCCCCCTTCGCCCAACAACAGCCTCCGCAACAATATCAACCCTCGAATCCACAATTCCAGCAACAAAATCTACAGAATCTGCAACAACTGAATCCCTCCTTCCAATCTCAACAACAACAATTCCAATCTCCAACGGCTCAATCCTTCCCAACATCACAACCAGGCACATCAGGAGGTGGAATTTCCAACCTCCAACCCCGCGTCCCTTCTCGTCCTCCTTCCAGACCATCCTCACAACATTCCTCAATCCACCAACCCTCCCCTACAATGTCCCCTCGTCCACTACCCGGTCCGTCCCCGCAACTCACATCAACACCAACCCCACAACCAAATCCATCTCCCAGAGTAGCCATTCCTACTATACCGGCCGATCTGACACCTGAACAAACTGCCATGGTCCAGGAACGCATGAGAGCTATAAGAATGCAACGATTACAACAATTACAGCAGCAGCAGCATGCACAACAACAAGCACAACAACGTGCAAATGCTGCCATGAACATGTTTTCCAATAACACTGGGGTACAACAGAATGGTGCTGGACAAGTGAATGGATTTCCGCAGATAAATAATCAAGGGTTTCATGTTAACGGGATGGGTCAACAGCAGAATCAAAACTTTGGTGCGGGAGGAGGAGATGGGTCTTGAAAATCGAGAGGATCATGGCCACATGTGTAAATGTAGGATAGGAATACTTTCATTTTAAAAGGAGTCATGTTGTACAGAAAATTTTAAATACCAAGAATCTGTTTGATTCCATCAATATATGGCTCGTTCGACGCACTTCTTCTTGGAGTATGACGAGTTAGTCATTCACTTTGAGCTTTTTGGGAGCTGTTTTTGGCATGAGTTTGAAATCGAATTCCAGCAGCCAGAAGCCATTTTCTGGATTGGGGATGTTGTCTTTCTTGCCGAGCTCGATGTCTTCGGTCCATTGATAGTCGACCATCAATGACGATTTGACCCCAAAGACTACATTCAGAGGGAAAAGCGAATGCAGAGTACCTGTATCAGAAGCAATGTGTTTATCGTCTCTGGTGTACAGTGCAGTAACAAGCGTGTTGTATCCGGGATGATTAATTTGAAAGTGCACATGCGCGGGACGCATCCAATGACGCCCGAGTGTACGCAACAGCATTCCCACAGGTCCATCATTGGGGATAGGATACGAGACAGGCTTGCAAGCAAGGAAGTTGTAGGTCCCATCTTCTCGCGTATACAACTTGGCACGAAAATCAGGTCCATCCATCTCAGCATATTGAATATCGTAGAATCCGTCTCCATCTGTCTCCCACACACTGAGAATTAGCCTATCGAATTCTAGAACAAGAAAAGTACTCTAGCAAAGCGTTTGAAATTGGTTCTCCGGTAGCTACATCCGAGTCTCGTCCTCTCACAATCGTGACTTCTCCTCTGTTCCCCTTACAAATGCTCTCACCACACCGGATCTCACGTGCTGAACCGTCGAAAAAGGGTCCTAACACACTACTCTCCGTAGCCCCTTCAACTCTAGGATATGTAATTGTATCCACCAGCGCTGATATTCCCAGGATATCACTCAGCATAACCATTTCATGACGTGTGCCATCACTGATTTGACCGACGGACGTTAAGAATTGCCACGTCATTTCCCATTCGGTAGTCTGCAACTCTACATCGCGAACGAAGTCGTGAAGAAGTTGGACGAGCTTGCGAAGAATATAATTGAGGCGAGGACTAACACTCTGCTGGCAGCTCATACGAAGTACATTCTCGGTGAGATTTTCTGCCGTCAAGTCGAGCAGTTGGGGTTCCTTCTGTTCATTCTCCGCGGGAAAATCGCATTTCTTTGCGGTTGCAGAAGTCCAATGGGAAGTATCGACACCATTGGCTTCGAGGGACAGCGTTTCGGAAGTAGACAATTTGAAAAATATCTCAAGGAGTCTTTCGAGGAAGTGCAGAGGGGTTGTATGCTCTCGTGCCGAGGTCGACCGTCATCTGATGAAATTAATGCATTTGGGTTTGCAGGGCGATTTGCGACTTGCACGTGATTTTATCTCGGGTCCATGCGAAACCCCTGAAAATCCGTTCTGCTTCTCCACAGATTATTTTATTATCACTTTATCAGCATTTGCATTGCCCTTATTCTACCGAGAACAAGATGACGGAAATTTTGTCAGATGAGAAAAAGCCGCGGGATTCGAGCCACAATCTGAAGCAGGAAAAGTCAAACAATTACCGATGTCAGAACTTAGTTCATCCGGAGATTGTCGAGATTTCCGTATCTGAGCCGGGCAGCATCAGATGGGGAAAATCGGTGAGCTAATTCTCTGGTGATGCTAAACAGAAGGTACTATCTCGGTGCGTAAGTATGAAAGCAACAGATTCTCGACCGCAACCCTTGGTTTTTGGATGATGAACAAGAAAATTTCGAAGACAAGATCAATCATAGAAATTCAGGACAATTATGAAAACGCTGGGAATCATTGTGTCAGAACAACGGAAGAAAATATCAAAGCAGAAAGGATTCTGGAGGGAAAATTCAAACTTCAGTGCTCCCGCGTTGGTCATCCAAAGTTTGTCTATGTACGGGTTACTTATTCAAGGAGAGCCGTGGCAAACGTAAGATCTTTGTCGAAAGAAGTCTAATCGTGCCAAGATGCATATTGGCTCATGGGAAATATGCGATGAATCAAGAAGCGATTCCACGACCCTTCTATCCTCCTTTTAACCAGAAGAGATGGTGTAATGGTTCATCGGACGTCGCGTTCTTATGACGGAACCTTATTCTCGGTATCAGCAACTGAGAGGATTCTATTCCAAAAACCTGGCTCGTTAAAGAGTAAAGAAAAGTCGTGTTTCGATTATTAACTGTCAGGGTATTCACTTGATGGGGAAAACAGAAGAAGCTCAGCCCACTACGCAACTCTCTGCTTTGAATCAATTCCTTTCATTGAATCGAGCTGTTCCTAGTTTGGTGAGCTTTCTCTTCACCGTGTAGATTGCGTGGTAATCTCTTTAACTCATCCTCTACTCATTTCACAGAAAGATAGCCAAACAGCGTATTTTGAAAAACGTTTTCTCTGTTTCACGTCCTTCGTACCTGGTGGAACATCGTTCAGCTAATTATCTCGAGTTGACTCCCTATTTCATTCTTCTTTTTCGGCAATGGCACACTGCGGATTTCCTGCATTCTTTTCAATTAACGCAAAACAAAGCGGCCCGCCAAATCATGGATGGGACCTCAGTAAAAGTGATTGCAAGATCAGAAGGGGCCATCGGGGGGCTCGAAAATCTAAATCAACTAAATATCAAGATCCCGTCGAATTTCGTTATTGCTTTGACACCTGCGTTTGGAGAGGATAATTCCATTACTGGCGAATGAACGAGAATGGCATTGATTGAGGTATTAACGGTGGTCATTGCAAAGTAGAATAATATGGTAGGAAGATTGGCAGGTTCTGGGCAGGACTTTTGATCAATCGCAATTAGCTGGTTTAGATGTACGAAGAAGATGCAAGCGAGAGTTAGTCTATGAGAGATTCAGTTGGGTGAGACAGAAAGAGAAAGCAATCAATTAGTACTTAAACCAGCAAATCTAAATCCAAGTCGTGATTGTTCTAAAGCAAAGCAAAGTAGACATCTGTTCTGTATACGTCCCAGCAACACGAAAAAAAATAAAGCAACAATCATTCCAGATAAACTTGACTACTGACCACCTCCTCCAACAGCCTGCGTCACAGTTTCTTTCAATTGTTCTCCCCCTTCCTCCACCTTTGCCTCGAGTCCAGCCCCAACTTCTCCGACTAGAGTCAGATGAGGATCGATAAGGAAAACCTGTAGCTTGAAGTTTGTCTTGAATCTCCTCGATCTTAGGCTTGAACTTGGGGTAGAGTTTCTTGTAAATGAGAAGACCGAATCCATGGAGGTAAGCTAGAATTATTCAAGTAGAAGAAGAGAAATACCAGGAGAAACAAATATAAAGTACAATACAACGTTGATCCCAACTTGCACACCACATCCTCCTTCGAGGAGATATACGCCGACAGGAGGTAGACTAAGTGTCAGATGGAGCGTATGAAGACGAATTAGGTACAGGATCATGGCAATGATGATGACATAGATACTAACCATCAGTGTGAATTGCGCAAAATATGAACCTGTGTCCTTGAGTCTGTTCACCATCAGGTCCGGATTGAGTTGCTGGTTGAGGCATCTTGAGATTGAATGAACGATGGTGTTTCCTAATTCAGAAGATCGTAAGAACGAAGAAGATGAGTCTGTAAAGGTAATGAAAGAAGAGTGTGAGGATCGGGGATGGTAAGGAGAACAAAATCAGAAGTTGCGCAGAAAAACCGTTCGGTGAGACTGCGAGAGAGCCGGGGCCTCTTTGCAGTTCCCGCTGTCGATCGACCCCTTGTTGCTTACTGTCCCTCATCGCCTTTATCCTTGGAGATCAAGAGCTCTACAGTCCCCGCTTCAAGTTATTTGAGATAGTTGACTTCAATCTCACTTCTCAATCTTGGGCTCTTGTTCTTCTTTCAAGCTCAAGGTTTGCAGGAGAATGTCATTCGCTTCTCATATGTCGGGAAACATTGACCATCTCATTCCTTTTCACGACAGGGTGGAACCACGAAGAAACAGCTTCAATGTCAACAGTCTCCCTCGGGAACCTGACCACGAAAAACGCTCCAACGATGTCTATGTCGGTCATATTCCCGTCGATGTTGATATTCACCAGCTCCAAGCCTTCTTCTCCAAGTTCGGTGAAATTGACAGGATCTTTGAGGGACGTAAAACAACTGGCGGGATGAAATGGGCTTTCGTCAGTTACATTAACCAAGAAGATACAATCAAGTTTGTTCTCACTCTTTCTGTACTAACATGGAGTCTTTTGCAACAAGCAGGTCGTCTTGGGCTTGCAGGATCAATTCTGTATAAATCCATCTTGTAAGTTGCATCTGATGTTTAGCAATATCCGTCCCCGAGATAAAACCTCAGCGGTGGAAAGAGAACGGGATCGCGAGCTTCGTCAGTCTCGTTCTTTCAATCGAGATAGGTCGCTGCCGCCACAAATGATGAGACCTCCAATGCGAAACAACGGCGTTTCGTCTAAAGCATTTCCTCCACGATTCCCTGAGAATGCTGCAAATCAAGCTTGGAGCCCATATCCGCTTCTCAGTAAAACGCTTACGGTGGCCAATCTTCCTCCAGATTACACTCCTAAAGATCTCTATGAGCTCTTCAGCGACTTTGGGAAAGCTGAAGGCGCATTTGTGTACGCTTTTCCAGATATGAAAGGAAGAAGAGTTGGAGAAGTTGCGATGGCCACATATCTCATTGCACAAAAGGTATACAATGATAGCACTCATCTGACAACAGGCACTCGAAACCATGGACGGACGATACATTGATGGATATGCTTTGGAAGTAAGTTACAAACCTGCCCTTCCTATTCCCCATGGACCATATCAAGTTTCTCCTCCGACACATGCAGACCTACCGTCTCTCCCAATGCCCGCAGCAGTGCCTCGCAGAAGTATCTGGACAGCACCTGCAGGTCCAAATGCGTTTATGGTTCCTCCAATTGCCCCCATTGCATCAATGCCAACGCAATCTCATTTCCAGCTCTGGTCTATGCCTAACGCTCCAATTCCAGATCCTCGTGCAGTTGAGCCAACACAAGCGACTCCAGGTCCTGTTCAAACACCAGCTCCAGAACCAAGTCCTCCACCTCCATACTCGGCTCTCCCACTTATCCCAGAAGTCGACAATCCTGAAACTTTTGTGGGTCCAATTGAGCCAGGAGCCATCGACAATGTTAATGCAAAAATCCCTTACGATCCCTGCAATCTCTTCTTCAAAAATCTCGATGATGAAGTTATCGCAACTCAACGCGACCTTGAAAAACTCTGTTTTGAATTCGGGACTGTAACTTCCACTTTTCTTGCTACATATCCCAGTCAAGATGGGTCTGCACCTCCTGTTTCGAAAGGATTTGGATTTGTGGCATTTTCGAGAGCTCAGGAAGCGGAACTTGCAAAGGAGAAGTTGCATGGTGTTATGGTTGGTAGGAAGAAGCTTTTCGTGAGTTATGCGGAGAAGAAAGAGGATCGTCAAATCAGGTTGAAGGCTTATTTCGCCAATATGGAAAAGATCACTCAAGTCATGAGGACTGAGATGGTTGCTAAGGGTGACATTGGCATTGAAGGACCAAGACTTGTGCAAGACCAAAGGCCTCCAAGGAGAGGAATGTTTCGGAGTAGGGACAATACAATCAATGAAGATGTTAGCTGTCCGCCTTCTCGTAAGATACCCATGTCGTAAGCCGCTAACGTGATATAGATCCTCCAACCAAACAATCTCCATTTCGAGGACAACCAAGATATAGTCGTGGAAGTCCCAGTCGCAAGAGTAAAGGACGCCGAAGCAAACAAGATCAGCCGTTTATGAGATTTCAATATCAAGAGCCCTCCTTCATTGATGTCGACTTCCATGAAGATTTCCCCCCGCTTCCAAAGTCCGTGAAGCCCACGCAATCGTCAACTTTGCAAAAGCTTACACAAACATCTACCTTGGTCAAAGAACAACTTCCAATCTCACACGAATCAACTGCATTGCACCAACTTGAGCCGTCCGCCTTTCTCTCCACTGATCCTACTTCCTCTGTAGGTGGGGAGAGCGTAACGCCACAAGTCGAAGCAGTCAAGAATGCAAGTGACATGGAAGATCTCCCTTCCCACGGATCTTCAGTTTACAATACCCCTGCAGCCCCACGCGCACCTCCTCCTTCTTCAGCAGAGCTCTCTACAGCCGGTAACACTGCACCATCCACTCCAACAGGAGTCTACTCTCGACCTCGAGTTACTCCACAGTCCCTCCACGATCGTCTTCTTCATGCTCACGCCTCCTTAGAAACATTACAAGAAGGCCGTCCATTCCTCCATCCGAGAAGCGCACCAATTAGTCCTCTCCTCCCTCCCCTTATGGACGACTTGGTAAGGAATTGGCTTCCAACTGAAGACAGAATCCCCTTGAGACCACTTGAGATGACGCTTTCTCCCGTCTTATTTGAAACTGTTGAAAAAAAGGACTGGACGGGAGTCTCTTTGATTAAGACTTGACATCAATGTATTTTCGATTTGCTGGGACAAGTCATGAAATTGCTGTCTTGTATATTGCTTTATGTTCTTTGTCATTGGCCTTCCATTAGACTAGTTTTCTCTCTTCATTAAAGAGGAGGTATTTCTCGATTCAATCAAGGAAAGATATTGCTAGAAGCGATGGTCAAGATTTTAGAGTGTGATCGCCCGGCGCGTATCGGCATGACGCATGGGAAACATTGTGCATGCATAGAGCTGCGCCTTCCTGCAGCATCGCCAAAATCCGTTCCGACCGACAGAATGGTACTCCAGTCGATCGGGATCTCACCGCCTGCCTCATCTGAGGACCAGGATGTACCAAATTTAACTTTTACGACAATTCCCCGTGTTTTAGTAGTTTGAGCTGATCACGAGGATATTCTCGTATTCCCGCG
>Ga0335072_10006075_pt1 | contig 17718 bp, 19 predicted proteins | sample Lox_Sample_21_FD_206725 | JGI IMG/M metagenome (GOLD analysis project Ga0335072, IMG submission 206725) | Soil microbial communities from Loxahatchee National Wildlife Refuge, Florida, United States - Lox_Sample_2.1 | ecosystem: Environmental > Terrestrial > Soil > Wetlands | place: USA...
GCCTCTTCATACTTGCCCTGCCTCTCCAACACCAAGCCAAGCTGGCTGACGCTGATGAGCGTGTATGGGTGCTCTAGCCCTAGCACCTTCTCCCTTCCTTCTAGCGCTCGTCGATGCATGGCTTCCGCCTGTTCATACTTGCCCTGGCTCTCCAACACCGAGCCAAGGTTGCTGACGCTGGCGAGTGTGTCTGGGTGCTCTAGCCCTAGCACCTTCTCCCTTCCTTCTAGCGCTCGTCGATGCATGGCTTCCGCCTGTTCATACTTGCCCTGGCTCTCCAACACCGAGCCAAGGTTGCTGACGCTGGCGAGTGTGTCTGGGTGCTCTAGCCCTAGCACCTTCTCTCTTCCATCTAGCGCGTCTCGACTAATCTCCTCGGCTGCTGCATACTCACCTCTAAGGTATAAATACCACGCAGTTTTGCCAGCAACCGTTGCTCGGTTTAACACCTCATCTTCATCACTCGACACGTAACTCATAACCTCTTTCGAGTGTGGAAGAAGCACCTGACAGTCTATCCATGTCTTATACTCTCCGCTCGGAAAAGCCCTAGCCATGATCTTCACGGATTCCTTTCTCCATTTTTCCAGCTGCTTGTTTTGCTTGAGCCATTCCCTCATCGACAGTTGCACTAGACTGTGCATCTCAAATGACTGTTGTCCAACCTGCGCCCGAATGAGGGCGAAGCTTATTAAAGGCGCTATTGTATCCTCAAACTGCAGCCGATCGGTGTTATCGTGAAGCAAGTACTCAGGGATCCCTTGTCTATCGAACATGCTTATGAGCGCAAGCAAATCAGTGGCTGCTGGCCTAGTTTTCCGGATCTGATTAAACGAGATTTGCCATGTTGCGATAACGGCATGCCGTATGCTATGGTCTCGTCGGAGGTCGTCTCTTACATCTTCGTTACTGAGAAGGTTGGCTTGATTCGCCGCGCTCTCGCGAAATAGCTGGAGGTAGGTCGAGATAGTTACCCTTGGCTCCCTCATTCGAATATAAGCGGCGGCATGAGTAATTGCAAGAGGGATGCATTCTAGAGCCTGGACGAGCGCCTTTGCTTCGCTTTCGGATGGCTTATCGAATGGAACCCTTGTCTTTAGCAACGCCAGTGCATCTCCTTCATCCATCGGCTCCACTCGAATAACGTTGTAATACGCACCTACTAGATTCATCGCTGCGGTCGAATTCCGCGAAGTGACAAGGATTGATCCGTTCGGAGTCTGGGGAAGGTAGCTTTCCAAAGGCTTCCTACGTTCCGTATCTTCGTCGAGACGAAAGAAAACGTCATTATCATCAGCGTTGTCCAGTATCATAAGCCATCGGCCGTTCCTCTCGTGGCAAAGCCAATTGAACACCAGCCACAGAATGTCAACCTTCGGATCGTCTCGCCCAGGCAGTTGGATCTTGGATGCAATGTCTCGATAACCCTGTTCGAATCTGGTAGCATTGCTCGCGTGTACCCAAAATACCCAAGTTTGTGGCGCTGACTTTCTGACTCTGTATGCGTATTCGATGGCAATCTGAGATTTCCTAGCGCGGACTTAGACTGTTTTCTGCCTCGACGCCATAGAGTGCCGCTTACCCTACTCCCCCTAGACCGACAAGGGCTACTCGAGTGTAATTCCGTGAGGCTTCTTGTTTATGCCTCTTCTCGATCTCTGTGATGATGTCTTCTCGGCCAACAAACATGCTGTCTCTCTGGAAGGGGATAATCAACAGTGGCTCTGGCCTGTTTTGTGCTTGCGCTGGAAACAAGGCGACATTAGCTGCAAGCGAACGTACTCATTATAGAACATACATCACTTCCGCAACATAAAGCATTAGATAGAAAGAGATAAATTGACGTACAAAACCGAGCCGCAACAACCCGTGGCGCATCCTGCTCGAACTGTCTGAGTTTATCCAACGCGCTCTTGTACCCCGGGGCGTGTCTAGTATCAAACTTGACAATCGTAGAGTGATCAGCGTGCAAAGGTATCTTGTCTTCCATATGGTCAGGGAGCTGGAGAAGAGCGGAGTCGGTATCGACCGCCGTGACAAAGTTGCCGGTCCTTTTCCACCGCCCACTCTCGCTGTCCTTTCATGACTGTCAATTATCTTTTCCCTGTTTTCATTTATGCTAGGGCGTCATACAAATTCTAGCTGTCTCGTCTGCTCCGTCTCGTAGAAGCTTACAACTCTCCGATCTCGGATCAGGTTCTTGAAGTCGACCAGCTGTGAGATGAGCAGGTCAGACTTGTGGCTGATCTGCTGAAGCAATGCATTCCGCGGATGGGTCTCGCGCCCAGCCAGCATGTTTTGGATATCCTCTACCACCAGTCCTTTATGCGGCGTTGCGAAGAGAAGAATGCCATACGTAGCTCGATGGAGGGACGCTATTGCCGGGTGATCGTCTTCGGTTGTCTGGGCCGCCTTGATAAGACACTGTGGTGTTGCTTCAGCCCCGCGTCTAAGACTTCGAGCGAGAGACCTACATGCGCCAGTATAATGCCGCCAAAACTGTGTGCGATGAAGAAAAGTGGTCGCTGTCTCAGCTAGAAAGTCATAAATGTCAGCCTTATGTTGCCTATTTGCAGGTTGCGCTCCATTAACAGCTCTTACTTCTTCCGTGTTCCTCACTTTCTTGATCTCCTCCATCAGCTCCCGGCTATAATCCATGATTGTGTCGATTCCATTACTTAACAACTTCGAGTTGTAGCCATAGGTCATCGTGCGACAGTTTGGGAGGTCTCTGGAGAGAAAGTCGCGCAGCCACATTCGACCCAGGTTGCCCTTTCCCCTCCACGAGCCGTATGCATGCCCATCAAGTCCGGTGATGGCGATTATACTGCAGTGCGACAGGTGAGCGGCAAGGGGGTTTAATGTTTGCACAAATTCCTACTTACTCGGCAGTAACTGGCTCTCCTGGCCTCGGAGCATACAGCTGGGTGAAACCGAAGAAGTTGCAGTCAAAGTTGATGTCTACATCGCCCATCACCATCTGCCAGTCTTTCAACGGGTATGCTACCAGCTCAGAGAGGAACTTGGGAACCCCGCCGCGAAATTCCACCAACGCAACCCTTTCCCTCTCACCATCGTAGCAAGAGGGCACAATAGCTGTGATAGTCTCTATTCCGGATTCCTCTTCCTCCGTCAGGCTCTGGTTGATGACAGTCTTCAACGCTGCCTCGAGCTTGTCCTCAGGCTGACCAGCTTCGAGGCCGTTGACGCGAAAGACGATCGACTTTTTCTTGGCGGCCATGGTGGATCCGTCATCGTAGCCTCAAGGGCTTGCTGTCTCTTGTGGGCCTGGCAAACCGTTAGAAGGATTCCCACACGTTTGGATTATTAGCAAGCACACTCGTTGTAACTAGAATAGCACTCAAGTTCTTATCCAAGAGGTGTGCATTGAGGTTTGGCCAAAACTAGTGCCAAGACATGCACGCACGGACCAATTTGAACCGCCACGTGGCCGACAGCATGTAGGTATCGAGTACATATCAAGGCCCTGCAGCAAGCCCCGGGGGGTTGGGGAGGAAAGAGATGGTATGTGGTGCGACGGGGGGCGCGCCAGTGTAACCCGAGGTTAAGGCCGCCCTCACCTAGCGGTGCGATACCGTGTATAGCTACGGCAATCCGTGGTGGTGAGCCACGGCCTTACAATGATGCCTGTTTACCGTGTTAGTAAGAATCAACGCATGGCCCAGTTGACTGCGTTAGGTAGTCTGCAGCGTCGCCGACAGCCTCCTTCCCAGTTGCCTACCCAAGCAAGTATCAATGGCTCTGATCAGTTACTGGACCTATCGCCATTCGAGCCATTCAATCTATTCGAGCTAGTCGAGCCGCCACAGATCTTACACACCTGCGGGCCCCAGTAGGCACCTCGTGGTGCCTATCATTTGGCATAGGCAGCAACGTGAATAGGCTGAAAGTGCCCATATTCCAACAATGTTAAAGGTCGTAACGCCACGTCAGTCCCAGCAACAGTCAGGCTGCTGCTCAGGCCGCGCTCACGGCGACAGTTAGATGAGAGCCCGGCGTTGTCGGTGGGCCCGTCACTCGGCTGCCTCAGGATCTCCACTTCGAGGAGTCACACGGCCGGGTGGGCCAGATATCAAAAGTCGGCTAGCCAGAGATTTAGGCAGGGTTGCTGGTGAGGCATCTTCACGATTGGCAGCGTGTTAGATCTCAAACCTCGCGGTCGCGGTCGCGGGCGTCCGACTGGACCAGTAGTGGATAGGTACCCGGTCTAGGTCGAGGAGGGGGGATGGGGGCGTGACTAGGCGACACAGGGGGAAGCATTGGTGCTATTGCCTGCATGGCTGAGACACTGCGGTACCGTACCAGCGGGCATAGAGCAAGTCTTGACGAAGAAGACGGGGCAGGAGGAAAGAACGGTTGAGGGAATGGCAGAGCGGGGAGAGGGAGACGGGCTCTTTATACCCTTCAAACGCGGCAGATACCTGCCAAGACACTGTGAACCACTTCGCGTTTACGCACGGAGCCAAGATGACCAACATTCGCGCCCGAGCTCACCCTGCTCCGGTCCTGGGGTGACGCCGCCTAGCCCGCGGGAGCCCGGGTGAGCTTTTGGGTGAGGCCCACCCCGGGCTCACCTTGGTCAACGGGTGAACGGTTGACTTATCCCCCTACCGGGCCCCACTCGGCCACGTCGACAGCGCTCCTCACCAGCGATGGGGGACTTTAGTCTTCCGACGGACTTGGATTGTACAGTCCCGTCTTGATAGTATTGACGCCGCAGTCTCCGTCCTTGAATTTCTTACAACAGCCAGTCGCATTCCACTAAGATACAGGTGACCATCGTGGCCGGCTTTCAGTGGAGAGCGATCCTCTAGAATCGGTCAAGAATACCGACTTCGATTCGGCCTGGGAGGGCGTCACGGACCAGCAACTATATTAGGATCACAGCATCCAAATCCTCAGGCCTAGGGAACAAGGAATCCGACCTCACCATTGTTTTCTAGCTTCCCAAGCATCTATTTCGACTTCCCTGAATACTAGCACGCGTTCTAGCCTTCCTAAAGCCGAAAGGACAGAGCTCCTTATCCAGAAAACATCTAGACCCGATAGCTCGCCACAAAACGCGCTACCAGCCTCCCCATTGAATACCTTTCAGCCTTTGGTCCTCTCCCTTAGAGGGACGATGGGAAAATCGACCTCAGACGAGCTAAGGACGTGGAAAAACAGTATAACAGCTTCGGTCCACTCTTTCCCTGTTGAAGGTGCTTTGGCTTTGTTTGCTTAGGGCAAGGGCACATTCCTTCATTCTTTAGAGGCTAATCCCTGATCCTCTTTGAAGCTAATATATGCTGGAAAGTAGCAGGACCGAAATTAAACAACCCCTAATTTGACTAGCTCTACGATACACGCTGCCTTTTTGGCGATAATGAGGCAGACACTGGGTAGCAGGCCTCTAGATCAGTCTACAGATGCGGTGTTATCTGTTCTCGGAACGATCATTGCGCTTCCTCCATGCGCTCTTCAGTCTGCGCCGTGCTCGCTTTGCCCGTTCTTCCACCATTTAATCTCAAAAAGGCGAAGACTAGGATGAAGAGTCAAGGCTGGCGAAAGTAGGGTAAGCATTTACACACGCTGTCGCTCATGTCTGCATCTCCTTCATGGCTTCTGAGAGAATCCTTTGCGAAGTAGCACAGGCCTCGGCGTAAATTTCGGGGATCGATGGGTCGTCTCTCTCCATGACTACGGCCTCGAAAAATTCGAACATGACGAGACCTGTCGGGAGTCAGAACAAAGCCTCGCAAGATATGAAGATACACGCCTTTGAACCCAGTACTAAGTATGGCCTTGACCGATTCAATGACCCGCCCCCCACCCATGTCGTTGTCAGACTTGACACTTTTGCCAGCATTCCTGCCGACAAATGGAACAGGACGTCCGCATATCACCCAGACAAAGGTGTCACCTCTAGCAGGTCGATTCTTTTCTCGCCATGCGTCAAAATCGCTACCCTGTTCCAATGGTATGACCGGCTTGAGAACGTCGGAGAGCTCGATCTAGAAGATCTTTTCGGCCGGGACAGTCCTGAGCCTTGCAATCATTTTCTCGTAATCCGATTCCGTCCAACCGGCGCCAGTGAGGGGATCCCATCCGTATGACGGGGCGAGCGGGAAATGGGCAACATCGAGACACAGGCCCAAGTTCGGATGATTCTGTAGTGGCTCAGTTTCGATCAACAACCATCGTAACCCTCAAAGACGGACCCATTTGTACCAATTCCCAAGTGTGCTCCCAAGTGTTCACTCGCTTCGAGAAGCACCACGACTCGTAAGCAATCATGACAGGGGGCTTTGTCGTGCTCCCAATTCGGCAAGCCAATGTAGATCGGTCGCCATTTTCTCATCCGGAGCGTTCGTCTCGGCAAGATCATTGGAGCCCACCTGTGGACCACGCAGTCAGCTTCAACAGAAGTCAACAGAAGTCAGTCGTACACCTGCAGCAGCTTCACACCCAGTTGTGCGCACAGAGGCAACCACCTCTCCGCTTTCCGCCGAACCCATCCGGCCCTTTCACAGCCCTCGGGCCAACCGTCAAACTGATTCAGAGGCTGCAGCACCATAATCGTCAGACCAAAGCTTTCCGCCAAAGCAATGAGCCTCGGTGCTTGGGCATTCATCGCCTCCCAAATCTTCCCGTCGCTTGGATCCGGCTCGTCGCCTTCGCACCATTCCGGGGGACAAGTCGATGGAGGACTGCCGGTTACCATCAGCCTGTTATAACCAAGGGACGCACCAGTTCACTGACAGATCCGGACATTGTCGGCGCACCCACGCGACATATTCCCCGAAGCCTAGCTCGCAACACGTGAAGCCAGATTTTTGAAGGGCTGCAAGTTTCAGCTCGAGGGTGTGCGAGGCAGCCATACCAAGCGAAGTGGTCGCAACACCAAAGCGAAAAGCGCCAATGTCAACCATGCTGATTGAGGGCCTGCTCGGTTCGCAAGTTGGATCACAGAATAAATCCAGCCGTAGGTATGGAGTCTGGCGTTGCAATAGAGCTGCAGTATGACACCCCGCTCTGGGGTCTCCAGGCTCCCCTGATTCTCCAGGCCCCCGGATTCTCGATTCCGTTCGGAAACCGTAGCACACTGTGTGACCACCCTCGGCTCCATCTTCGGGGCTGCCATCTTGGGCATGTTCACCGACAAATGGGGTCGAAAGTTCTGCTTACTGGTCGCTGACTTGTTCTTTACCGCCGGTGCTATTGTCATCGCATCGAGTTTCTCTCTCGGCCAGCTCATCGCTGGTCGTCTTATCCTTGGCGTCGGAGTGGGTGGGGCGGCTGTTATATGCCCACTTTACATAACTGAGCTGGCTCCCACTGCGGTTCGTGGGCGGTGTGTCGGGACAAACGGCTTCTGCATTCCATTCGGCCAGACAGTCGCTGTCGCCATTGGTGCCGGCATGCAGCACGTCAAGGGCAACTGGCGGATCCTCTTCGGTCTTGGCGTTGTACCCTCGCTTCTGCAGCTCGCCCTCATGCATCACCTGCCGGAGTCGCCTCGTGTTCTTATCCTTCGTGGCCAGGACGACAAGGCTCGAGAAGTACTCAGGACAATCTACAAGTTCGCCTCACCCGAGATCATCGAGCTCAAGTTGCGCATCGTCAAGGATCACGTTGCCGCCACCACGGCTCTGCAACGCTCGACCACCTTTTGGCAACGCACCAAGAAGCTATGGACTCACAAGCCATATCGCCGTTCAATTTTCACCGTCAGCTTTATCCAGGTTTTTGGTCAATTCACCGGATACAACACCCTTCTCTACTACGCTGGCACGCTGTTCGGACTCCTGGGCCTTTCCAACCCGTCTGTTGGCGGTTTGATCCCCTCCATCACCAAAACTTTCTTCCTTCTTTGTGGCATGGTCATGGTGGACCGGATCGGTCGCCGTGGGCTGCTGATGAGATTCGGTCCCATCATGGTCATCGGTCTCACTTGGTGTCTCGTCGCTTTCTACTTCATGTGCAAGCCCACAGGACACGTCCTCCTTGATGGCTACCACTATCCCCAGAAAAATTTCGGCCTGGTCATCGCCGGAATCGTCATCTTCGTCGCCGGCTTCGGCTCCACCTACGCACACCTTTGTTGGTATCAGTCCGAGTACCTCGCTCTCGAGATTCGTGCGGCGGGCAGTGCTATCAGCACGACTGCAAGCTTTACAGCAAATTTGGTGGTCGCCGTATCCTTCCTCAGCGAGTCCGTCTCTCTCTCCCGTTGCAGCATTGGGCAAAATTTGGTTGACCCGATTACAGACTCGAACAGCTTACTCCCAGCGGGACATACGGTCTATACCTCTGCTTCATCGTCATCGGCCTTGTGCTTGCCTACTTCTGCTACCCCGAAACTAGTAAGCAATGACCCCTCGGTCGAGCCAATGGTGCGTTGCTAATTTGCCTTTTCTAGAGGGCCTATCGGTCGACGAAGCCTTCACCCTCTTCGACGATGGCTTCGGCGTCAAGAAATCAAAGGAGATGCGACGAGAGAAGATCGAAATGCAAAAGAACTACAACGCCGAGGGCCTTTATGCCGGTTTAGCCGAGGTGGTAGACGAGGTGGTAGACAAAGGCGAAGCCTCCCACACGGAGAATGTGTACCCCCTCAAGTCCGTCTAGTAAGAGTTCTGTCAAGGTGCAGAGCTCGAGTCATACTTTCATTGGGTAGAGAATTGTGCGCGGAATCTAAGGAGTGTCTCCGTTGGTCGGAATGAAGGAACGAAGGAACGAAGCCTTATGTACTGTAGTAAAGCAATGAGCGTAGCGCGATTAGTCTCGAGAGCCTCCAAGGTCCTAGATTGAATATATACCCATGAGAAATGGGGCTTGTCAGTGAGCTGTTCCATCTCTATCTTGAAGCGCGTACGAAATGAATTACTAATCTTCTAGCATTCGTAATAAGGCGACATTCGTCTCTGGTTTGGCCTTGTCAGGAAGCTCTTTTCTGACCGAATTATAGTAATCACGAGCTGACAAATCAACACCAAGATCCTCAGCATCGATTAATCGCCGGCTTACGGAGTAGGGTAGGACTTGGTCGCGGTGCTTCTTTGCCTGGCGATGAGCCTCTAGATACTCTTCCGACGCCTCTAGGTGCCCAGGAAAACCTAAAGCGATCATCGGCGAGCTGGTGGCCGTGATGAACATTGTTTTGCATAGTAAGAACAAACCCCTTGGCCCCCGAGCCATGTTTGCCTATACTCTTGAAGGAACAGAGCGCTGACTACGTACACTGCAGTTGTCGTACGTATCACCTCCAGCTTGCGATTATTCCTTGTCTCGGAACCATGAAAGATACGCCTGAATCTATACCTAGGATTGGCCTTGGTACCACCTCCTTTGCGGACAATGTCGAAACCCTCAGCGAGAGCGAAGCCGCGAAGCCGCGAAGCCTACGATTGCAAGAATCGAGGGATTCAAACAACTCGCCGGAACGCAGCGGCAAGAGGTACGATGAGGGCAAAGAATTAACCATACGCTCGACAGCAGCGCGCACCCACGTTTGGCGCACCGGGACATATTGAGGCTACCAGGGCACGTACGTACGAGATCAGAAAACTCAACAGCAAGGGTTTCTATACTGAGGTCGGCGACGGCGAGGTCGAAATTTGGGGCAGCGAGGTTGCTAGGAAAGATGGATAACGCTTGGCTGTGTGCCCTAATACGCCACAACCGGATTGTGCCCCCGATGAACGTCCCGCTCTTCGAGTACTGCCAGTCATGAATGAAGAAAAATCTAAATGGTCACCGTTTAGAAAAAGGGGCATTAGAGCAGGGTGTTAAAGGCGCCAAGCCTTGGTCACGATGAGACTAAATCAAAGCGAGGCCGGCCTCTGTCCACGCCGAGCAATGACCTAGCCCTGCAACGGCGACGCGAGCAGACGGCGACGCGCAACCGGACCTACTATGAACGCCAACTGCAGGCGAGGTGCTGGAGAGGCCCTTTGCCGCTGAAGATGCAGCAGCGGCGATACGCAGCTGGGTGTCCGGGTCCAGAACCTGACGCTGGCGCAGGATCGCATAGATGCACAGCGGATGATCATTACACGCTATATGACTCTGATGATCACCTAGAGACTGCTGACCAGCTTAGTGACCCACGTGTACTGTCTCCTCCCTGCAGCGTTACGCCACCACAGCCTCGCTGCCTCGGCCTAGGCGTCCCATTCAAACTCAATCGCCTTATCCTTCATCTCACCTCCTACCCCAAACCATCGTCACGATCAGCACACTCGGGCGCTCCGAAGGCCTTCCCCGGTCCGTCCGGCTAAGCCAGCTCGACCGTTGTTCTCTCCCACCACCGACGCTAGTCCTGACTCCTCCATTCATCGAGTTCCAGGTGACACTGAAGTCGTGGTCGACCACGATGGAGGAGACCAAGGAGATAAAACTGAGCCCGTTCATGATGCGGTACAAGAAGGACCACCTGGTCCGGATAATATCCACCAGGGCGAGGCGCCATTGCGGGATGAAGATGATAACGAGGACGGATTCATTTTGTGACGTTGAATCGGAGCACTCGTCTCATTATCATACCCTGAATCTGAACCTTCAGCGTTGGAATTTACTGTAGAGAAGCTATTTGATATGATTCAAAATGGATTCCCTGGCATTCCTTAATGAGCATGCTAGAAAGCTCCTAGAACATATGGCTCTACATGGCGATGATCATCGCGGCCTTGATCAGCTTTTCTCTGACCCCTGCTTTTCCTTCTGTATTATCGTTCTCTGACTTCCTCACCCGCGAGCGCCTGAACCGACAGCAGGCCCCCAGCCGGCATCAATGGAAGAATATGTTCTGCGGGATGCCTGCCGACAGACCGCGTGGCCGGCTGCAGCAAGTCTGCCTCCACGCTGAAGAGACCCGAGAGGTGGAACCGGTTGTCTCGTTTGATGTCGACAGCTTTCTCGGCTTTGCCAGCTCGCTCGCCGTCACCCGGCAGGTTCTCCGGCATCAGCTGGCGCCGCAGGCCCAGCAGAATCAGCAGATGGACGTCGACATTGACACGACCGTCTATGCGGCCGCTGAAGACCCAGAAGCAGCGCTGCGGTCCAGGACAGCCATGCGCAAGGACATGCCTCACTGCTATTTAGGCCGTGTGGAAGGCGCGTCAGAAATTTCTCTCTACGTACTCTTTCCTCACCTCACAAACGCCCACGGTGACTGCTCTGCACCCAGAACTACTCAAAGCCAATGATCGAGACAACGCCGTGGGTATCGTCGAATATTACGGGGGCAAGATCGCCTACTTCTACTGTTCGCGGATGATGGCTCACGGTCAGGAAGACTCTACTGACATCATCGGTACAGAAGGAAAATTATCAGTGAATGCGACCCCGCAGAAGGACCTGGTCAATTTCTATCACGCCGGAGGCATTACTCGGGAGGTACAAGATGATTTTTGGGAGATTCGAGCGGGCATTTGCCCAGGAAATCAACGAGTTCACGGATGCGTGCCTCTTTGACAAGCAGCTGCCCATTAAGTTGGAAACAGCGTTGAAGGTGGGCGAAATTGCAGCGGCGATGCAGGAAGCTCTTGTGACTGGTAGACAGATCCACTTCACACAAGAAGGCGAAAGACGGGAGCAGTCACAACTCTAAAGTCTGTGCCCCGAGGCGCACCTTTGCCGATGAAGAGTGGAGGTATTGGAGCACATAGACGGTTTCTGTTCATTGCTGCTGATGGTCTTGCCGCCGCAAGAGTGGCGTTACCACTGGCACGGGATGGACAGTATACGCTTGGAGCGCCGAGGCTCTGGGAGCAGGGAGCGGAGGCTCTGGATGCAGGGAACGAGGCTCTGGGGCGGGGCAGGGGACACAGGCTCGGGTGCGGAGGCAGCTGACACGGGCTCTGAGGCGGGGAATGGAGGCTTTGGGGCGGAAGATGAGGGCCTAAGACTACTAGATGGGCTTTCCACGCCTGAGGTATCCAAAATAAGCACTTAAAGCCGTTATTATCGTCGTCGTTCATCTTCTCGGGGCTGGACTCCCGGTCTGGTAATCCAAGCATCTCTCGCAGGGCGGGAAAGCCATCGAGACTCGACAGTAAAGGCGCGCTACTCTCCGGGCCACTCTCAGGGCTTATAAATGTCGCCAGAGGTATTGCAGCGTCCACAGTGATAGTAGTTCTACCCTGAGACTCCGCCGTACGGCGAGATTCCCGATCTACCTCCTTTATCACTGGCGATTACTTCTCCAATTAGGCGGGTAGTCATGAAGTCTTAACTAATCGAGCCCTCATGTATCCGCTTAGTCTTCAGCGATCCGAGTCCCAGCTTGGCTATCTTCGTTACAATGCCCACCAGGTCCATCGATGTCATAATCTCCGATACATTGCTCTCAATCACGCTCCAGATGTAGTACTTGCTGCCAGACTAGAATATGCACATGTGGTTGTTGGGGTAGCTGGACATGATCATTTGAGGTGGTTTCAGGCCATGGGTTTTAGCCATGTAATCCCACGAGGAGTTGTAGTTATTCCACTCTGTTGTCCAGCCCTTTGGTGGAATTATCTTGGATCATAGTTAGCAGAATAAACCCGGTACCTAGTCACAGAGAGCACGTACAGTGGTATTGTGAGGGAGAGAGCTAGATGTAGGATCCATAGAGTGTTTGGCGAAGCTTCAGCGATCTGTCTGGAATGGCGGCGATCTGCTGAGGTGTGTGGTGTTGACGTCGAGCGTGAGAAAAAGTGAGTGGAGGACTTGCTGGAATTTTCCTATTGGAGAATCTAGGCATCTGTATATTTCCACAGGTCCTGGCGAAATTGGATTGCAAGCTGATTTCAGAAATCGGAAGACATCTTCATATCTGGGTAGAAGGATTGCAAGCTTCTCAATCGTTGAAGACAGCTTGCCAAAAAAGGTCACAGAGTTGCTGGCGAGCTTCGTACACGCTCTGTCAGCTAGGACGCAAATATTGCCTATAACGAAGGCCATACATGTAATACCAAACGAAAGGCTCTTCATACACAATCGGCGTACTCCGGGTTCGAGCCACATAAGATTTCGGTAATCTTGAAAATAGGGGCTGAGATTGTCGCAAGTCCATTAACGATTCGGGTACTGCAGCTTCAGCCGGGAAGGCATGGGGAGCAAATTAACATCCATTTGATCCATTTTTTCTCTACTGATTTTGTGTGGGAGGTTGTTGTTGATAACAAGCTGTAGCAGAGATTTCGATATGGCAGATATGTCCATACAGTTCACTCACCAGCAACACCATCACCTCGACCACGAGCTACTTCAGAGGATTACTGGGCCACAAGAGGCTGAGAGGTAGGACAGTCACGAGATAATATGTTGGTTGGTTTCAGAAATTGATAGTGCAAATTCATTGAGAGTAAACCCATCTCCGACTTAAGCTAATAGCCGCCCCAGCGCTGAATACCCTGTAATGCTTTAGTACTGTACGCAATGCAGTGGAAGTGGAGATACGAACGGCGGTTAAGAGATCCCCGAGTGCTTCGCCACCAGCAAACCCCACTCCTGAAGGAGGATCATTTCCGATCATCCCTGACATAACACCTGCACAGCATACCATATTGTTGAAGTATGTCCAAAGGACGGCGCCGCTGATTGGGCCCAGAGGGGGAGGAAATTCGATCAGTTTGAAGTGGCCACTCTCCGCAGGTATAGGTAAGTACGTCTCTCCTATAGAGTCCATGTATTGCGGATCATCAGATGGATTGGTGCTGTTGGAATACCCTGCACATTCAAGAAAATCTTGGAAAGGGGGCTGAGTATAACCACTGTCGGTCGTGCTCCAAACCGTAGCCCCCCAGCCGCAAATTTCACCTATATCTTGGTCGAGAACGCAAATAGCCATATCAAATTCAGACACCGGAGGCACGTCATATCCGTAGCCTTGAGTAACGTTGGCAACACCGTACGGTTCGCTTCCATTGTTGTATCCTGGAGCGAAGGTCATCCACGGGTTTTCAACATGCCATGGGCATGTATGACCTGCGGTCAAGAGTAGTCTGGGATTCGGAGTACCATTAGCAGTATATCTCGATGTTATGAAATCGACTAACTTTGGTTGGCACATGATCCCAGTCCCGGTCCATAACACTCGGTCCCCAGTTCCAACAGTGATCTTTCCAATGCAGCTATTTGGGTAAGGAAGTGGGGTAATAAATGGTACGATCGGTTTTCCATCATTGTCAATGGATAACTTCTCGGAGTGCTCGGGCGTGTCTCTGTCCGCTTGAACCTGGGCCTCTTTGGCAACTATCTTCCTTGAAAGAGGAATATCGTGCGGGCGGTGAGCATCTTGAGCTTTGACTAACTTTTCGGTGGGCGGTTCGTGAATTCCACTGTGATGGCGGCGGTGATGGATTTTTACGTGTTTGATTTCCGGGCGCTCAGGCAATGGTCCCTTAGACTCCGATCCAGTTTCTTGAAAAGCCATTTTGTGCAGTAAGCCCGTGATATGCGGCTAGATGGAGGATTATCTGTAGGGGCTCCGTATGTATTTCAAAGTCTTAACTCCGCGGCCGTGTGCCAGCAGCATTGTTGGTGGCCGAGAATCCAGCCCCAATCAGTGGGGCATCACCACCAGTGTGCACGGCACAGCTGAACCTCCTCGCAGCATTAGCCAGGCCGGACGCGAAAGTTCGAGACCAGGCACACTAGGGCTCGGCCAGACTGTGACGCAGCTACGATGAGGTATTTTCTTTATTGGCCCTGTCGCACTTTCAGCTGGCCCGAAACCTCACGCCATCCTCCTGACTCTCTCCCTCCACTAGCTAATTGGAAAATGTTTGGGGAGCTCTCTATCTCCACTCAACCTGGACGGAAATTGCCGGCGCAGTCTCTCCAACCGCAGCTGACTTATTCGACCCGGCTCAACTTTCCACTCCTAGGAGACGATATCTCTCACTGGTAATTGATACGACGAATGAGTATGAGGAAAGGCACCAAGAACTTGGATCTTACGATCGGCCAGGCTGCAGTGTGCTTGAAAGGCGTCATCTGATGAGTGGTGTGATGCTCCTTCAGGTCCAAGTTATCGAAATTCTCGTAAGAGGACCTGATCTCTTTGATTGCTCTATTCTATTCTATTATGGATTGCTTCGATATCTACACAAGTCGCCAAGACAAGGTGGGTTCTCCCTCGGGCCCTCCGCAGGCCATACTTGCCGTTTCCATGCGATTTTCACGCAGATGCCGGACTTAGCGGCGTGACACCTCACAGCCCGCGCATTCAACATCGAGAGTGCTTCCAGGGCTTAGTAAGAGGAGCTCCTCTGTGTGGACTACGCGGGAATGGACATACCAGGAGGCACTTTTCTCTCGCCGTCTCCCCGAACTCAAGGAGTTTCAAGTCGAGTTTCGAAGCGAGTTTGGAACCTTCTGCGAAGACACAAATGAAGACGAAATTCAGGCTCGGGGTGTATGCATACCTTTAATTTTCGCAGAACTCAAAGCCAATGTCAATTTTCGAGCATACGCTGCTCATGTGGACGAGTATAGCAAGCGCGGCCTCACCTTCGATTCGGATTCTATAAATCCTTTCGCCGGTATTCTCTCCTATCTAGAACCGCTCTTCAGAGGTGAGTTCCTATTCAGGTTACCCATCACTAAAATGAAGAACGCTCTTCTGTGAAGCCCAACACGAGAAATGGAGCGGCGAACACATCCGGAGACTGGGAAACCGATCTTTCCTACCAGGAGTTGGACTGGGTGGCATGAAAAAGTTGAATCCTGCCGGGGACGCCATATACGGGTGGTGATCTGGATAGACGCTGTGACTGGAGAGCGATTTGGCAACGATGACCTCCGAGATGGGGAGGATTTAGGCTTCACAGGATGAAAGACGAGCCCTAACGGCCAGGCATACTATGAAGAACGCGACCCTGATGTCTTCTGCCTCCATCCCGTAGCCCGAAAAGAAGAGCGGCCTGTTAGGACGTTGTGCATACCAGGCTCCGAACTTCTGATGTTGGAAGCTCAGTCTGTGCTTCTTTTTGTGAACAGCGAGACTGATCCATGCCATTGCCGAAATGAGGCCAACCCTTTGACTCGTGGTGTGGCAATCTACACATTCGACGGTTTCGTCGCCGGGTCCTTGTCTTTCTCAACCAACTCAGCAAGGCAAACTGTCACCCCACTGATATTCGAATTTATTGCACTTTCGCGCTCTTTGCTCAGCAGTCCGCTGATAGATCGTCAGCGGACACCACGGCAGCTGCCTGGGTCTGCTTTGTCTCCCAACGTAGCGGCACTCAGAATATTTCGTTCTACGGCCCGACTCTGGCTCCAAACATAGAGCCAGTCTCGACTTCAGCGATGGACGCTGAACTGGATAGCATCATGGAGAGGACAGGCGCAAAATACAGCCTTGTCACGGTCGGCGAGAGCTTGCCAGCCAAGGAAGTTGGTCCGCCACCTTACTACGCTCGTGACCGCCGCAGACAGAGAGCCGTTCAGACCCCGCCTGCCGTTCATGAAGCGACTGACGGCGGTGACGGAGATCTCTCCATGTTGTCCACCACAATATCCGCACGCTACGCCCATCGGGCGGCACAGATATCGGTGCGAGAACCCAGGGGCGAGGACGACCAAAGTAATCGACACAATGCAGTCATTTGGACCGACTGCGTTCGATGCGTCCGCGCCGTGGTGCCTGTCCGACGTCTTGCTCGCGGAGTGGGTGGATGGCGTTGCATACAGAGGTGGGATTGGTGTGTGCCATGTCGATGCCTTTCTGGGCATCCAGTCATGCGACGCGTTATTTTGGGATGAGGAGAAGTGGCAATGGAACGGCTGGTGCAGATCGCCGTCAACTAGAATTCACTTTTGAAGAGCTACCAACCACTCTGATACGGCGCAACCGTATCCACAAACCCATTCAAATCCGTCGTTCACCGTATTCAAATTATACACACTAATCCACTGCACAAAAGTCCTCTCGATACCAAAGTTGTCCTTTTTGGCACGCCTCACCGTTACCTTGGTTCGAAAATCAAAGTCAGAGAGAACCGCGAGCACAGGCCGTGCTCCCCTAGGCCTTCATCCTCGGTGGGTCATATCACCAAGCGCGACTCTGGGCCGCGAGAAGATGAGGAATCCAAATACTAGGAGCGCAATTCGTCTGACGGCGGCGCATATCCACGTCATCAGACTGTTAGCCAAAGGTCGAGTAGCGTCCCTTCGGTGCCAAGAGAATCCAGAGAGGACGTAATGGCTAGGCGCAAGGGAGCACGGCGGAGCAAATCTAGCCATTCACCGGGACGCGAGCGAGGAAGTCGTGCCGCAGCTATGACAAATAGATCGGCGTGAAATAACAGCGGGCACTTTATGCAGGTATAGTGGTCAAGTCGGGAGGCAAAGAAGTCGCGGCCAATTTTTAGGCTCAAGGGAGCGCAGGAGTCCCAGTCGACTCAGTATAAGGCATGTGTGACGGATACGGCGTCGCGACGACACAGATGGCTACCAGAGCTTTGCGAAAGCGGCGAGGGCTGCCAGTTCACTTCAATAGATTGACTGTGGACGTCGTTATAAACTGTTTTATCCATTTTGCCTATCTTGCCTATCTTGTTTATCCTATCCTGTCCTGCCCTGCCCTGCTGTTTTGTCTGTCCTGTCCTGCCTGTCCTGCCTGTCCTGCCTGTCCTGCCTGTCCTGCCTGTCCTGCCTGTCCTGCCTGTCCTGCCTGTCCTGCCTGTCCTGCCTGTCCTGCCTGTCCTGCCTGTCCTGCCT
>Ga0335072_10006076_pt1 | contig 17717 bp, 16 predicted proteins | sample Lox_Sample_21_FD_206725 | JGI IMG/M metagenome (GOLD analysis project Ga0335072, IMG submission 206725) | Soil microbial communities from Loxahatchee National Wildlife Refuge, Florida, United States - Lox_Sample_2.1 | ecosystem: Environmental > Terrestrial > Soil > Wetlands | place: USA...
AGCCTAAGGAATCACAACTTAAATTTTCAACAGGCCGCCAGGCCGCCCTGGCGGCCTGCAAATCCCTAGTTCACGATGCCAAGATCACAATGCAGACCACAATAATGCAATACCAAGGCAATACCAAGAACCTGCACAAATGCCAAAATAGGAAGGAGTGAAATATACGTGAATTCAATTTCCTGTTTACAGGAGCAGGCAATCAAATTATGAAGCTCATCTACATGTGCTAGAACCCTTGGCAAGGGCATAAACGCGTAATCACATCTCTATTCTTTAATCTCTGCGGCAACGGGTCTCGGGTCCTCATCCTCATAGGTCTCTACATCCTTGCGAGCGATGACATGTCCCTCAGGCAGCATGTTCAGCTCGTCTTCCTCCTTGTCCAAACCACTGAATTGGTAAATGAAGAGTAATCCACCTATGAACGAAAGAACACCAGATGCACCGTAGTTCCAGATGAGCAGCGGGTCGGCAGACAACGGATTCAGAGCCTCAGCAATAGCAGAGGAGATGGCATTTGTGAATAGTGCCACGGCTTGAACAAGCGAACGCATGTTGCGCGGAGCCTTGGAGAAGGCGTATTCGAGCGATGTGATGGAGGCGAAGATCTCAGAGAGGGCAACGAGCACATAGGCGCCAGTTTGAGCCCAGACATTAATGGGAGCGGGATTCGTGGTGCCATCGTCAAAGACGCAGGAGTTAGCATTGTAACCGCAAGGGCTCGTCTTGTAGATGTAGTACTGAAGGACTGCAGCCCAGATCATAGCTGCTGTGCCAGTAAAGAATCCCGCCGCGATCTTCCTGATAGGAGTGAACCTAATGCCCCATTTGCGGAAAGCTGGGTATACAAATGTGTCGCAGATAGGAATGAAAATTATCAATGCCAAAGGATCGAGGTTGTTCACGACGTCGTTAGGCAGACCGTTAAGTACCATGGTTCCGGCTTGGGCAGTCAGGTTGTTGGTGAGTTGACCATAAGTGAGCCAGTACAATGGGTACCAAGCGAAGACAGCGCAGGCTGCGAAGCCGCGGCGAACTTCATCAACCCACTGGTCGTCAAAGGTCATCCACCTGGGTCGATTGGCCGGTTCAATGGAGGAAGGTTTAACACTCTCCCAGAAAGTCCCATCGTGCATGTTCTTCCAGGTACGCCATGGGTTGATAGACCAGCGACCTTTCTGAGCATAGAAGAGTAGTTTAAAGGATTTAGAGACGACTGAGCCTTGCGGTGGAGCTTGGTGGTATCTGTTACGTCCCCAGAACATGATGGCTGGGCAAGTGAGGAAGATTGCGGTAGGTAGCATGAAAGCAAGCCAGAATCCGACATATTTCTCGGCATACACCATTCCAATTTGGCCAACGAGGGCACCTATGTTTATAAAGAGGTAGAAATAATGATAGATCCGGCTTTGCGTGATTGTTGGATCGACGATGACACGCTCTCCAGTTGGAAGGGTCTCAACGACGAGTGTCCGGACTGGGATTTGCTCGACAACCAGGGGTGATATGTTGGGTTTGAAACCACCAGTCCCTATACCCATGATTATTATACCAAGTATGAAGGCTCCCATAGAGGCATTCGTATTGGTAATCACTGGAGGAATGGATGAGATGACCAGGATGATGTGACCAAGAATAGCGATACCGAGTGCGATGCAAATAGTCTTGTAGCGGCCCCAGTGCTCATCCGCCATGTAGGCGCCCAAGAGTGGCAGAGTATATACCCAGAAGGTGTTAAAAGTATTGATTCCGTTGGCGGCCGCGGTGCCTTTACCAAGAGCTCCAGAAACACCCTGATCAGAGGGACCTCCAGCGCCAGTGTAATGGTTAGACCCTTGAGCACCTCCCGTAAGTGGAGGAAGAGGATGGTTTACAAAGTTGGAAACTAAGAAGACAGTTAGCTTAGATCTTGCACCGCCGTCCTACAGTCCCTACAGGCCAAAGAAGAATCAAGGTTATAAAAGCATCAATGGTGTGGGATGAACATACAGACAACTTGCGTTCCATAGTACGAAAATCTTTCGCAAAGCTCAACGAATGCAACAGTATAAACGGCCCATGGAATTGGGGCAGAGATCCTTCTCAGTCGATTTTCACCCTCTAACTCCTCTGGAGTTGGGTAGTTCTCCGACAAAACCTCGGTTTCGGAGCTAGCGATCTCCTTATTATATGCAATATCAACTTCATGAGCATGCTTCTCATCGAAAGGAACAATATGCTCCGAAGGGAGGTTGGTCAAAGCCCCGGCCTGAACGTCAGCTACATCGGTAGGCATCTTTGTGGCTGCACAGTAAAAGTCAAAGATAGTACTTGTTACGCTGACGAAAGAAAGGGAAGGGGATCAAATGCCTATTTTATATACGGGGGACTCACCTAGATAGACTCCCCACTTCTTATCTTACGTCCTTCGGTAATGCCCGAAGAATGGAGGAAGCTTGGAGCTGTCTTGCTATTAAGGTCATGCGGTAGGAAGACTTACGACTAACTCCAAAATACGAAACGTTCCATCGTGCTAGTGTTGCACATCCTTATCTGGGTTTGCCGAGGTGGTTTCGTCTTCCTAGGTACTAGCTCTTTGAAAAAGCAGACATGCATATGCCATCAGATTCTTCTACGCACAGCAATGATGGCCTAAAAGGCGTCAAGCGTTGACAAATATGACGGCGCAGCTATCATTCGCCTGTCGAGGTTTGCTACTGCTTATTTCGCCATTTCGACCAGGACGGGTAGGATACAGATGAGATCGTTCAAAAGAATGAGGATTGGGAAGGTCTGCAGCTCTTCACCTTCCTGATTAATTCATCGAGCGCCAAGGAACGGAGAGATTAAGCGCGAATATCGCGAAATGGCTAGTGGATGATCTGTCTTTGCTAATGCCTCCATTTTGCAGTTAGAAGCAATTTCAAGACACCTAGGCCCAGAGTCTGCGGGATCCGTTTCTCCCCGCCAAGCCCCTAGCAGCAAAGGCATGGGCACTTTCTTTAGCAGAGATTAGAACCGGCCAGCGAGGTAACACCGAAGATATCAACAAATTCTGATAAGAGAGGCACACACATGAAAGCCTCCTCGTCAGTCTCGTTCGGAGGCTGCTTGGCAGAGCCTAGGAGAGGAAGAGATTGCGTGGTAAGTGCGGGGAGCGATCCGTGCGTTGTCGCCACCACTATGCGCCATGTTCGACTGCCTAAACGCTAGCGGAAGCCGAGACTAGAGTACGCACATGGCATGTCAAATGCCGTAATTGTTGGTTGCGCATATTCGCGGATATATATTCAGATTGGACAGGATGGCCTGCAATCTCAGCTTTACCCTATCTGACTTCCAATAATGGGTTGTTCCCCGCCCCTTCGGGTTTTGACAGATCCAGAAAACCTCTAGAACAAATAGAAGCCACAATCCTTGCAGCAAGCCGGTGAATTTCGAACTGGATGGGGCCATACGACGCCACTCCAATACTAATCTGGCAACAATTGTTGGATGTCAGAACCCTGCACAAATTGAAACGGAAAGAGAAGGTACGCACACGGACAGGGAGGCAGACATGATTGACTCAAGTTGGAATCTGAAACTTGGCGACTCTCACGTGAAGCATTTGGGTAACGCCGACACTATTAGAATGTCAGGGAGATCTGGGCGTAGCTGAAGGAGAGAAGGCGACCTTTTCTCATAACCCGCCAGGGCCGTCCTACCACCTTATCTATTTAATGCCATTAAGGCCATCTCCAAGGAGTGCATTCCTATGGCGACATGTGATGAGTAAGTTATGAAAGCATGACAGCAGCTCATTGACTTTGAGTGCATCTCCAGGTAGAGGCCTAGTTCTCCTTTATATCAACCATGCGCCGTGAGTGATGGATCCGAAATCGCGATTGTCGTCTTCGCGTGTTCGTCTCATTCTTTTGTCTTTCTTCTTTTACAACCATTTCTGTAGTCTCTCGCTGTGTCCGTTTGCGGTAGTTGGTAGTCGCGAATGCTATCTCAAAGGGTACTTTATACTTCTTGTCGTGGCGGCGTAGGAGTTCGGCTTCGGCTTTACCGGAAATCGAACCTGAACACCGCTGCAAAGGAACGACAATTCTTAACTGTAGTTAGGGTTAAGTTTAAGTGCATAATCGGGCCTTCTTTTGTTCCAAAGGAGGGATTCTGGTCCCTGGTCAGGAAGAGTTGTATTTGCGTAGTCCTTAGCTGTGTATCTGAACGCTTTTCATATAGGGCGTTGGGATTTGGATAGACATTTTCTATCAGTTCGATATGGCGAATCAGCGACACCAGTAGAGAGATTTATCCTCGAGTGTTGTGGCAGGGATAAGTATGCTAAACTCGTGCTTCAAATACAGAAGGAGCCGTGAGTCGAAGTTGGAGAATATTTCGCACAAGGCATGTCCAGGCCTGAGGAGTGACGCTCACGTGGAAGTCGACATATGATCGATCTCTGAACGCAATGTCGAATTAACAGCCCAATGTCATTGCCTCCTAAATCTAAGGTTATGAAGTATAGAGCAACTGGCTTTTTTAATGATTCTATAAATCCATGATTCTGCATCACTCGTATTTCCATAGTCCGGAATCGAACAAGTTTATTCGAGAAGAGAACTTTGAATATTCTTGAGATTATCCATCAACATCCACCCTCAAAGAAGAGGAAGTCGCTGCCACCCCTAGGAAATTTCTATTTTACATTCAAACATTGGCTTACTTCCCTATAAATCCTCTCACGTGACCATCCGATCTCAGCGGTCCGACCCGTTCTCGGACTAAGGGCCAAAATTCACTTCAAATTCTTCCAGGCCATTTCCCAATAAATGTCGTCCCTAAGACCCGAATACACACATCCAACTACACCTATAATGACCTTACAAAATATCAGCCTGAACCCAATAGCATCTTATCAAGATTCATTAATTCGGGAATACCAACCCTAAGCAACCAAGCCGATCAAACAAGGACAATGTTTCTCGTCATGACTACCCCAGCCATGGCAACAGCCAAAGCCTCGCAGTATCCGGAGTCTCGAGTTCTGATCATTATGACGGGTGGGACAATTTGTATGCGCTCTTCGCCTGAAGGGTTGGGGCTGGTGCCGGCAAGGGGATTTTTAGAGCAGGCCATGGCGCCGAGGCCGAGTTTCAATGATGGGACGAGACCTGGTGGGTTTTTGAATATTTCTTTTCCGTTGCAAACATTTTCGTGATACTGTGAGATGCCTGGAAATTAAGAAATGAAATGGTTAAGATGGGAATTTGAAGAGAGAATATTTCGTTTGGGATTTATCTTTTGACCATTGGAATGCTTTCGTTTGACTTTCGTGCTTTATTTGAATAACCAACCATCCCGAGCTGGATATTTTCTTTCAGCATTTAAGGCTTATCTGTAGACTTTCTCAGGGCCTGGAGGATTTCTACCTCATATCAGTTGAGTAAACAAGAGCTTACGTTGCGGTAGATACACTTCCAGTGATGGTTGGCGATGTCAAACAACACCTCCCAAGTCTACGCACGCCACCCAGTAGCTACTCCCGTCACATCCGCTACACATTGTATGAGTTCCCAACACTTCTGGACTCTTCATCCATCTCATCAGCCGGCTGGACGCAAATCGCAGACACAATCCAGCAGAACTACTCGCTGTTTGATGGGTTTGTCGTCCTTCATGGAACTGACAGTCTAGCCTACACCAGCTCTGCCTTATCTTTTATGCTTTCACACCTCGGGAAACCCATTATATTTACAGGATCTCAAGCATCTATATTTGCCCTCCAGTCTGATGCTGTAGATAATCTCCTCGGCAGCTTGATCATTGCGGGTACATTCATAATACCCGAAGTATGCCTTTTCTTTCATCACACGCTTTATAGAGGCAACCGGACCACCAAAGTCTCCGCCTCTTCCTTCGAAGCCTTCGCGAGTCCTAACTGTGAACCTCTTGCGAAGGTCACCAGCGTAGGGATTAATGTGAACTGGAACCTCGTCCACCGGCCGCGAACACTCTCAAAATTCGATACCCAGACTGTCCTAGACACGGGGCATGTAGCCTGCTTACGCATATTCCCCGGAATCCAACCTGCAATGCTAGACTCTGTCCTGCGAGTCCCCGGTCTCCGAGGGCTGATCCTCGAGACCTTTGGCGCAGGCAATGCCCCTGAAGGCCAAGATGGGAGCTTGACAGCCGTCATCCGCGCCGCTGTTAAACGCGGCGTCGTAATCGTTAATGTAAGCCAGTGCTACTCCGGCACCGTATCCCCCCTCTACGCACCAGCCACGATTCTCGGCCGCGCAGGCGTGGTATTCGGCCATGACCTCACTACTGAAGCGGCATTAACAAAGCTCTCTTATCTTCTTGCATTAAAGCTTCCATATGACGAAATCGTTACGAAGATGACGCTCAGTTTGCGGGGTGAGATAACAGAGCTTGCATCGACGCAGTTCAGCCATCCATATAGTGACGAGCCCGTAATTACAGTCGCGCAAACAGCCCTTACGGCTCTCGGCCACGCCATTGCGAACGGAGACTTAAAAGCCGTCATAGCGCTGCTAGCCAGTGATCAGCACCAATTGCTAGCAGCGCGAGACTACGCGGGGAATACGGCCTTGCATTTAGCTGCCGTCGGGCCGGATCCGCAGATCCTGAAGGAGTTGCTTCTGAGGGGTGCGAGTGTGCATGCGAGGAATAAAGCGAGGAATACGCCGCTCTTCCTGGCGGAGAAAATTGGATTGACGGAGCATGTTGAATTGTTAAAGAAGAGTGGTGCGCATTTGCATGCGGAGGAGAGGGAGTTGTGAGATTGTGTAAGATGAGTAAGATGACATTTACCTATAAGGGAGGCAACCTCAAATCAGCTTGTTAGAGATTCAGGCCATTTTAATCTATTAGATACCAGGAGGATTACTGAGTATTTGGAATACTAGATTAGATGGAGCATTATAGGGGTTGAAGCTCGATAGAGTTTTATTAGAGAATGACTCCAGGTCCCTGGCCTTCCTCTTAAGGATTTCCCTTTTGAATAGAGCAGCAATTGGAGTTCTCTATATATAGATTTCCCTCTCATATTAAAGTACGTAAATGAGTCCTAATGATGAAAACTTGCAACCAATGACGCGCATGAATCTTCGGGACCAGGTCTACGGCACTGATACCTCATGTACTCTAAGCAGAAAATGAACGCCTAAGCTAACTGCAAGAGGAAAGAAAAGAAGCAAATACGGCGGAATAGACACGTCAGGGCATTCAGCAATCCGTGTGCAAATCTAGCTAGCGTGGCAGTGCAAAAGATGGTGATAGAAAGCCCTTGCTCCTATCTTCCAACGCGTCATTATGATTTAAGAGAATAATCAGCCGGGCAAACTGTCAGAGGATTATATTCTCACATAGCCCTACCATCATCTAGATATAAGGAAGTCCATTGTTCAAAAGAGAAAGGCCCATTTAGTATTTGAAGATCCATCATCTGGTAACACTCTTTTTTTTTTGTTGTCGGGCTTGGCAGCGTAGCAAAGGCAGACACTATTCCGCAATCCAAGCCAAGGCCCTAGCAGGCTTGGAAACTCAACACGAAGTTATTTCAACTTCAATTCAATTCTCATACCAATCAATCAAAGAGTGACGTTCCCAAAAAGCCCCGTCTCGACCTCGAGGCCTGCAAACCCACCGACCCATCACCCGCTCACAGTGACATTCCAGCGCTTGGCAGCGCTCACCGTACCCCGCCAATCCCCCGCGCACAGTGACATCTTCCACTGAAGCAGCCTGAAGAAGAGACCAGATAAACTCGCACCTCGGACGCGCAAGCGGGCGCACGAAACTAAAGGCTTTCTTGAGAGGTCATGATCCAGAAGTACGCTTTCACAACCGCAGCCATGGCCGCTGCATTGGAAGACACGCCGGTCAGCTACGAAGACCTGGCTGAGATCGAGAAGGATTTTGATGAAGCCGAGACGGAAATCAGTACGTGCTTTATCCATTAACCTCCGTCCGCTCATGTGCTCCCTGTTCGCGGGGGCCAAGACGCGTTTATTAGATCGGGTATCTGACCTAGCTTGTACGAAGTGGAACATCATCACATCACAACTCCAGATATATATAGAGACCGGGAATACAGTGCTATTTTCTCTCTCTCTCTCTCTCTCTCTCTTTTGTTTCCTCTCTTTTTCTTGCTAATTGAGCCCTTCTTCTACAGTCCGCCAACAAGTAAACCTCACAACACCCCTGTACGCCCGCCGGCACAAAACCGTCTCCCAAATCCCCAATTTCTGGCCGCTCGTCCTCGAACAAGCGCCCCCAGACATAGACCAATACATCCAGCCCTCCGACTCCGCGCTTCTCCTCTCCTCCCTCACCTCCCTGTCTGTCCGGCATTTCCAGCTCGAAGAAACGCCCGCCGGGGATCCCCGATCCGTCAGCATCAGGTGGGAGTTCGCGGACAACGAATACTTCGAGGACGAGGTGCTGGAGAAGCGCTTCTGGTACAGGCGGGCGCGAGATGGCTGGTGCGGGCTCGTCAGCGAGCCGGTCCCCATACGCTGGAAGAAGGGGAAGGACCTCACGGGCGGGTTGCTAGATCTCGTGTGCAGAGCGTGGGATTCGCAGCCGGTGCGCCAGCAGGATGCTAGCGGTGGCGGTTCTGCGGGCGCGCAAGCCGGGAGTGCGAAAGAAGCTATGACGGCGGAGCAGAAGGCGTTGAAGAAGAAGATTGATCAGACGGGTATGGGGGGGTTGAGTTTCTTTGCGTGGTTTGGGTTTATTGGGCGGAGGGTTAGTGCAGAGGAGAGCGAGGAGGCGATGAGGAAGGAGGCGGAAAGGAGGAATTTGAGAAAGCAGGGGCAGAAGATTGACACTCCGGTTGAGAATGAATCGGAAGAAGGGGGTGAGGGGGCTGGTATGAGCTTGGAGATATTTCCTGATGGGGATGATCTGGCCGTTGCGATTACGGAGGATTTGTGGCCTGGGGCTATTAAGTATTTCAGTGAGTATTTTACTTTTATCCATATTATCCTTTTCTTATTTCTTTTTCCCTTTCCTTGCTTCCCATAGATGTTATGGCACAAGTCAGACAAAGCATCTAGCTAACCCACATAACCAGTCCAGGCACAAGAACAGGACGCCCTTTCCGATGCGGATTTTGAATCCGATGAGGAAGGCGACGACGACCAAGAAGAACACGAAGAAGACTCCAGCTCTGGCGGTCGCCCGATGAAGAAACGCCGGTCGTAGATGTTGGCGTATCAAAGATCTGAGGTGTTATGCTCCGAGGTACCGAGGTCTCGAGGCATTGGAGGTTTTGCATTGTCGGCGATAATCAACGGGCGTTTTCGAAGTTTCTCATCTGATCACGTGTGAAGTCAGGAGGCATCATCGCGTCGAATCGCACCTGGCATTGGGTTGGATCATTATTATAGCATGGGGTGGAACGACTGAAGCGGCATTTCAGTTCATGTCGGGCTGGGGAGTTTCTTGAACACTGGTTCGATTAGCATTGGGTAGTAATGTAAATGAGGCATCTGCATATGAGCGGATGATCTCGTGACGCTGCTTTGCTTTACTTTGCTTTGGTTCATGCGTGGTGCGATGTGACGTATTGTATCATGTAGTGCTCCATGTTTATGTCCTAGCTACTAGAAGCAGTACATGGCTGATTTCAAGCTATAGCTCCACATCAAGCAGATGGCGCTACCATCCTTCGCCATCAAGCTCTTCATCATCATCGTCATCGTCATCGTCATGCTCTTCATCATCGTCTTCATCGTTCTCTTCTTCGTCTTCTGGTGCTCCATCACCTTCATCACTTTCTTCATTCTCCTCATCGTCTTGATCATCCCCCCTTTCGTTCTCTTCATCATCATTCTCACTCTCCTCACCTCCCCCGGAAAAATGCCCATTATCAACTTCATTCTCAGCCACTCCATCCAAACTATCAACATCTATCGCTGCCAAGCGAGCTCTGACATTTCCACCCCCACCAAGCGCCACACTCTCTCCCCAAGCAACCAGTCCCTCCCTTCCCGGACCCAAACCATCGCCTCTCGCGTTCCCTTTTCCTTTTCCCTTCCCCCTCCCCAAATTCCGCCCATCAACCCTACACACCGCCTTCCCAAAGCCTAACATCGTCCCCACCGCACCATCCAACCCCTTGCGATTCCTCTTCTTAATCCCCTTAATCTTCCTGCGCCGCCATGCCCTGCCCGTCGAGCCCACCGCCCCAAGGACACCTGTGCCCTCGACCAGATCCTCGACTTCTGTATCCGCATCATCCTCCACGGTATTTTGGAGGCCCAGGTTCGGCGTATAAGCCGTCACGCGCGTCTTATTCTTCACGACATCTGGAAGCTGCAGCGTCTGCGCGAAGTCGGAATCCAGCATCTCCCGCCCGATTCGGATTGCAGAGATTTTCGTCCGCATAATAGCCCGGACTTTCGCCCATGTACCGTTGCAGAACCAGCCGTCGGAATGGAGATCGCATTTCTCGCGGAGCGTAGGAGTGGATAGGAGCCGGACGAGCAACGGGTCCGTGATGTCGCATACTTGCCAGATCTTCCCGTCAAGACTGATGCTCGTGCCGTCGAAGATATGGCTGTTTGGATCCAAGGTCTCGGGGTGTGCTTTGCGCGTATACTCGGAGCGTTTGTCGTGCCAGGGCTTGCCCGCGGCGCTGGCGGCTGGCTCGTGGTCTACGATCTTGAAGAATAGGGTCTGGTAGATGCGATACTCCGGGGATGAGCGTGGGTCGATGCCGTAACGCACTATGGCGTCGCGCCAGGGGCCGCCGCGGAATTGGTAGCCGATGTATTGGATCGCGGGCTTGAGGAGGTAGATTCCGGGGTTGGAGCGCGAGATGCGGTTGAGGATTGCGCGGCGGGTCCAGATCGGGCGTTCGGCGAGGACGGCGTGGAGCTCGGTGAGAAGACTTTGGAGGATGGGGTCGGGAAGGGGGAGGGGGGGTGGCGCAGAGGGGACGGTGGGCGTGTCGAAGGGGATGTAGTAGGTGTTTATTTTGGGGGCGCGTGACTGGTTGGTGAGAATTGTTTTGCCGGTGGTTTGATCGGTTGTTACTTTTATGGTGGAGTTTTGGTGGTAGCCCCAGTTGATGGGGACGGTTTTGTCTGAGAATGTTGGTGGAGGAATGAGCTCCTCATTTTCTTTGACTCCTCTGCTCGGATCCAACTTGAATTTTCTGAGGCTCTCCACTGCATACTGTTAGTTGTGTTCCATGACTGGGAGTGCTGACGTACCGTCGCCTGGGAGTATGGTATCTCGAAATTTGGTCATGAATTTGCCATGACTTGTGGAATAATGGAAATCCGTAATTCCTTTTACTTTTAGTGCCATCCTTGCTCAAGAGGGGATGAGTTACATACCTCTATACCGATGCGTCTGATTAATGCTTCCCACCGGTTCGATGTGATACTTGCCGACATTATCTTTCAAAGAGCGGAGAAGATTCTTTGGGCTATCCAGTCTTGAGTGAGACCGTAAAGTAGTAGACTGGCTACTCTTCAGAGACTCGCCACCCTCATTCTGTGATGGTACGGTAGGGTCCAGCGTATAAGGCTCATCTGATCCCCTCTTCCGCTTACGGCCAGTCCACTTCGGTACAGTGATCTTCAACAGCACGTTGCTTGAAGGTGTGTTGTTAGATAGCAGTGGTGCACATGTCGGATCCACTGTTCGAAGGTACAGAGGAAAACAACCCTCATAACCATCAGCTTTGAGTAGCTACAGTTATGATCAGCCTCGTTCATTATCTTATGAGAGAGTTCCCGAATCTCTAGCACAATGTACTACGAGTCACGAGAAAATTGCTCTACTTCAGGAAGTGGATAGTCGAGAAGGCCTCCCCACACTGCAAAGAGATACTGACCTGTTGGAGGGGTACACCCGATCCGAGCGTTTTCAGACCGTTGTCAATGTTTTTTATGATCATGGGATGCTCGAGTGCTACGATCTCCCGCATGGGAACGGCAAACGTAGGAGCGGAGCCGCTGGGAGGCATTCTGCGTATGATATGTTTTGATCCATAAAACGGTGATAAAATGTTTCTTTGCGATGTCAATTTGGATGCTCTGAATCACGTGATCTAGCGCATCGGAATCGCAAGTCGGCGATAGGCTAGGGGACGGACAGTGTTCTAAAGATAGTGGACGTGATGTGAACATACAGCATACAACTGCGACTTCAGGAGGGAGTCTGCAGATTCCTACAATTGTACGAACAGATGAGAGAAGTCGTGTATGAACACCTAATCTCCGGGCATAATTTGGTCTGTCTCTCTTCTCTCGCCCACCCCCCCTCTCGTCTTGGCGTCCACCTCGGCCACGCGCGGCTTGAAGCTCCCCGTCGTTTCTAATCCAATTCTAACGCTGCTAGGACGCGCCAGCCCCACACTTGCGACCAACATCATCACTGAGCTCTACTTCAGCCACAAGCCTGTTCAAACATTCCCAGGAGCTTCTTTGGTAGCAACTGCCCTTCAATCTGCGACTCCGCATCCGTAGAGTCTTGCGCAGAGCGCGTTCTGAGCTCTTATGTCGGCCTAGAAGCCACCCGTTCACCGCCTGCAACCTACAGGGCCCGCCATTGCATCACACCAGACGCCTCAGGGTCTCAGGACGTCCGACATCCAGTAAGTTAAAGTGCTTTATTTTATGCAGGCTCATCGGAACATGTCGCAGAGAACTTGCAGTAGATTTGTGCTGGCTAAGCGCTCTGCTAAAGGCTGTGATTCGCAGATCCCACCAGCCTCAACCTAAAGTGCGGCATCGAAACCTTCGTTCTGTATCTTTCGCATCGCGATAGGCATCATCTGTTTCAGCGATTGAAAAGCACTTAATTGGTACGCGTTGAGTCCAGCGAAACATCTGAGTGGGGCATTAGGACAACTTCTAGCCCGCGGCTCCCAACCCATTACGTCCCGGGAACACGACGGTCCACAAATAGCATCTTAAATCCCCTACATGGTCTCCATGCATATCACGATCTAGATACGTGCGGAGAGGAATTGTTAGCTTCCTGTTTGGGGAGAGACCCTGCGCCGACCACGGACCTTAGGCTTCTCATCAACATCATACCTAATCACCGAAACCGATTCACACAAGCGCGACGGCAACCTAACTTGAGCGGCCGCAATTTGACTTTGCGCTGCTTGCCATCAGAGCATTCCAACGTGTTCTCCTTCCTGATCAGGCTTCCTGTCGACAATAGAAGCTAGACAAAGTCAGTCGCCTAGCACCCCGGGGGCAGGCATCACAGGCAAGGTTACGAAAACAAAATGAAAGGTTTCAGGCAGAGAGTTGTAAGTTATAACTCAATTGTCTACAAAATGCATACGAAATTGTGCTGTCTTGCCTCAATCCCGCTAACCTGTCCAGCATGAGCAGCTCTCTCGATCGAAAGACCCAAACAAATCATCCAAGTCCAAAAACAAGGATTCGAAAGACGGGACCTCCTCACCATCCGCCAGTTCATCTAGAGACGCCGCGCAGTCGCCTGTTGCCACACCATCGGCGTCTACAACGTCGCTCAATGACCCACGAAACAAGCCTCTCCCACCGAATGACGGCGGAGCGTCTAGCGTTAACCACTTACCACCTGCCCCATTGTCACAATCAAATTCAATGAACTCTCTGAACTCAATGAATGCTGGACAGCATTCAATGGCGGCACCAGATCGCTTCAGCTCCATGGGTGGTCTATCGCCTAGCGGTGGAGGTCCTGGCACACCGAGTCGGCATCCATCTCTTCCTCCAAGCGTGATTATCAGTCCCAGTGCTCCGGTATGTCATGAAACCTATTGGTGTATCAAATTTGCATATCCGAGAGAGTCTGCTAACATATCATTCGTCAATAGCATATTCCACCACCAGGTGCAGCAGAGACTATGCCTCATGACCTTGCCCCTCCCAAAGCTGGCCAGAAGTCACTAATGTTCGATCGGCTTCAGACTACACCGAAAGATGTTCCGGAAGGCATCCGAACTCCGAAAAGACAGCATTCTTCAAGATTCGATATTTCGCCGCTGCGAGAGTTAGAAAAGCTTCCTGGCTTTCATGAGGTTCCCCCTAATCGACGCCAGGACCTCTTCCTGCAAAAGATCGAGCAGTGCAATGTGATCTTCGATTTCAATGATGCAGCGGCCGACATGAAGTCGAAAGAGATCAAACGGCTAGCATTGCACGAACTACTGGATTATGTAGCGAATAATCGCCAAGTAATCACAGAAGCTATGTATCCAAAAGTGGTTGACATGTTCAGCAAGAACCTGTTTCGGCCTATACCTCCCCCAATGAATCCTCAAGGCGAAGCCTTCGACCCAGAGGAGGATGAGCCGGTTCTCGAAGTTGCATGGCCACACATACAGGTAGTTTACGAATTCTTCCTTCGATTCATTGAGAGTCAAGATTTCAATACCAACATTGCAAAGGCATATATCGATCATAGCTTCGTGTTACAACTTCTAGAACTGTTCGACTCAGAAGATCCGAGAGAACGGGATTTTTTGAAGACGACATTGCACAGAATATATGGAAAGTTTCTGAATCTCCGTTCATACATCCGGCGATCTATTAGCAACGTTTTCTTTCAATTCATCTACGAAACTGAGCGTTTTAATGGCGTTGCGGAGCTTTTAGAAATTCTCGGATCAATAATTAATGGCTTCGCACTGCCCTTGAAGGAAGAACACAAGTTGTTTCTTACTAGGGTTCTAATTCCTCTCCATAAGGTCAAAAGCCTCACAATGTATCACCCACAACTTGCATACTGTATCGTTCAATTTTTGGAAAAAGATGCAGCATTAACAGAAGAGGTTTGTCTACCGCAATTCTTTATCTTCGGAAACTGACTGTCTTTTAGGTTGTACTCGGTCTTTTACGTTATTGGCCAAAGGTCAATAGTACAAAGGAAGTCATGTTTCTCAATGAGGTTGAGGATATATTCGAGGTGATGGATCCGGCAGAGTTCGCCAAGGTCCAAGAACCTCTTTTCCACCAACTGGCAAAATCAGTGGCCAGCCCTCATTTCCAAGTCGCCGAAAGAGCTCTTTACTTTTGGAACAACGAATACTTCTGCAATCTGGTTAGCGACAATGTTGAAATCATCCTACCGATAATGTTTGCACCCTTATATGAGAATTCAAAAGGACATTGGAATCGGTAAGAATATCCTTGATTAGCTGTTTTCTGTGCTGATATGTGTAGGACTATTCACGGTATGGTATATAACGCGATGAAGCTATTTATGGAGATAAATCCTCAGCTCTTCGACGACTGTTCCCATGATTATACGGAGCATCAGAATACCGCGGAAGCTCGGGAGCAGGCAAGAGAAGCAAAATGGAAGGCTCTTGCGGAGCAAGCAAAGCATTCAAAAGCCAACGGTTCTAGTCGGGGCGGAGGAGCGGCTGCGGCCTCGCGGTCGAAAACGACCACACCAATGCGCATTGATGAGATGGACCCGATGACGGAGGATAACCAGAAGCGGTTGGACTCACTAAAGCTACAAGATGGTGAACGGAGAGAGCGAAGGCCCACTGCTCATGATCGGCAAAACTCGGTAGGATCTTCCAGAAGCCAGCGATGATTGCCATTTGCATTCTGTCGCTTTGCTTTCTCTCTGCGAATTCTGGAATATGCTTGTCACGATAGATTTGCCTTCTCGCGTAAATGCCTTGGTCTTTGTTCAGCATGCTCCCACCTTCATTTCCTGTGGTTCTGGTATTAACACACTTTACAGCCCGATGATCTCGAAGCAATGGGCCACGAACAGGCAAGCAGCGGAGATCCCATGGATGCTCTTGTTGGCTTGGAGATACCGCTCACTCACCATGGACTAGACCATATGTCTGTAGGGGACGACAGGAGGTTATGATTAGGAGACTAGCTTTCCGCTCTTTTGTCGAGAAAAGTCGATGACGACTTCTACGGCCGTTTCGCCTATTATGGCTGTTGCGAACGTTTCGTAATGTGCGATTGGTCGAGCAGCAGGGTTTCATGATAGAATTTTTGAGCAGATAGCTCCTTCAGGGGGACAAAAGGCGTTCACATTTAGCGTTCGCTTTGGTCATTAAAAATGTTGACATGGCCTACATATTCTATGCTTTTACATGACGTGGCACCAATATTATACATACAAAATCTCCCAAAATGCTCAAAGCTCAAACGCCCTTCTAGATGATTTGAAATCATATTACCAGCACTAGAATTAGCAGTATAATTAATATCAATATCAACAACCCAATACAACAACTACTCATCCGATCCTCATTCTTCCTCATCACATACCCCACCTTCTGAATCCCTGTTTGTAACCTTCCCCCCACTCTGTCAGCAAGCGTATCCACAACCTCCAACATCTCAGCCTGCTCTTCCAGTTCCCGTCCCATGTCATCCGCCTGCTGCCGCAGATTCCCCACCGTCTGAAACACACCGTCCAACTGCTCGTCCTGCTGATGCATCATCCGCAGTTGCTGCTGTTGTTCGAACTCCTCGTAGCTGTCTCCTGTCCCCGCAGCGAGCGGGTCCTCATCCCCAGTGACGCCCACGCTGCCTCTCCGCTGCCGCGCCTGCAAAGAGCGCTCTATGCGGCGCGCCAACTCCTCCCTCATGTCCTCGATTTCGCCACCCACTTCTTCCACCAGCCTTTTCCGCCTCAAGACCTCCTCGACCTCCAGTCCATACTTGTGAGGATCCGACTCGACGGCCTTGATGGACTCGACGAGATCCGTCAGGTCTTCCGCGAGGGTAGAGAGGGAGGCTTCGAGGTCGGAGCGCGCGGAGGCGAGCTCGGGGGATGTGGGTGAGTTGGAGAGGGAGCGTATTCGGAGGTAAGAGGTGAAGAGGGAGCGGGTGGTGGAGAGTTGGGTGAGGACGTCACTGAGGCGCTGTCAGTACGGGAAGGGTAAATGAGGTGGTTGATGGGGATTTACGCTTGGACTTGGAGGAAAGGGTCTTGTTCGTTGGTGGAGGACATCATCTTGAGACCATGGGTGGGCTGAAGCCCTCAGAAATGCGGTTTAGAACGTTTTGTTGTTATGCGGCGACAGTTGGCGTGCAAGGCTGAAAGTTGGAAGGCTATCGTTGTTGCATTGCGTGTTGATTGCGGAAGTTGCCGTGTGGCCTTCTGAAACTTTTATTGAGCTCAACTTTTCGATTTGCAACTCACAAAAACATGTGACAGCGGAACGGAGAACGTATCGCGGGAGGCTCCTTGCTGCTTGTCCTCCGCAGAGAGTAATCTCCCTGCGATCATGGCACCCTCGACCTCCCTGCCAATCCCTGATGACTTCAAGGATGTAGAGGCATACGTCGAGTCATTGCTACAATTTGCTACTACTTCCACTCTCTTTCAGACGATTTGCGGCGGAGTGCACATCCTAGACTTCTTTACTCAAGATCCAAGTCTCTATGATACAGTCATTCCAGAAGAATGGAGATCGTGGCTCTTGGATTGCGGATCCATGGAGCTGCTCGATTTGCTCCTGAGAGATGATCTCGATAGACTGCACGGCACAGATGAACTTGGCCGGCCTCCGCTTTCCATGGTCCAATACATTAATGATGTGCGAAAACATTCTTTGAAGCGTTCCTTCACTCCGAGACCACTTAGACAGAAGACTCTACCTCGTCACGTTTCCGTTGGCATGGTACCAAAGAAGATCCACGAAGTCACCAACTTCGCAGACTATGTTGTAAGCATTGCAGAGAGCGTGCACACAATGGATGGGCATGCAA
>Ga0335072_10006077_pt1 | contig 17716 bp, 27 predicted proteins | sample Lox_Sample_21_FD_206725 | JGI IMG/M metagenome (GOLD analysis project Ga0335072, IMG submission 206725) | Soil microbial communities from Loxahatchee National Wildlife Refuge, Florida, United States - Lox_Sample_2.1 | ecosystem: Environmental > Terrestrial > Soil > Wetlands | place: USA...
ATCTTGAATATATCTGGATCATCTAAGGCGGCGGCGGCGATACGTTCCAAACCAGACCCCTGGTCAATATTCGGCCGTTCAAGTGGTATGAATATTCCCTCAGCCTCTTTACGATAAGCCATGAAGACATTGTTGCCGATTTCTAAGAAACGTCCACAGTCACAGTTTGGGTGACAGTATTCACCGTATTCGGGATTGTGGGGCGTACCAAAATCGTAGAACATTTCACTGTCTGGGCCGCATGGGTCACCGACAGGGGTTGTGTCGGGGCCGGTTTTGCCACGATTCCACCAGTTTTTGCTGCCATCGTAGTAAAAGATACGCTCGCCATCCTTTATGCCACGCTTGTAGCCATCCTGCTCTGTGCCGATATCAGCAATGCTGTTACTTAGACCTTTATCTGCAAATAATTTAGCCCACAGTTCGGCAGCCTCAGTATCTTTGGGGATATTGTATTCTGGAGCACCAATAAAACACGTTATGTAGAGCTTGTTTGGGTTGAGACCTACAGCTCCTGTCAGGAATTCCCACATCCATGGGACTTGTTCTGTCTTGAAGTAATCGCCAAGACTCCAGTTACCGATCATCTCAAAGAAAGTAGTATGACGATTATCACCGACCTCCTCAATATCCTGTGCTCGAATACAAGTTTGGCTATCTACAATCCGTACGCCTTCTGGGTGTTTTTCGCCGAGTAAATACGGGATCATCGGCTGCATGCCACTACCCGTAAAGAGCGTCGTTGGATCATTTTGAGGCACCAGGAGCGCCCGCGGAACTATCTTATGTCCACGTTCTTCAAAAAATTCCAAATATTTGTTACGGATCTCTTGCGCTGTCATGCCGCTCATTATATCAGAGGTAGCTCGCAATCCAAGTTGAGAAAACATTAGCAGTATTATATAATTGACGTACAGACAAGACGGGGATGGATTATGGCTGAAAGTAAAAACGTGTGGGACGTCATTACAGGTGGTTATGAAGTCATCAAAGATAATCAAGTGAAGTTCTGGCTTGCTATTGCTGGACTCGCTACGGCCGCCTGTATCGGAACAGGAATCTATATAGATCACGAATGGACGGATGCCACAAGCAATGCCGCGGCAGCCAGCGTAGCCCATACACAAAATGCCGAGATTGCCGACCTAAAGGAATCTAACGGCGAGTATAACGATGCGATTCAGGCTATGTTCGTTGGCGGCCCCTTACTCATTTTAGACATCGCAGCCGTAGGAGCGACCATAGGCTCGGCAGTTAAGGGCTAGAAAAATTTATGCTGCTCCAGATATTGCATAAACGCTTATCACGAGGACTTCGCCGCAGTACTAACCGTCTGCCATGTCGCTGTCGATAGCGCTTGGATAGTATTTATGCCGTCCTGCTCAGTATTGTTGTTACTTGTAAGCACTGCGATTGTATAGTTAGTGCCTTCACCGTCGACGTGGCCTATGCTGTTTATCTCCCAACCATTAAAATCTGAGCCGTCTCCTTGTAGCCAACCATTTTTGAGTCGTACACTAACTCCACTAGGTACACCACCGCTGACTCCCCAGTGTTGATCACTCTCCACGTTATCCAATAGATTGTCTGCAGCTGAGATTGAGGCAGAGTCGAGTAGTGTGGGATATGCTACCTGATTCACTACTTTTAGTTGGTCGAGCGCAGTTGTCTCCGTCAGCCCCCATGCCGCATTAGCAGTACTGTGCGTGGTGCCAATCTGTGCGAAAAACGCATTAACCGCTGCCGCTTGACCAATAAGATTCCACAAGTCCGTCGCCGCATCGTTATCGCTATTTTCGATCATGGGCGTAGCTTCTGCTAGCTGAGTACTGGTGAGACCAGAAATATGGTTCTTCTGATTCTGTAGCAGCAACGTTTCCAGTATTGACATCTTGATAATGCTCGCGGTGTCATATGTCGTGCCACTTGGCGCATTTGTATACTCGGCCGTCGCACCAGTTGCATTGTCGTACGCAGCTATATCTACATTCCCGTCAGGGGGCGTAGTAGTGAGCACACCTCGCCAGGCGGTAGTTAGTTTGCCCTCAAGCTGCGAAGCTTTTTGAGCTTTCGTCGCCGCTGCAGCCTGTTGCCGCGCTACTGCCTGATTATGCACCACGTGCTGAGCTATACTATGCACCGGCTTATAGCCAAAATAGTAGATCACGACTAGTAAGAAACATGACGTGACTATAACGACTTTTTTAACGCTTCCAGATTGAGTTGCCATAACCTTAAGTATCATTGTCCCACAGTAAAACTATAGTCACAACATAAGCTGTAGATTTGGTGAGCTTTCGGTAGCTTTTTTTACATACTTTTCCGTGGTCGTTAGCTATCATAGAACAACCGGTAAAGGAGGTATGTATGGCACAAAATTACTCCCCATCGATTCCACAATTTTCTCCACCAGCAACGGAGCAGACGTCACGTAGCATGACTGCTGAAGAGTCACGCCAAGAGCTTAGGCAGGCGATTTATGGCTCTAATCAGGTTTTGGCAAGCGCTCATACATTGCTTACTTTTTCCCAGACACAATGATCATTGATCGCGCTAAAGTCACAGTCACCAAGCGACCTTTCTTCCGTACTGCTGAGGTAATGAGCGTCCGTATAGAAGACGTACTCAATGCAACGTGCGTGATCGGTCCACTGTTAGGTAGCATTACAATTGTGAGTCGTGTGATGAACGACAACCAGACAACTAACGTTGGACCGCTTTGGCGTAGTGACGCCCAACGATTGAAGCGTGTACTACAAGGCTATGTCATCGCCTTACAGCGTGCGATTGACTGTAGTAAGCTGGGCACCCAGGAGTTGGCCACCATGCTAGAGAAGCTTGGGGCCGACGACCATCCTAACGTCTAATTGCCCGTACGTTGTATACTAATTAATGAAAGGAGCGTTCTTATGTCATTTCTATTTGATGAGCTAGCTCAAGGCAAACAGGGTGCAAAACTCCGACAAAAGGCACAGGCAGCCAAAGAGGTTGAACGAATTAAAGAAGAGGCTAAAAAAGAAGCCCTGGAAAAACAAAAACGTTATGAGGAAAACAAAAAGCGAGGAATGATTTAGTTCTTATTGCCACATAGTCTTAATACGTTAAGTAAACTAAAGGTGCATACATAAAAGGAGCCCTGTTTGGGCTCCTTTTGCTATCGCAATCGCATTATGACAGACCTAATCTTCTGAGATACGACGACCAAGTAGATGTTCCCGCGCCTTGATCTGCCATTTTCGCTCAAAGTTCGTCACGACTCCTCGTAACTCCTCGCCAGTGCGGGGGTTTAGATTAAGCTTGCTTTGCGTAAAATAGTCCATACAGCACCCTCCCTTCCTGTACTACTTAAAGTATTACATGTCTGTTCATGAGAGACTGTAAGGACGCTTACCGGCTGGGTGTGATGAAGCTCACGCTATCTCGTCATCACGCTCATCACCAGGTACTACGGTACTTGGCCGATCACTATCTTCGTCGTCGTCCGTTTGATCACGCAAGTCTGCCAGCAATTCACGAGTCTCCTCTGGTGAAAGCTCTCCGGGGCGATAACCGTGGCTTAATAATAACTGTCTATCCTCGTTACTCAGTTGATTGTATGTATAGCGTTGATCGTCTGGTTGCATGATGATATATAAGCTCCTTCACGCCTAAGAATAACAGTTCTTCGGGCTTACGCGCTACCGGCTACCACCTTTACGGCCAGCCGCTCGTGCCCGTTCCGGATTATGTTTAAAGTTACCTCGGCTTTTTTGACCGCCCAGGCGACCAGCCGCCGCTGCGCGCTTTGTATCATTTTTAAAGTTGCCAGAACTTGCCTGGCCACCTTTGCGACCAGCACGAGCGTGTCCCTCTGGATCACCGTGCCAGCCTTTGCCAACACTTTTCTCTTCTACTATCGATGCTGTTTGATTTGCCATAGCAAACATGATAGCCATTCGTATAACTTCGTTACTATAAAATTACTTACACCCAGCCACTCAGGTACTACTATCTGGAGGTTCTTGTGCTCCTTGCAGTGCATCATCCACAAGTGCGCGCAATTCAGATTGCTCGGCTATCCTAATCTCCTCAGGTGCTACTCCCTGAGCCAGGAGGTTTAGGTGGTCAGTAAGAAGAGCAGGCGCGCCGGCTTCACTCGCTCGACGTATAACATCTCCATATATACGGTGTACATCTACTTGTGATACACCATCCGCAGTGTAAATGGGTATAGCAGCTATTGGATTACCCCTCTCATCTATCGCCACCTTCTCTGCAAGCACGACTAGATTGCGGCTCTCAAGAGCTACCCAAATTGCTAGGGCGTTAGAGTACGGCACGAATGACTCGGAGCCAGGTGTTGGTATGGCGGCATTCGCAACGAAAATAAATTGCTCACCCCCAGGAGTAAAAATATCACGAAAGGGCTCCCCTAAGCTTGAGCGTCCAAATCTACTATTTCTACGCTCTGGTATATCCTCCATGGAGTAAGTCTAGTCGCCTGGGTTCAGCCGAGCAACACTAGAATCGCAAACCTAATGTAAAAACGGAATACCTTAGCTTATGAAGGTTTCTCGAATGGTATTGACATACATTAGTTTAGTACCTATACTAAATTACTAAGCCCCCATGAAGCGTGAAGCACTTATCGAAGCTATTTTTTCAACGATGCAGCAACTACACCGTACTAGTCAGACGAGTATGCACACTCTGATGGGTCAGCACGAGATATCCTTAACACAAATGGAGCTGTTACTGGCCGTCAAGCATTGCCAGCCAGTCAACGTTAAAGACCTAGCAGCTCATATGCGACTAACACCAGGCGCGGTAACTCAACTACTCGAGGGTCTGGCAGTACGTAATTATATTGGCCGCGAGCCCGCCGAGTATGACCGTCGCGTAACCATGGTGAGCCTCACACAAACAGGTGCAGATAAATTACGATCTCTTTGGGAACAGCGCAAAGCCACCCTGCGACAAATTATGGACACATTGGATCTCGAAGAGCTAGCCGTGATGTTACGAGTTCAGGAAAAAATGCTGCGACATTTTGAGCAGCAAGCTGCAGCAGTAAAACAACACAAGACAACAAGGAGACAGAATGATCCTAGCACGATTCAAGCGTAAAGTCGTCGTACGCAAACAGCGACAGAAAGTAGTTGCTGCCGAGACAGCTCAAGCACCTCATCTTGAAGAGCATGTTGAGCGTTCACATGCTGAGATTATGGTAGTAGTCGTAGCCCTCATGCTAGCCATGCTCCTAGCCGCGCTTGACCAGACCATTGTGAGTACCGCGCTGCCGCGAATCGCAAGCGACCTAAATGGCCTCAACAAGTTATCCTGGGTAGTTACCGCCTACCTCATCACTAGTGCAGTAGTGACACCATTGTATGGCAAGATTAGCGACCAGCTGGGCCGCAAGAAAGTCTTTCAGACTGCAATTATTATTTTCCTTGTCGGCTCGGCGCTTTGTGGGCTAAGTCAGAACATGGACCAGCTAATATTCTTCCGTGGCCTGCAGGGTATTGGTGCCGGTGGGTTAATGGCACTCGTATTCGCAATAATCGGTGATATTATCCCGCCCAGGCAACGAGGCCGATACCAGGGTTACTTCGGCGGTGTGTGGGCAATATCGAGTATAGTTGGACCATTGCTCGGTGGCTTCTTCACCGACAGTTTAAGCTGGCGTTGGATCTTCTATATTAACCTACCTTTTGGTTTGATCGCGCTATCTGCGATCGCCGCTCGGCTACATCTACCGGTACGCAAGATACAGCACCGCATCGATTTTCCTGGTGCCATCCTGCTTGGGGGTAGCGTGGTCAGCCTACTACTATTAACCGTACTCGGTGGGGCAACCTACCCATGGAAAAGCGCACCGATATATGAACTCGGCGCTGGCGGTGTCCTACTAGCCCTACTCTTTGTCCTCTGGGAAGCACGAGCACGAGAACCTATCATCCCACTGCGTCTCTTTCGTAACGATATCTTCAGCGTCTCATCGTTACTATCGCTATTGTCGGGTGCGGCAATGTTTGGCGCCATGACCTTCATACCGGAGTACCAACAGATTGTACGCGGCGATTCAGCAATGAAGTCAGGCCTACTACTGCTACCACTGGTAGGCGGCCTGATGGCTGCTATGATTCCATCTGGTCGGCTTATTTCCAAGTTTGGTAAGTATCGCATATTTCCGATCGTTGGTACGGCCGTGACTTCCTTCGGGCTGTGGTTGTTTAGCCATATCTCACTTTCTACCACACAGCTTACGCTGTCGATTTGGATGGTAGTACTTGGATTGGGTATTGGCTTATATATGCAGGTCATGACCCTGGCCGTACAAAACTCAATCGAGCGCAAAGACATGGGCACCGCAACATCAGTCGTCACCTTCTTCCGCAGCATGGGTGCATCGTTTGGCACAGCTCTGTTCGGTGCCCTACTAACCTCACGCCTAACTCACTACCTTGGCATTTATCTGCCAGCTTCCGCCGCTGGCCACGTCAACACTAAGACTATCCAACAAGGCACTGCCGGATTTCGGCTTCTTCCGCCAAGTATTCTTGAGGATGTGCTCCAGTCGTTTGTGCATGCGTTCCATGATGTGTTCCTCTTTGCCGTACCACTTGCATTACTTGCATTCGTCATAGCATTCTTCCTGCGAGAAGCACCACTTAAAAGCTCTACCAGAGAAACTGCCGAAGGTGAGTCATTTGAGGGTCAGTCAGCTGCATGAAAGAAAAGAACCTTGCCATCAGCTTGACTGGCGTAACTAAACGATTTGGCAGTGTAACCGCGGTCAACGACGTTTCTTTTGAAGTTGATAAGGGTGAGTTGTTCGCATTACTCGGACCTAATGGTGCCGGAAAAAGTACTACGATTAAGATGCTAACTACCCTGCTCAAGCCCAGTAGTGGCACATTGACATTAGCTGGACATGACGTAACAAAGGCACAAGATGCTGCTCGCAAAAGTTTTGGCATCGTCTTCCAAGACCCCAGCGTAGACAGTGAAATGACTGCGTATGAGAATATGGAGCTACATGCTGCGTTATACGGCGTACGGGGTTCGGAGACACGAGCTCGAATACGAACATTGCTGGAGCTAGTCGAGCTATGGGATCGTAAAGACACATTAGTCAAAAACTACTCAGGCGGCATGAAACGACGGCTCGAAATAGCACGGGGGCTTTTGCACCATCCCCATGTGCTATTTCTCGACGAGCCAACCCTTGGCCTTGATACACAAACCCGCAACTTACTGTGGGAGTATGTGAAGCGTTTAAGCCACGAGGAGGGTATGACTGTCTTCTTCACGACCCACTACTTAGAAGAGGCTGAAGCTGTGGCAAATCGAATCGGTATCATCGACCATGGTAAGCTGATCGCACTCGGCACCAGCAAGCAGCTTATGAAGCAGACTAATACTAAGACACTTGAGCAGGCATACCTAGCGTTGACCGGCAAGACAGTACGAGATGAGGAAGTCGGCAAAGGTGACGAATGGCGGGCACGGCGCCGCGCGAGGATAATGCGATGAGAATTTTATACATTCTTTGGGTACGACAGATAAAGCGTTTCTTCCGCGCCAAATCACGTATTGTTGGCGCCATCGGCCAGCCGCTACTATTTCTAGTCGCACTCGGCTATGGCATTGGTTCCGTATATGCGCGAGCTGGTCAGGGTAACTATATTGAGTTCTTAGTACCGGGTATCATGGCACAAACAGTACTGTTTAGCGCCATGTTTTACGGCGCAATGATCATGTTTGACAAACAGTTCGGTTTTTTGAAAGAGACACTTGTGGCGCCAGTGAGCCGCTTTAAAATCATGTTCGGTGGAGCACTCGGTGGAGCGACAACGGCAACACTTCAAGGTAGTCTCGTTCTTCTTATCTCCCTACTACTTGGCTTCCGCCCACAACACTGGGCGTTAGTACCTGTAGCCATTGTGATACTGGGATTACTATCAGTCGCTATTGCTAGTTTTAGTTCTGGCATCGGTTCATTTGTGCAGGATATGCAAGGGTTTCAGGCAATTAACCAGTTCCTGGTTTTCCCACTATACTTCTTAAGCGGCGCCTTATACCCCCTTCAGCACGTACCGGATTGGCTCCGCGTAGTGGCTGAATGTAACCCTATGAGCTACGCCGTCGATGCAATGCGTGACATGCTTATCGGTCAGACACACTTTGGCCTATTTAAAGACCTTACTGTACTTATCGTGTCAGTGATCGTACTGGTAACATTTGGAGCCTACCGTTTCCGGCACATTGAAGCGTGAAGTCGCTATTCTTTCGCCACACCGTAAAACGCTGCCGGCGCTTTTGTTAGTGCCGCCCAAAGCTGGTCACCGTATGACCAGTGCCACCACTCAGTCGGGTTTACTACAAAGCCACTGCTACTGGCATTGAGAGCACCACGCATAACTCCGTAAAAAATCCGCCGGTTACGCCGTGCTAATTCGATTTTGTCGCCATGTAGGCCGCTATGCTCGAAAGCGTCTGGCCGAGTCGTATCACTCATATCAGCATCAAGGTGGCCCATGAATACTTCTGTGTTGGGTACAAATAGCTTATTAGATTGTGTATAGCGCAGTTTGAGATCAACCGCTGCACCAGTGGCGTGCGGTGAGGGAGAACTAGAACTGGCTATCGGCCGTGCGATCATCTGATCACGTCGTTCGAATACCTGTTCGTCGGCCATTTCAGGAAACTGCTCACGGATAAGACGCGGAAATACGTCGTTATACAGATGGCGTTGCACACGCTGCGAACGTACACCTTCATCAACGTAGAGCTCGACCTCACCTTCAAATAACTCAACCAACAGGCCAGAGTGTTGTACTGCGTCATTAATCTTTGCCAAGCGTTCGGCTATGGTACGACGCACCAACACTGCCGGATTTACGTCCGTAACAGGTTCTCCAGTTGCGCTATTCGGTCTTGAGTAATAACTCTGACCAGCTATACCATACTCTGCAATCGCCACAAGTGGCTCCTGCTGATGTGGATCATTACCACTGAGCGCATACTCGCGGTACCCCTGTTTGCGCATAAAAGCTTCGTCTTGGCTCGGTACCGGCACTGCGAGGACATCTGCTATTTCACTCGACTGCGTCATACCAGCTTTGGCCACACGACTTTCGCTACGACCATATCCGCCTTAACCCAACCAAAACTACGACTATCCGTACTCTCCGCCGGGCTATCGCCAAGCAAATAGAGCAAATCACCCTGACACTTCTCAATACGTTTTATCTTTTCCATACCGTTATGATGAACGATAACTACATCACCCTGGCTCAGTTCTTCGACGACTCGTCCGATAACTAACTGACCAGTTACAAGCGTCGGCAACATACTGCGTCCCTGAACTTGGCGGACAATAAAGCGCTTAGGCTTTCTTCGTAGCCCAGAAGATCTCAGCGATTTCATCTATCATATCCAACAACTTCTGACCCTCTACAGGATCACTGTGGTGCTTACACTCGCCGGCCTGCTTTGTCGCCTTCCAAAACTTATCGTGTAAGTCTGGATATTTTTCAAGGTGTTCTGGCTTAAAATAATCCGTCCACAGCACCCACAAGTGGTGCTTCACAAGTTCTGCCCGCTTCTCCTTAATACATAGCGCCCGAGTGCGGTCATCGCCCTCGAACTTCTCCATCTTGTCCATGATAGCCTTGACGCTTTGCGCCTCGATCCGCGCTTGAGCCGGATCGTACACGCCACAAGGTAGGTCACAGTGGGCGTATACAGGTTTAACAAACGGAATTCGCATAGTTTCTCCTCCTTTTAGCTACCTTTAGTATACCTTAAAAGATTCAGGAGGAGTTTGTTAGTAATCTATGCAAGAAGTAAGTGAGTAAGCACCCGAATGGAGTGTGGGCATATGATCGCTAAAAAATAGTTGCTAGACTATAGACAATGACATTCGCCCCAGAGTCATCCTATCCCGAAACCTCTGTTCGTACCGTACGCCTTTTATCAGGCCAGGAGATAGAAATATCAAGTACTATAGACCCCCTACCGGATGACTGGCTCGATCCGCGGTATTATCACCCTAATGGTGATATCGACGGACGAACTATAGCCTTGGTTGAATCCAGGGGTCATGGAGCGGCCGCATTGGTTGACCGTGCAGGTACTGAACAGGGTGACATATGTCGCTACTGGCTCTTAAAGTATAACGACCGGCGTACAGGGAAAGAGTATGTAGACCAACTTCCATATGACGAATTCGGGATACCGTTACTACGCGATACGACGATTGTCTTAGGCAATAACTCAAGATCAGAAAGCGATGCCATAGGTATTACTTCTGGTGAATTTGACCAATATGTAATCAGTGCGCATCACGCTGATCGGGGTGTCACTGTACGTTGCATAGGCAATGATGTTGACGTACAACTAGCTGCAGCACCCCAAGGCTACAAGTCCGATTATCGAATTGAATGATGCCTCAGAGGGTATGTCCTATTGTTCGGCTTTTTGAGAATGGACAGTACGCCACTTCTCAATCTCACCATGGTGTCCAGTACGTAGTACCTCAGGGACCGTTAATCCCCGGAACTCTTCAGGACGGGTGTATTGTGGAAACTCAATATTTTCATCATCTTGTTGAAATGATTCAATCTCGGCAGATGTTTCGCTGCCTAGCACACCTGGCAGTAGACGTACCACACTATCGATCAGTACCATAGCTGGCAGCTCACCACCAGTGAGAACGTAGTTGCCAATAGAGTATTGACGATCAATCCAGTGCGTAATGCGCTCATCGTAGCCCTCATAGCGTGGACAGACTACTATAATCCCTGTTCCTTGTTCACCTAAGGCAGCCAGTTCTTTTGCGTCTGACTGTCGATATGTTTTGCCACGCGGCGTAGGTAATACCACCAGTGCGCTGGGGTCATGCTGCTTTGCAGTCTCTATTGCAGCTACAACGGGATCCGGCTTTAACAGCATGCCATCACCCCCTCCGTAAGGAGTATCATCAACTTGTTTACGTGGCCCTAATCCAAAGTCGCGTAGGTTAATAAAGCTATACTCGACGATTCCACGATTGGCTGCTTTCCAGAGCATACTACTCCCAAGCACGCCATCAAACATCTCAGGGAAAAGGGTAATAACCTGGATCTTAGGAGGGTTCACAGTTATACTTGACATAGGAGTATATAGGTGTTATAATTATATACTATGCATCGTGGGTCCTTTGCGGACAGTACTGAGCTATCAGACCCGTCACGCACGGTTCCCACAAGTGCGCTCGGGCCAACTCCTGCACCTCATACAGAGGAAGTAGCAGTACCTGAAAGTATACAACAAACGGCCTATTAGGGCACCTTGCGACACTCGAGCGTCGAGCCGCAGCCGCAGTTTTCGTCGCAGAAGCTGCACATACCAGCTGACCCCTCGAGGTTAGTATCCTAGATAGTTCTCGGGGTCAAAATCCTTCATAAGATCAACGAGTTCTTGGTGAAGATGGCCATTTGAGACAATTGCGCCAAAGATCTGTGCATTGTAGGGCTGCTCTTCGCCTCGAAGGTTAGTCACCTTACCACCCGCCTCTTCGACAATCAGCTTTACCGCAGCGACATCATGCGCACTTTTACCTGGAAAGAGATGGGCGTCAATCATGCCATTAGCGGTCAGACTGCCCCTAAACGCTTCGCCGTTCATAGGCAGTAGCTTTATACCTGCGTCAACAGCTGATTTGTAGAGCTCCTGGCGCTGCATGACCTGATCAAAGCTTGGCGAGAATGCAACTTGCGCACCTTGTAGCGATTGCTGTTCAGAAACCCTAATGGGCCGCCCGTTCTCGAATGCCCCTCCACCTTTCACTGCGGTAAACAGCTTATCTAGGAGTGGCTCGTACATAGCAGCCACAACTGGTTGACCTTCTTCAACAAGAGCGAGCGAAGACATCGCAGTCGTTAAGCCTAGGATATATCCTTTCGTGTCGTCTATAGGGTCAAACACCCAGAGTAATTTTCTGTCGGCATGTGCAGAGGCCTCTTCGCCAAGCACCCCGTCATCGGGAAAGCTTTCGGCGACAGCAGCAATAAGCATGTCGTTTATCTTTGTATCTGCTTCGGTGACCACAGTTTTATTAAGCTTAGTTCTAACACCCAATTGGCTAGAATGCGCAAACTCAAGCATTATTCGACCAGCGACACGTACTTGTTGTTCTGCCCACGCCGTTCGTACATTTAAGTCAGTATGTTGTAACATAATCTAAAGTATACTTTCATTACTCTCAACCACCAAAAAGATCCGGGGTAGCACCGGCTCTTTTTGTCACATAAAGCTCCCACCGTTTTAAAGTGGCTCGCAATGAGCTTTTGTTACGTGTTTGTTTTTTAGGTTCCGCTTCATGGAAGCTTAAGTACTATTGTACGGGACTGCTTCGTCCCGCGCAAGCACATTAGATATCAAGATCGTCGAGTTCGGCGAGCTCTTTACGCGTACGAGCTATAGTGTCATTGGCTGGCTTTAATGGTTCAACCGATCCATTATCAGCTTCGGGCTGAACCTCCTTATTGACGGCCGTCCGATGCTTCGTAGTCGTCTGCGTATCTTCTTCAGTATCGTCGTCATCGTCGCTTGACGTGGCTGTTGCGCTAGGTTGCTGCATATTACGCTCACTTTCCGGGCGATCAACGTCAACGATTTTAAGGTTGTAGCGTGCTTCGTTTTTGGTACCGAGAGCCCGTAATAACGTACGTAAGCTTTGCGCAGTCGCACCACGCTTACCAATTACGCGTCCTAGGTCATCGGCGTCAACGGTCAATTCCAGCAGAACGCCTTTTTCGTCTATGCGGCGATCTACTTTGACGCCATCCGGATTGTTTACGAGCGATCTTACAATATACTCAACAAACTGTTGGTCTATGCTAGTAGCCATCGGTGAATGCCTCCTTCTCCTCTGCCTTAACGCGCATTACAGCAGAAGCGTAAGCGCGCTCTAGCGTGATATATCACATTATACACGTTAAACTGCTTATGCCAGCAAATTTCGGGTTACGCCTCGGCAGATGCTTCAGTTTCTTCAGTGACTGGCGCTTCAGTATCGCTCGCTGTTTCAGCAGTTACAGACTCTGTTGCAGTATCAGCCACTGCCTCTTCTTTGGGCTTGTTGCGGCGAAGTTTTTCTGGATTACGAAGCTTGCCATCTTTTTTAGCGGCCGCCTTCACCCATTTCGGTAACGTAATGCCTTCGCCCTTAAGAAGGACTGCCACGCGCTCGCTCGGTTGTGCACCGTGCGTCAGATAGTGCTCAGCACGTTCTTTATTAAGTATTACTGTCTTGGTATGCGGATCGTATGCGCCAACCTGGGCGACAATCTTACCGCTGGTAGGGGTCCGGCGTGAGTCTTGGACTACGACACGGAATTGAGCGTGGCCTTTGCGACCTGTACGCTGTAAACGGATTACTAGCATCCCTGTCCTTTCGGTTTATTTGGTACTGCGCTATTTTATACCGTTTTACCTCTGTTGTCAACGACCTCTCTCCTGCTTGATATCGCGTTGCTGGCGCCTTAGCATACATTAAACTGTCTGTTCTTGGTAATCACCAGCCAACTTGTGAGCAACGCGGAGCATACCCATTATGTAGGCGTGACCCGCTTCTAGCATTTCAGCTTCGGTCATGTTACGCCCCTTTCCTCTGTAGCGCATATTGAAGTTTGCCACTTGGATAAAATTGTCCATATTACTAAAGAAATATGCATGGAGATCCTGACGGACTTGGGTCGCCATATAACGCGGATATGATGAATCGATTATAGCGTTCATCCTTGTGTAGTTCGGCTCACTGTCTCCGTCTGTATAATCTGGTCTTATATCATGATTCATAATCAGGTCAATGTAATAGTGCACGAACTGATCACGTTCGTCGGCACTCTTAAGCTCTAGTAGTCTTTCCATTAAACCCAAGAATGCAGCGTTGTCACTCACCTCGTCTATCATCTTGATCGCATCACGTCCCTCGTATCTGATGACATCCCCGAAAGGCGAATTTACCACGTTGTCATGAGGTGACTTGAGCGTACGGCCTTTTGGATGATCTGCGGGCTTACCCATTATGTCGGCACGCTCTACTTGGTTATATGCAACAGCCTCACTTATAGCATCTTGCATCTCTCTTGGGTTTAAAGCCATAAAGATAATGTGGTTATCAGCTATTTCATGCTTAAAGACTGTCGGCTCGTCAGCCTCTTCGCCCTCCACCCCGTGAAATCCTTTCGGTACCGGCCAAAATTTTCTTAACACTCCTAGAAAAGCGTTGGTTCTGAATCGTATCTGATCCAGACTTAGTGCTTTTTTTGAGTATGGTTCATTAGGAAAAGGCAGGGCATAGATAAGTGGAGTACGCGTATGTTCATCGATTAAGACCGTGTGTGCAACCGTCTCGATTAACTGTAGAGTATCATCGACACTACACCCCTCTAGATCATTGAGGTCATTACCCGTGACTCGTGTGCCAATCATTGGAGAAAGCCGGGGATATATGCGTGACAAGGCTGGATTACGTGGCGTGACATTCCAGTTCTGAATAGCGTTAGCCGCTGTATCAATCGCCGATACTGATTCTTGTACGATTTCTGCACTACGCATATTCTAATGACAAGCAAAGTGGCAGGTGACTATTGCCGTGTTAGCTATAGTGCTTTAACGCATCAGTGGCGGCCGCAACCTGCGCAGCTTGTTTGCTTGGCCCTTGCCCCTTACCTTTTAGCTGTTCGTCTACAAAGACACCCACCGTAAACACTTTATCGTGATCAGGGCCCTCTTCGGACAGTACTCGATATTGTGGCGTGGCTTCACCCTGACTCTGCACCACTTCTTGCAAGTGGCTCTTTGGGTCCATCCAACTACCCGTTTTCAGTATCTCATCGAAGGTACTCAAAATGTTTTCGGTGATAAACTCTTTAGCCACATCGTAGCCTTTATCGAGATAAAGCGCGCCAGTCACTGCCTCAAAGCTATTAGCAAGAATTTGCGCACGAGCACGCTCAGTACCATGTTTTTCGCCACGGCTTAGGCGTAAGAGCGGCTCAAAACCTAAACGTTGCGCGGCAGCACCGATACTTTCGGTCCGCACAAGTGAGCTACGCCAGTTGGTGAGGATACCTTCTGGCTCACCATAGTTTTTGTAGAGAAACTCGGTTACTACAAGTTCAAGTACGGCGTCACCTAGAAACTCTAGACGTTCATTGTGTTCTTTTACGGTCGAACGATGCTCGTTAACATAGCTCCGGTGTGTAAGCGCCGTGATTAGCAGATCGAGCTGACCGAATTCGCCCCCGAGTTTATCCTTGGCTAGCTGTTGATAGGCACCTATATCCATCTTACAGCTTCTGGTCTCGTATCTTTTTCATACCTAGCAACATGAGCTTACCGATATCTTCATACGCAATACTGTCAACCGCCTCAGCGGCCGACAACCACTGGATATCACTGAGCCAGTCCTCGGGGTGTAAGCGATCTGTGTTACCAAGGCCTTGTACCAAATAGATATGCATAGTCATTAGCACGAGAGTGTGATTACGGCGATAGCGAAAGTGTACCTTACCAAGCCATTCACGGACCTGCATCTCTTGCAGGCCGGTCTCTTCAGTAATCTCACGCGCCGCCGTATCTTTCGGTTCCTCATTAGGTTCAACATGGCCTTTAGGGATGGTCCAACGATTCTTGGCGTCTTTGATGAGCAGGATTTCGAGTTCGCCGCTTTTGGCATTGCGCCTAAAGACCACACCACCGCTAGTAGTCTCATGAACTACCTCTTCGATGGCTGGCCGGCGTGTTACAAACTTACGAAAGCCCTCGATTGGCTTTTTGGCCACATCCAGAGGTCGTGCTCGATGCTTTTTATGCGCCGCCATTTAAGCTGTCCCCTCGTTTTCCGATTTTTCAGCTGGTTTCTCAACAGACGCTTCGCTGTGGCGTACGGTAGTGCCGTCTTGCTTATTCTTAAGCGCCGTCCCGAGCACGCCATTCACAAATTTGCTGGAATTTTCGCCGCCAAACGCTTTGGCGAGCTCAACTGCCTCGTTTATCACCACCTTTGGTGGTACGTCCTTTTCGTATGTCAGTTCGTATAAGCCGATACGAAGGACTATCCGATCCATACGGGCAATTTGCTCAATCGGCCATTCCGGCGCTAGGGGGCGCAACTCATCATCAAGCCCCTGCTCATGTTTAGCCACGCCGTGTACCAGCTCTTCTATGAAGAACACATCGTCAACAGTTGATTCGTACCGCGCGATGTTGCGCTTAAGTACTTGCCCTAAGTCAAAGTTATTATCGCCAGCTTCGCGGCGAAAATCTTGCTCGTAGAGCGTCTGGAGTGCAACTATGCGGCCGAGATGGCGATTACTAGCCATGGCATAACCCCTTCCGAGCTGAATGCTATTTAGTTACAGCCCGCCTCTTACCACTCTCGCGGCGAGTCGTGTAGGCTTTGACCGGTGATTTTTTATTAACTGCGCGGGCTAGTCTAACCACAAGATGACTGCGGCGAGCGCCGGTAGCGCGGTGACTAGTGCGTTTTTTGGGTTTACCCATGATGTACTAACTCCTTCATAGAGTTCGTTATATAGTAATTTGCCTGTATTATACCGTGTTTTAACCCTTGTCTCAACCTCTGCACGCCATTTTTCCCTGTTTATTTAGTATATCTAGAAAATGTAAAGTACTTGTGTTTTTATATATTTTATGCTATTATATATAAGTTCTAACATTACAGGGAGTTTATGAGATGGCTAAAAAGCCTAAGACTAGAATTGGTAAGGTAGGAAACTGGCTTAAGAAGCGCATACCGCCGACGTTACTTGTCGGTTCGATAGCTCTGTCTGCCGTATACGCCCAGGAGACGGGCAGCCAACAGTACACAGGTTCATCTCCAGCTGTTGTTGCCTGTGCCGACGGTAGTACTCCACAGATAGGTGCAAACGCTAATTTCCCCGTTCGCGCTGACCAAATTGGTCACGAACAAGCATTAGGTAGCTTACTTGTTGGCGCCCTCGCATATGACTTAAAAGAGAACCCTACACATACCGAAAGGGTTCCCAGCGAGATTCTTTCTAAGACTGATTTTGCTGAGACAGAGGACCCTAACACCGGTACGGTAACCATATCGGCTGCCGGAGGTCCTTTTGCTGGAGCCCCCGATGCAGGTATAGATGCATTAAAACCCTGGACGACTCACGATGTAATTACATTAACTCCGAATGCGGCAGGATCATATGTTCTCGGTCCAGGTGCTATAGCATGCGAAAATGGCTCTAATGGAAGCGACCAGCTTAGTGGGACCGGATTGGATACAGCAGTTGCCGAGGGTGTGCATATAGCAGCCACGACGGACTTTGAAGATGGGTACATAAGCAGTACGTTGGCGACCGATCAGCAAATCTTAGCGAAAGAATTAGACCCAAACCTGTACGTTGAGGGTCCGCTCGTCCAGCCCTAGTTACTAGATCCTACACAACAAAGTTGAGTAGTTTCCCTGGACGGTAGATAGTCTTTCTGACTGGTGTATCTGTCAAGTAGTGGGTGAGTTTGGGATCGGTTTTGGCAATCTCAACCACAGTAGCTTCATCGGCACCAGTGAGAACCTGGATAGTACCTCGCAGCTTACCGTTGACCTGTACAGCAACAGTTACCGTGTCTTCAGCTAGATACTCCTCACTGTACTTCGGCCACGTACCACGGTGTACTGAGCTGGAGTGACAGAGCTGGA
>Ga0335072_10006078_pt1 | contig 17715 bp, 18 predicted proteins | sample Lox_Sample_21_FD_206725 | JGI IMG/M metagenome (GOLD analysis project Ga0335072, IMG submission 206725) | Soil microbial communities from Loxahatchee National Wildlife Refuge, Florida, United States - Lox_Sample_2.1 | ecosystem: Environmental > Terrestrial > Soil > Wetlands | place: USA...
AGCCGGGCTGTGACTCGGCGGACAGCCGACGCGGCTGTCCCTACATAAGCTTATCCGGGCAACCAGCCAACACTTGCCGGGACCATCTTCTGGTCCCGGCTTTTTTCTTCTCTGCCAAAACCTGGGTACCCCTTTCTCGCCGGTTTTGAGAAGTGGGTGTTTTCACGCGCCGCCCTTCGCAGCCTGAATCCAACCTATATCGATCATCATCTATCCAGAAGCATGAAACTGGAAACCACACATGGGATGCACTCGGCTAGCCTACTCGGCGCTGAGATCGATCAAATTCCGGCTTCGCGCCAGGGATTGGGAGCCGCGCGCGGCGATGCTCCTCTGCTCGACGCGTACTCGCAATGCGTAACTTCCGCCGTCGAGCGCATCAGCCCGTCGGTGGTGCACATCGAGGTGCATCAGGCTTTGCCTGAGAGAAGCGCGGGACGAAATCGCTCGAGCGAGCCTCGCGAGCGCCAGGGTGGAGGCTCGGGATTCATCTTTACTCCCGACGGGCTGATTCTGACCAACAGTCACGTCGTGCATGATGCGTCGCGCATTGCGATTACAACGCCGGACGGACGCCGCATGCGGGCGTCGCTGATCGGTGAAGACCCCGCGAGCGACCTGGCGGTCATTCGCATCGACGAGCCGCATTTCGAAGAGCCTCATTTGGCAGCTGCCGAGCTGGGCGATTCACAGAAGCTGCGCGTGGGCCAGATTGCGATCGCCATTGGCGCGCCGTATGGATTTCAGTCAACTGTGACCGCAGGAGTGGTAAGCGCTTTGGGCCGCTCGTTGCGCTCGTACTCCGGGCGGCTGATCGACGATGTCATTCAAACCGACGCGGCGCTGAACCCGGGGAATTCCGGCGGGCCGCTGGTCGATTCCGCCGGACGCGTGATCGGCGTGAATACGGCAACCATTCTCCCCGCACAAGGTATCTGCTTCGCGATTGGTATCAACACGGCCAAATTCGTGGCCAGCCGGTTGCTTCGTGATGGACGCATTCGCCGCGGCTTTATCGGCGTTTCGGCGCAGACCGTTCCGATTCATCGGCGCGTAGTCCGGTTTTACGATCTTCCCAATGAAACGGGTGCGATGGTGCTCTCGGTCGAAGAGAATAGTCCGGCGAAACGAGCGGGCCTACGCGAAGGCGACATTGTGGTCGAGCTGGGAGGCCAGGCAGTGGCCGGAGTTGATGATTTTCATCGCTTGCTGACGGATGTGCGCGTAGGCGTGGGCAGCGGAATCACGGTATTGCGGTATACAGAAAAGCTGGAGCTGAAAATCGCTCCCGAGGAAGCAAAGTAAACCCGTGTGGAGCGGGCACTCCTGCCCGCGCTGCCGGGGCTAAGACACTCGAATCGACCCGTGTTTGGGCCTGAGTTGATCTCCCGGCGTTTCGCCGGCAAGAGTACTCGCTGCACACTTCTGCCATGTTCGCGATCATTGCCTTCCCTGCCCTGCTGTGGTAGCCTCAATCCGTGACATCCACTTTGCGGGACAAAGTACCTGCCGGGCTCGACCATAAAGAAGCAGAGATTTATCGGAAGCTGGACCCCGCAGGGCTTCCCAGGCACATCGCCATCATCATGGACGGCAACGGACGCTGGGCCAGGCGCCGTCACATGCCGCGCGTGGCGGGGCATCGCGCCGGAGTCGCGGCGGTCCGGTCGACGGTGGAAACTGCGGCGCGCATCCACATTCCCGCGCTCACGCTTTATGCTTTCTCCGAGGAAAACTGGAAGCGTCCTGCAAGCGAAGTCGGTTTTCTGATGCGATTGCTGAGCCGCTATCTGAAAGCCGAAGTTCGCACGCTGAACGAGAACAACATTCGCCTGGAATACATCGGGCGCTGGCATCAGCTACCGGCCGATGTTCAGGAACGCATGCGCTGGGCTCAGGATGCAACGGCGCACAACTCGGGCATGGTGCTCACGCTGGCACTTAATTACAGCGCGCGCGGAGAACTGGTCGACGCCTTCCGCGCTATGGTCCATGCGGCATCGCAAAATGGCGGGATCGACCATCTCAAGATCGACGAAGAAGCCATCAACCGTCATCTTTATACGCGCCATCTGCCCGATCCGGACCTGGTGATTCGCACTTCGGGTGAGATGCGGCTGAGCAACTTTCTGCTCTGGCAATTGGCCTATGCGGAGATTTATGTGACTCCTACCCTCTGGCCCGATTTTCGCGGCGTGCATCTGCTCGAAGGCATCGCCGAATATCAGAAGCGCGAGCGCCGCTATGGCGGACTGAACCACGCGGACAGCGAACCCGTTCACGCGGTCAAATCCTAACCACAGAGGACACAGAGCTACACAGGGAACTCCTCCGTGATCCCCCGCGCCCTCTGTGGTTATAATTTCTTCCTTGCTCAAACGCATTGCGACTGCGGTCGTACTGATTCCGATAGTGCTGGCGCTCGTCCTGCGCGCGCCGATTCCGGTGCTGGCCGCAGTGGTAGCGGTCGTTGCCCTGCTCACAATTCACGAATTCCTGAAGCTGACCGAATCGTACGGCGTGAAGCCGATGCGCTGGCCGACCTACGTTTTTGTCGCGGCGTTCTTCGCGTTCCTAGCGCTCGATTTCGGCAACGACAAGCCGCTGCTTTCGACCGCCATTTTCGTCTATTGCGTGGGATTCGCTGCCGCCGTCGTTCCGTTTTATGCGCTGACAATCGCCATGCGTCGGGCGGAACTTCCGACTGGATATCCCGCCGCCGCCGCCGCAGTCTTTTCTTTTACCTATATCGCCTTGCCTCTGGGCATGCTGGTGCAACTGCGGCAGCAGTGGGCGGGCGCGTTTTATCTGCTCTACCTGTTGCTGATTGTTTGGGCCGGCGACACATTTGCGTACTTTGTCGGCAAAGCGATCGGGCGTCATCTCATGGCGCCGCGCGTCAGTCCGACAAAGACCTGGGAGGGCGCGGCCGCTTCGCTCGCGGCTAGCATCATCGTCGGATGGCTGCTGTTCGCTCATGCCGAGCAGATCAGCATAGCTTTGCTCAATGTTGGATTCATCCAGCGCGCAGACGGGCTCTACGGCGCGGAGATTCCGACGATGGCTACAGTCGTTCCGCTTACGATCGTGCTGAACATCGCAGCGCAGCTTGGAGATTTAGTTGAGTCGCTGATCAAGCGCGGTGCGGGAGTGAAGGATTCGGGCGCGATCCTTCCCGGCCACGGGGGAATGCTCGACCGCATCGACGCCCTCCTGTTCGCCGCACCAGTGCTGTGGTTCTATGCGGCATGGCGAGTGATGCATTAGGCATGTGGCGGGCACTCCCGCCCGTGCGGTCCCAGACCACAACGAATTGTCACTTGTCTCCAGAAGACAATCGTCAATCCTGCCAACGTCAGAAACCATTCACGCGACAGTTTCGCGGGCAGGAGTGCCCGCGCCACACGTACAATGGATACTCACATGAGAAAGATTGCCATCCTGGGATCGACAGGCTCGATCGGCCGCAGCACGCTGAGCGTGGCGGAATCGTATCCGGAGCGGTTCCGGATCGTCGCACTCGCTGCCGGACGCAATCTCGAAGGCGCTTTCGAGCAGGCGAAGCGCTGGCGTCCGTGCGTGATCTCGATGGCGGAAGAGCGTGACGCCGAGGCCCTGCAGCGACGGCTCAAGCAGGCAGAGGTCAGTGGAATCGAAGTCGTTCACGGCTCGGCCGGCGCAGTTCGGGCTGCAACTCATCCTGAAGTCGACTTCGTGGTCAGTGCGATTGTCGGAGTTGCCGGATTGGAAGCTACCTATGAAGCCGTCCGTGCCGGGAAAATCGTCGGCTTAGCCAACAAGGAATGCCTGGTAGCTGCCGGTGAGTTGATCACCGGCGAGGCTCGCCGCCAAGGCAAGCCACTACTGCCTATTGACAGCGAGCACAATGCCGTCCATCAGTGCCTGCGCGGTGGACGCATGGAAGAGGTTCATCGCATCTGGCTGACCGCTTCCGGCGGACCGTTTCTGCATACGCCGGCTTCGGAATTCGCCTCGATTACGGTGCAGCAGGCCCTGAATCATCCCACGTGGAGGATGGGACGCCGGATCACCATCGATTCCGCGACTCTGATGAACAAGGGATTCGAGGTCATCGAAGCCTGCAGGCTTTTTCACATGCCTCCGCAAAAAGTCCAGGTCATCGTGCATCCGCAGTCGACGATTCATTCCATGGTCGAGTTTGTGGATGGCAGCCTACTTGCTCAGTTCTCGGTGACCGATATGCGTCTGCCGATTCTCTACGCTCTCACCTATCCGGAGCGTATTCAATCGGATATGCGCTTCCCGGTCAGTGACTTGCGTCATCTGGACTTCTGCCCCCCGGACTTGGAAAAATTTCCTTGTCTGCGCCTGGCTTACGAGGCGGCCGAAGCGGGCGGGGCAAAAACCGTCGCCCTGAATGCGGCCGATGAGGTTGCCGTCGCCGCGTTTCTCGATGGGCATATCCGCTTTGACGACATTCCCAGGGTCGTCGAAGAGGTTCTCGATGCAACCAGTTCTGGGAAGCTGGATTCTATTCAGAAGGTTTTGGAGGCGGATGCCGAGGCCCGCCAGTTTGCACGACAGCGCGTAGGATCGGGCGATCGAGTGAAAACCCAGCAAGCTTGCTCGCCTGACTCAGCCTTGAATCAAAGAGGAAGGTCCACGAACATCTTTCGTCCGAATTTAGAATCTAATCACTGAGAGTGAACGTATCTTTCCTATGTACGATTTTCTAATCTCCGTCATCGCGGTCGTTGTCATCCTGGGATTCATGATCCTCATCCATGAGTTCGGCCACTATGCCGTGGCTAAGTGGCTGGGGGTGCGAGTCGAGGTCTTTTCCATCGGCTTTGGTACACGGCTGTTTGGGTTCACTAAGGGCGAAACGGATTACCGCGTCGCCGCGATCCCGCTCGGCGGCTACGTCAAGATGAGCGGCGAGAACCCGATGGATGAGCGCACCGATGATCCGCGCGAATTTCTGAACCATCCCCGCTGGCACCGCTTTCTGATCGCCATTGCCGGCCCGACCATGAACATCCTGCTCGCCGTGGTGCTGCTCACGGTCGTGTACATGGTGCACTACGAATATCCGGTGTATCTCGACAAGCCGGCGGTGATCGAAGGTGTACGCACGGATTCTCCGGCGGCCCGCGCGGGCATTCAGCCTGGAGACCGCATCGTCGAGATCGGCGGGGTGCATGATCCCACCTGGGAGCAGGTACAACCCCAGGTTTGGCTCAGCCCGAACCAACCGCTCACGGTGATGATCCAGCGCGGCAACGACGTATTCTCGAAAACACTTGTCCCGAAGGCCGTGACTTCATCTGAAGTGGGTTCGGCGGGATGGTTTCCCGAGGAGCCGGTTGTAATTGGCCAGCTCGATCCGGGTTTGCCCGCTGCCAAAGCTGGATTGAAAGAGGATGACAAAGTCGTTGCGATGGATGGCAAGCCGATTTCGTCCATCGAAAGCATGATCGACAGCCTGCAGCGAACGAAAGATCAGCCGGTGAATCTCGTCGTGGACCGCGGAAGTCAGACGTTGCAGTTCACTCTGCGGCCCGTCCTGACGTCGACGGAAGATCCCCATGAGCAACGCTATCGTCTGGGATTCGTCAACAAGGGCGTCACAAAAGTCACCACTCTGCCCTTCCCGGCAGCATTGAAACTTTCGGTCGAGCAGAACAAGAAATACGGAGCGTTGATCCTCGAGCTCGCCAAAAAACTCGTGCAACGCAAGATTTCCATGAAGGCGATCTCCGGCCCGATTGGAATCGCGCAAGATGCCGGCTACGCCGCTCAACAGAAGGGCTGGACGCCGCTGATGGAACTTACAGCCGGCATCAGCCTCAATCTCGGCATCTTCAATCTGCTGCCGATCCCGATTCTCGATGGCGGCGTCATTCTCTTTCTCCTGATTGAGGGCATCATGCGCCGCGACATCAGCTTGAGCGTGAAAGAACGCGTCTATCAGGCGGCCTTCGTGTTTCTCGTGCTGTTCGCCGTGATGGTGATTTACAACGACATAATGAAGACGCTTCCAGGTCTGGCCGATCGCCTGCCGTAGCCCTTCAATTCTTGGGCATTCTGTCATTTCGAGCGCAGCAGAATTGGCCAGTGCGGGCGATTCTGCGGAGTCGAGAAACCTGCTTCTTTTGGCATGAAACGATTGTAATCACGCTCATGGGTCGCACGGCGCTCTCTCACCACAGCCTCTCGTAACTTAACTCCTTCTCCACTCTGCCGATACAGATGTCATGGAGTCCCACGGCTCGCAACCCGGTCGCGACGCCGGCGGAAACGACAAAGTTCCCCCTGGCACGATCGAGCCCCGACGGCTGATGTGGGCCGTCGCCGAAGTTAGCTGGGCCGATCCCGCCGGGAATTCGATCCGGGCACGCGCGACAATCGTGGACATTTCGATATCTGGCGCTTGCATTCGGTTGCGAGATCGCATTGGGGTGGGCTCGCGGCTCACGATCAAATGGCATCGCGAGCAGTTTTCCGCCATCGCCCGCAACTGCCGGCGCGACGGAGCGGATTACCTCCTCGGCGTGCGGCGCGATAACTTGTCCGTATCCGAAGCGATTCCGGCCGACGCGCACACCCCATCGCGTTCCCCTGCAGCGCCTTCAGTTCCCGCACGTCCCGCGACTCCGACCCTGAAGGCTCCAGCCGGGCACGAATCCTACGCTCGAGCGGCGGCTATTCGCTCGCCAGAAAAGAGATCAGAAGTCATCCTGAAGAAATCCCCGCATCTGGCCGATTCTGACTTACATAGGGCGCCGGCTCGCCGGGAAACTGCTCGTCAAGAAAGGAAAGTTATGCAACCGAAACGGCTCTTTCCCAATTTCTGGCGCAGCCAGCATAAGACCGACGCGCCCACCCAAGTTGCCCCCAAGGAGATTGCTGTGAACAAACCCAATTCCCATCCCGTTGAACACGTCAGCGACCCGCCCGCACGTTTGCTTTCGTATGACGACATTTACCATGCGGCCGGCATCATGGATCCGCGCTCCGGCTATGGCATCCGCAAGGTCGTCGAGATGCTCAACAGTGAACGCATTCGCGATTTGGCGGAGGACATCAAGCGCGCCTCCGTGCTCATGGCTCTCGATGCCGCCGGAGCCTCCGTGGGCGACCTGCTGCAGGATGCGACGCGCCGCCAGCAGGCGCTGAATACCTACGAAGACGGCCAGCGCAAGCAACTCGAAGAGTTCGAGACTCGCAAAGCCCATGAGAACACGCAGATCGAAGCTGAGATGCAGCGCATCACCGCCCACTACGCGGAGCGCATCCAGCAGAACAAAGATGAAGCCACCAAGCACAAAGAGGCTCTGCACAATTGGCAGATGGCGAAGCAGCACGAGAGCCAGCGCATCAGCGAAGTGATCGAGCTGTGCGGCGGGCAGCCAGCTCCCGCTGCCGGCACCGAAACCATGGCCGCGGCCGCAGGAGCATCAGGACTTGGCACTGCAGGCAGCGCGACGCCCGGGCCGTCTATGCCGGGAGATGCTTCCAAGCGGAGTTGAGTTCCGCCTTTCGACGGGTCCAGGAGTACAGGCATTGGGCGCTCGGACCCGACTGCTTGCCAGATCGTTCTACGCTGCAGCGGAATGGTCTCGATGCGGGTAGCTTCCCGCAATCTTGCGAATCAAGCCATGCAGGCGGTGGAATCCTGCTCGCGGCAGAAACATAAACGGACACTCGCCCGGCACCACTTCGATCCCATTCGCGCGGCAAAATTCGACCGCCTTCGCGCTCACCGCGCCTTGTCCGCCGGCCCGGTACATCCACACTCGGCGGATATCAGCCTCGGCGCAGTCTCGAACCACTGTTTCCGAAGCCGCAGGGGATGTCATCAAGATGGCGCCATCGACTGGCGGGTGGACATCCTGCAGCCGAGCGAAGCAGCGACCGCCGCGAATCTCGTTCGCATTCGGGTTCACAGGAACCATGTCGTATCCGCGGCGGCAGAGTTCGTCAAAAAGCATCACACTGAAATCTTTGCTCTGGCGAGAAACGCCTACCATTGCGATCCGCTTCTGAACCAGGAAATCCTCGATCGTCTCCAGCGATGCGCGGGCAGCCATAAATCGCTCCTTTGAATCACAAACGATAAATTGCCGCGGCCAAAGAAGTCAGTGATGGCAAACACACACCTCAATTGGTGGTAAAGTTTGTGGCAACGCCGCGAAACCCCGGGGGCCAAAACGCATGACTCCACGAATTTTGATTTTCACCCAGCCCGGTTGCATGTCCTGCGAGTTGATGAAGGTGTTTCTCGAGGCGCGCGAGATCACCTTCGAAGAACGCGACATCTCCAACGATCCGGAAGCGCGCGCAACGATGACGGGAAAATACGACAGTTGTGAAACTCCTACTCTGGTCGTCTTCTCGGGAACTTCCGAAGAAGTCGTCCACGGATTCGATCCCGACCGTCTTGACCAGTTGCTGGAATCAGCCCCATCATCGGATTCGGTGACCGAATCCTGAACTCTGGCACATCCAATCGAAGCCAATCGCATCCTCTTCGCGGATATGTCTTTATCGCCTCCGCTGCATTCTGTTGGGGAGTTTCCGCCGCTCTCGGGCGTGCTGTATTCACGGGAAAGCTCGCGCTCAGCGGCGAAGCCGCGCATGCCATCGATCCCCTGATTCTTTCGCAAACACGCGCATCGTTCTCGCTGATTATTCTGATCGCCATTCTCGCCGCGAGCGGCGGCTGGCAGCGCATTCGTCTTCCCCGCGCCGATCTGGTGCGGTGTCTGGTGCTCGGCATCCTCGGCGTTGCAATTTCGAATTATTTCTATTACGTGGCGATTCAGAGAACCAGTGTAGCCATCGCCATCATCGTGCAATACACGGCTCCGGTGTGGGTTTTGCTCTATGTGGTCGCGCGCGGGCAGCAGCGGCTGACTCTGCAGAGAGTCGCGGCCGTCGCGGTGGCGATTACGGGAATCGCTCTGACGATCGGTATCGTCGGCGGCAGGTCCGTCTTGCGCGTCGATGCCTATGGCCTCTTTGCGGCTGTTCTGGCTTCGTTCTCCTTCGCGTTCTACAACGTTGGCGGACACCGCATTCTGTTACATCACGACCGCTGGCGCGTGCTCATTTGGACGCTCGCTTCCGCGTCGGTGTTCTGGCTCTTTCTCAATCCGCCGTGGAAGGCGGCGGGCTATTCATACACGCTTTCCCAGTGGACGTTCCTTTTGGTCTTCTCGCTCATTTCTGTACTGGGCGCGTTCTCGCTGTATTTCCTTGGGCTGCAATACCTCGAGCCGTCACGGGCGATCATAGCCAGTTGCCTGGAGCCGGTGTTCTCCATTGTGCTTGCGGCCGCCGTGCTCGGCGAAGGATTGCGCCCGATTCAAATTCTGGGAATTGTGTTCGTGCTGTCAGCCATCGTGATCGTCCAACTGCCTACTCGTGATGGCGCGGCGAAAGAGACCGTGGTGGTCGATCCCATCGAGTGAAACTGATTCACCGCTTCCATGAACACCAAAAGGTGGCAGCCTCAGCCATCCCCCATACGAGCCATTACTTCTCCATTACCTCGGATTTCGGGTGTGACAAGTCTTTGACATGCCCCGGGGCCTTCCTGCTTAAGCTGAACCTGCACGATCAAGAAACTGGGGAGGAATTATGCGTGTTTACCTGCTTTTGGCGTTTGTCTTTGCGTCGCTTTCACCGTGTTTTGCTCATCACACCGCGGTGGTCGTCAACAAAGACAATTCGGTTGAAAACCTGAGTTCCGCAAATCTGGTCAAAATCATTCACGGAGAGATCAGGAAATGGCCGAACGGCACGACCGTTGTCTTGGTCTTGCATCGTGACTCGACCAGCGAGGACGAAACCCTGCAACGCCTGAACAACATGTCGTCCGACCAATGGAAGGCATTCCTGACGGCGCACAGGAATTCGTTCGTTCTGGTGGATACCGATGCGGACGTGCTCCATATGGTTCAAACTGAACCGGGCGCAATCGGCTTGATTGAAATCCGTTCGCTCGATAACAGCGTCAATCTCGTGCACGTGGATGGAAAGTTGCCGATGGAATCCGGCTATCTGCCGCATTAATTTGCCTGGCGAGCTCGGTTCAGCAGATGGAAGTAGCGCCGCGCTTTCTTGACGTCGTGCGCGATCTGCTCACGCAGAGATTCCACGGAAGGAAACTTGATCTCATCCCGCAAGCGATCGAGGAAACAGATTTCCACCTCTGTGTCCGGTGTCAGTTCGATGGGATGGAAGTTCAGCAGGTGCGTTTCGATCGCGAACAGCTCCGTGCCGAATGTCGGACGATTCCCCACATTCGTCACCGACTCAAAATGTTCGCTGGCAACGCGCGTGCAGCTAATGTAGACCCCATCTTTCGGAACCAGTTCCTCGTAACGGGAAAGATTGATCGTCGGCACCGTGTATTTAGAGCCATAGCCACGGCCGCGGCCCGGCGTGCTTAGAATGCAGAACGGCCGGTCCAGCAGATGGCGCGCGCGGCTGGCGCGGCCTTCGAGAAGTAATTTGCGGATTTGGCTGCTCGAAACCGGTTCGCCGCGCAACTTCATCTCCGGGTAAACCTTCACGTCAAACCCCATCTCTCGCCCGAACTCCGCCAGCATCTGCATATCGCCTGCAGCCTTGTGTCCGAAGCGGAAGTTGAACCCCTCGTGCACTTCGCGTGCGTGCAATTTCTGCGCGAGAATTTGCTCGGCGAATTCGCGCGGCGACATCAGCGAGAGATCGCGGCCGAAGGGTAAAAGCAGGACTGCATCCACGCCGGTCTGCTCCAGCAACCGTAGCTTTTCCGGCGTGGGTGTAAGCAGCTTGAGATCGAATTGCGGACGAAGAATGCGGGCCGGATGCGGCTCGAACGTAACAGCGACCGCCTTCGCTTGTGCATGCCTGGCGCGAGACACGATCTCCCGAAGAACACGGGCATGGGCTCGGTGCACGCCGTCGAAGTTGCCCACGCTGACCAGCGTTGCCCCGAAGCCGGCCGGAATTTCATCCAATGTGCGAAAAATCTGCATGCAATGATCAGTGGAATTATTGAGTTCGTTCAGTCCCCATCGTTCGACAGTTCGTCATCCTGAGCGAAGCCGCTTTTTCAGGCGCATCTCGCGGCAAGAATCCTCTTGCTCTCTCGGCGTGCGCCGAGGTAAATCGCTCTCTAAATCTCGAACTCCAGCTTCAACCCGTCATGCGCCAGCCGCACGTGCCTGGGCAGCGTCGCATTCGTGGCCTCGTGCGCAAGATCGTGACAGATATGAGTGAAGAACGCACGCTTGGGTTTGAGCCTCTCCACAACTTCCAGCGAACTCTTCACGGTCGAGTGCGTCGGATGCGGCTTGTGCCGGAGCGCGTCAAGAAACAGAATGTCCAGATCCTCCAGCTGATGCAATGATGGCTCGGGAATCTCGCTGTGATCTGTCAAATACGCCGCCGACCCGAAGCGATAGCCGTAAATCTGCGCCTCACCGTGTATCAGGATCACCGGGTCGAATGTCACCCCGAATACATCCACCGGGCCATCGATGGGACGCAATTCAAGCAGCGGCAGCCCGCCGAACTTGTAGTCGGCGTCGAAAATATAAGCGAACATTTTTCGCAGAAATGCGGCCGAATCCGGCCGCGCGTAGAGCGGCAGCTTATTCGGCTTGTGCGAATAGCTCAGCGGACGCAGATCGTCGATGCCGAGAATGTGATCGGCGTGCGTGTGCGTGTACAGTACCGCATCGACACGGGTGATGTTCTCCCGAATCGCCTGCGAATAAAAATCCGGGGTGGTGTCGATCAACACGACCTTGCCGCCGTATTCCAGCATGATCGACGGACGCGTCCGGCGGTCGCGCGGATCGCTGGAGTGGCAGACGGCGCAGGTGCATCCCAGCGTGGGCACGCCCATCGACGTCCCACTTCCTAGCACAGTCAATGTGGCTTTCATTTATGTTTTTACCTGCCGCCGGTTCCGGTCGCGGGGCCTGCCTGTGGAGGCCGTGCCAGCGCGTTGGTGACCTCGACATACGCCATGCGCAGCTCGTACAAGCTGTTTTGCATGAAATTCTCTTCCACCGGAGTGAGATTGCCTTTGGTTTTTTCCGCCAGCAGGCTGAGGGTGTCAATGGTCTGCCGCGCCCCGATCACATCGATCTGCGGCTGCGCTCCCTGCTCGCGCATGAGTCCCAGTTGCAGCATCGCCGTCATATACAACGAAGCCAGAAAGCGCTCGAACGTCATTTCGAATTCTTTGGCCGAGCGGCCATTGCGCTCCACCTCGGAGTCGAGATCGTTTGACGATTGCCGGTATGCCGCCGCTTGCGCGTCCTGTTCGGCCTTCGTCGGCGGAGGAGGAATCTCGCGCTCGAGCGGAGGCGCCGCGCTCTCGGCTGGAGCCGCCGCTTTCTCTGCGACAGAAGGTTTCGCCGACGCTGTTGCAGGCTTCGGACTTTCGACTTCTTCCTCAGCCTCTTTGCGCAATTCGCCCTGCGACGTGAACAGCCGCCGGTCGGTCACCGTGAATCCGGAATCTTCATGCTTCTTTTCAGCCATAACTTTTCCTCAGAAGTCTCAAAAAATAATTCAAATGGGAGCCGATCAGGCTGTTTGCCGCTTGATCCCGACCTTTTCGCCCAGCAGCAATTCATCGCTGACTGGCAGCTGAACAATGACCGCCTGCGAACCACCGATCGTAACCTCGCGGCCCGGCGTTCCGGCCTCCCGCCGAATGTATCCCAGCGCGGCAGTCCTCTGTCGTCCATCAACCATGACAGAAGCAGCGCTCGTGATCTCGCCGACTTCCTTCTCGCCAGATACGATCTTCGCGCCGGCCGCAATTTCAACCGCTCCGTCGAGCAAGAATCCACTGAACCGGCGATGCACCGCGCCTCGCGAGCGTATGCGCTCGACAATCTCCTGCCCGACATAGCAGCCTTTGCTGAAATTCAGAGCTCGGTCCTGTCCAGTCTCCTGCGGCAGGTCACGCTCCCGCAGATCGACACCGTAGCGCGGAATTCCGGAAACGATTCGATCAAGCTCCAGCGCCTCCCATCCGACAGCTTTCGCGCCTGCCGCTCGCAGTGCCTGCCACAGCTTCAGCACATCATGAGGAGCGATCCAGATCTCATACGATTCCCGGCTTGAATCTTCTCCTCGCACCACGCTGCACTCGAGACAGCCGCAGTCGCAATCGCATTTTGGAGCGACGATTTCGAGCGGCTGCATATCAGGAATTTGAACTCCGGAGGCCTGTAGCACCGCGCGCGAATTCGGCCCGGCAACCCCCAGCGAGGTCATATGCTCGCCCAGTTTCGTCATCACAACATCGTCCATGATGATGTAATGATCGAAAGTCGCGATCATCTTCTCCAGTTGATCGGCGTCGGTGTCGACCAGAATCGATTCCCCGCGATTGTAGACGTAGAGGTCGCCGAGGATGCGTCCCTGCGGATTCAGCAGAAACGCGTACGCGCCGCGCCCAACGGCCAGATCGCGAATGTTATTCGTCACCATGCCGTTCAGCCAGCGCTGGCGATCGGCGCCCGTCAACGAAATCTTTTCGCGAAACCCGAGATCGTAAACGCCACAGTCACGGCGCAGAGTACCGAATTCCTGCTGCGGATCGGAGAAGCACGCAGCCGAAGTCGCGCCGCGATATTCGCCCACGCGCTTGGCCCCGAGCGCTTGGCCGTGAACCTGGAGAGCGGTCAATCCCATAGCTATATTCGATTATAGCGAGTGTGGTAACGTTCCTGCCGTGAGTCCAGAAAACGACGCGCCCCACTCCGCAGTGAAGCGCATTGCCGTGATTCCCGGCGATGGCATCGGCAAGGAAGTGATTCCGCAAGCCGTCGCGGTAATGCAAGCCAGCGGAGCGGCGCTTGCGTTCACGGAATTCGATTGGGGAGCCGACCGCTATCTGCGCGACGGCACGACCGTTCCTCCCGACGGCTTCGCCATGCTGGCGCGGGATTTCGATGCAATCTTCGTTGGAGCCTTCGGCGATCCGCGCGTGAAAACCAATATTCACGCCAAAGAAATTCTGCTCGGCATGCGCTTCAAGATGGACTTATATGCCAATGTGCGTCCGGTGAGGTTGCTTGATGCCGCGCTGTGTCCGCTGAAGAACGTCGAGCCGAAGGATGTCGACTTCGTCGTGCTGCGGGAAAACACTGAAGGCGTTTATACCGATGCCGGCGGCGTTTTCAAGCAAGGGACGCCCGACGAAATCGCGACGCAGGAAGACATCAACACACGCAAGGGCGTCGAGCGCATCATCCGCTACGCCTTCGAATACTGCCGTTCTCACAAGAAACTGGACGGCTCGCCCCGCAGCAAAGTTCTGATGTGCGACAAGTCCAACGCCATGACCCATGCTGGCGGCCTGTGGCAACGCGTGTTCAAAGAGGTTAGCGGAGAATATTCCGACATCACGCCGCAGCACATGTACGTTGACGCGCTCTGCCTGCAGATGGTGCGCGATCCGCGGCAATTCGACGTCATCGTGACCAACAACATGTTTGGCGACATCATCACCGATCTCGCCGCCGCGTTGCAGGGCGGGCTGGGGATGGCAGCCAGCGGAAATATCCATCCGGGACGTACTTCGATGTTCGAGCCGGTGCACGGCTCGGCTCCTCCGATCGCGGGCAAGAACATAGCGAATCCCTTTGGCGCAGTTCTGACCGCGGCCATGATGCTGCGGCATCTGGGATTCACCCGGGAGCCGGACAAGATCGAAGCCGCCGTGCTCGAAGCCGTGCGCCAGAAAAAAACCACGCAGGATATCGGCGGAACGCTGGGCACGAGAGAAGCAGGCGAGTTGCTGGCGGCGCTAATCGCCGGGTAACCGCTCACAAGCTTACGAAGAAAACTTGATGGTAATGGACTTTTTCCTTATAATAATGCAGATTCGAATTATAAGGGTCTTACATGACCACATTGACCGTGACGTCCCGAGGCCAGGTGACATTTCGAAAGAAGATAATGCAACACTTGGGCATCCAGCCAGGCGGCAAGATCGAATTGGACTTGCTGCCTGATGGTCGCGGTGTGATTCGGGCCGCGCGTCCTGGTGGAACGGTAGACAGGTTTATCGGCCTGCTGGCTGGCAAGACCAAGAAGGTTGCCACCATTGAAGAGATCAATGACGCGGCGGAGCGCGGCTGGGCTGGCCGGAAATGAAGATCACGGTTGACACCAACATCCTGGTGCGAGCCGTCGTGCATGATGACAAGCGCCAAGCAGATCTCGCCGCCAGGCTCTTGCGTGGTGCCGAATTGATCGCTGTCGCACTTCCGTGCCTGTGCGAATTCGTATGGGTGTTGCGCCGTGTTTACGGTTTTCCAGCCTCCGACGTAGCGGCTGCCCTTCGCACGCTTCTCGCCGCTCAGAACCTGGAAACCGACCGCCCTGCTGTCGAACTGGGATTAGCGATGTTGGAGGCTGGCGGCGATTTTGCCGACGGCGCGATTGCTTATGAGGGTAGATGGCTTGGCGGCGAAACGTTTGTTTCCTTTGATCGTAAAGCTGTCGAGAAGCTCATTCGCATCGGAGAATCCGCGGAACTGGTATAAGATGCCTTCGCCGTGACCTCGTGAGCGCTACTCCCGTCTTCCCGCCAGTAGCGCCAACTCCCGCCACTTCCAGTGGCAATCTACATCTACGAAGCCAATTTCTCGCAACCAGCCGAGTTGCGTTTCCAGATCCAGCAGCTTGTTCGAAGGATCTTCCGTCTCGAGCGTATATCCGATCCCGAGTAGAAACTCCTCATGCAATCGCGGCGTCGGCGAGGCCACGTGCTCCAGATTGCAGAAAACTCCACCAGGATTCAGCCGGTCGAAAATCTCGGCATACAATGACCGCTTGCGTTCATCCACCAGATGGTGAATCGCAAAACTCGAAATGACGGCGCCAAACTTGCCGAGCGTGGGTAGGCTGCCGTCCAGATTGTGCTCAATCACCTCAACGCGCGAATCGGAGGCGAAGCGCTTGCGGACCGCTTCGAGCATGGCCGGAGAAAAATCCAGAGCAACCGCTTCCAAATTCCGATGCTCCCGCAGCTGATTCCAGACCAGCGCCAGCAGCCGGCCGTCTCCGGTACCCAGATCCAGTATTCGCCGGGCATTTGGCGGGACGAACTCCAGCAACACCGCTTCGCCCTCCTGGCGATGAGAAATCGAGTCGGCGCGTTGCAGATAGTACTCGGCATGCTCACGGGAAGTCCAGAGATTGACCGGCTTCGAGGCGCTCATGAGGTAAAGTATAGGGAACGGGTACACTCAGAATTTGTGAATATGTCGGGGTTGTCACTTAACAGCATTACACGGTTATTTTTTGCGGTTGTACTGTTTCTCGGTCTCGGGGTCAACTCTCCGGCCGTGGCCCAACAGTCCGCCCAACCAGGCCAGAATCCACCCACCACGGCGCAAGCTCCGGATCAGAGCACCGCCCAGACGAAAGATCAGGCGGCCAGTTCCGATAAAGGCCAAAACAAAGACACGGAGAAGGGCGAGGTCAAGATCACGCCGCGCGAGGCGGAAGAACTCTTCCACTCCGTCGACGAGATTCTGGAATTCGACAGCAAGCAGACCGGGCTGCCGATCCGCAGGCAGGTCAAACGCAAGCTGACCAGCCGTGACGAAGTCGTGTCCTATCTCACCAAGCATATGAACGACGAAGACACCAAACGTCTGCGCCGCTCAGAACTGGTCCTCAAAAAGTTCGGCCTGCTGCCGCGCACCTTTGATCTGGAAACATTTCTCGTCGCACTGCTGAAAGAAGAAGTGGCCGGTTACTACGATCCGAAGACCAAAACCGTGAACCTGCTCGACTGGGTGCCGATCGAAGAGCAGGAACCCGTCATGGCGCACGAGCTGACACATGCCTTACAGGATCAATCCTTCGGCCTCGAAAAATGGATGCGGCACGGCGACAAGGATCTGGGCGAAATCAGGAAAGATCCCACTCCCATGGACATCGAGAATGACGAAACGGATGATGCGCGTGAGGCCGTGGTCGAGGGGCAGGCTCAGGCCATGATGTTTCAATTTGCGATCTCCCCGACCGGGCGCTCCATCGTCGATTCGCCCGCGTTGCTCGAAGCCATGGAAGACGAAACGCTGACCGGTACACCGGATACAAAAGTCTTTAATGAAGCTCCCATCTTTCTCAAAGAATCGATGACCTTCCCCTACAGCTACGGCATGGAATTCGTGGTGAAAATCATGCAAAAAGCCGGGAAGGACAGGGCATTCGAGGGAGTGCTGAAGAATCCTCCGCACACCACCCGCCAGATCATGCAGCCGGAAACCTATCTTTCCGGCGAGCGGATTGAACCCATGCGCGTGGCAGACTTCAAGCGCGATTTCAAGCAGTACCGGAAATTCGATATCGGCGCGATGGGCGAGTTCGACGTGGACGTGTTGATCGAACAGTACGCTGGCAAGAAACGCGCCAAGCAGATGTATCCCTCCTGGCGCGGCGGCTACTACTATGCAGCAAAACAGAAGGCGAATCCCGCTGCGCCGTTGGGATTGCTCTATGTCTCTCGCTGGTCCACTCCCGAGAAAGCCGCTGAATTCGCCGCCATTTACGCCGGATCGTTGAAAGAGCGATACAAGTCGGTGGCCGAGGTCAAAGACGCAAGCGAGAAAGCTGACACATACAGACCCGTCGTGCCGATCCGGTTGCATTCCGCCTCTTTGGCCCAGAATGCCGAGACTCGCGACGGGGAAT
>Ga0335072_10006079_pt1 | contig 17711 bp, 15 predicted proteins | sample Lox_Sample_21_FD_206725 | JGI IMG/M metagenome (GOLD analysis project Ga0335072, IMG submission 206725) | Soil microbial communities from Loxahatchee National Wildlife Refuge, Florida, United States - Lox_Sample_2.1 | ecosystem: Environmental > Terrestrial > Soil > Wetlands | place: USA...
TGCGCGGCAAGTGCAGCCGCGTGCTTGGAGATGCAACTGCGTTAATGGTCACGGTGAAGGGCTTGCCTCTGGCTTACAACAAGGATCTGCAGGAGACACAGGAGCCGGTTTTCCATGCCGCCGATACGGTGTTGCAGATGTTGCCACTGACGATTGGATTTATGAGGTCAGTCGAATTTAATCATGAACGCATGCAGCAGGTGGCCGGCTCGGGATTGATGAATGCGTGGGCGGCGGCAACGTATCTGGTAAATCGCGGCGTGCCTTCGCGGTTGGCGCATGAGTGCACCGGCAAGGCCGTGAAGTTGTGCGCTGAAAAAGGTTGTGAACTCGAGGATCTGCCGCTTCCCGAGTTGCAGTCGCTCAACCCGGCTTTTGGGCAGGATTTTTACGAAGCGCTGAAGCTGAAGTCAGTGCTGGCTATTCACGATGTTACCGGAGGTACAGCTCCGGGACGAGTGCGGCAGGCGATTTGCTTGGCGCGGGAAAGAGTCGAGTCTCTTCGCGAGGAGGTACATGCTCATGCGAACGCGTAAAGCTATTCTTCCCGATGCGGAGCAGATCCACGATCTGATCGCAGGATACTCCGGCGATGGCACACTGCTGCCGCGCACGCTGGCGGAGATCTGCGAAAACGTCCGCGATTTTGTGGTTCTTGAAGACGAAGGCCGAATCATCGGTTGTGGCGCGCTGCATCTCTACGGTACCCACCTGGCGGAAATTCGTTCGATCACTGTTTCGCCTGCAGCGCAGGGCAAAGGCGGCGGTTCATTACTGGTGAAGGCTCTGCTGGCCGAAGCGAGACGACACAGCGTGGATTGCATCTGCCTGTTCACGCGCAAGCCGAATTTCTTTGCGGCACAAGGATTCACAGTAGCGCAGCGTGAAGACATTCCAGACAAGATTTATAAAGATTGCCATGCGTGCCCGCGATATCACTGTTGTGACGAAGTTGCGATGGTGCGCGGGGAGCTGCCGAAATTCGCAATCCTTCCCGAACCGGCCGGTTGGCTGGTGAAACTCCAGGGGTGGCCGCCTGAAGCGGAAAATCAGTCTACCTCGAGTTAGTGCGCCGGCCGCGAACTCGCCTTGTAGCAGCGGGCAGGATACGCGCGGTGGCCTTCAGATCCCACTTGCAGAATGGGCAGCGAGTGGATAACGAATAGAAGATGCGGCCGAAGGCTGGGCATGCCGGGTTCGAACAGGTTCGCATAACGGCTCCGCGAAAGATGCCTTCTCGAATTGCAAAGTAACACGTGCGCTCAACTCACGCGAACGTGTTTTCGATTCCTTCGAATCGATTTCTTGTATCCCGCGGCTGGGACGTTTAGAGCCAGTGTTTTCCCCGTTACCATCCTCGTTACATCACCCTCGTCAGCCACTATTGTTTGCTGTCACGTGCGTCTGTGATTTACGTCACTGTCGGGTTTTTCGGAATAGAAGATAAACAGTCCATTCGATTGGAGCGGCCTGACCAGCGGACAGCCGGGATGGCCAGGAGGAGGGTGCCGGAGGAAGCCGGGATCGCACACACTCACTGGTTAATTCTTAACGGTTTAATATCTATCGCTAGACAAGCAATCCCAGACAAATCCCAACGGCACTTTCCCACACAATCGAGTGAATTCCAGGAGCAAGGAGCAGTTGCGGCTTCGCAGTTGAATAGGCCGCGACCACGCATTTCTTGTACCCATTTCTTGTTCGTCTCTCTTGCACCTGGGAAGGAACGTTGACTCGATTTCAAGGCTAAGACGCCGGGGAGATTGTGCATGCCGAGAGGCGAAAAAGAGACGATCGAAGTTCATCTCAAGAAAAGCGGCGTATCGCGCCGCAATTTCCTCCAACTTTGCTCGAAGATCATGATCGCAGCGCCGGTTGGGCTCAGCCTAACCAGCAAGAGGTCGGTTGCGCAGATCGCGAAAATTGTAGGCAAGGCGCGAAGGCCGTCGGTCATCTGGCTGCACTTCCAGGATTGCACCGGGTGCACCGAGACGCTGTTGCGAACTTCCGCACCGGATGTTGCGCACCTCATCCTCGACGTTATCTCGCTCGACTATCACGAAACGCTGATGGCTGCCTCGGGAGCGCAAGCGGAGGCGGCCCTAAAGTCGGCTATCGAAGAGAACGCCGGCAAATTCGTGCTGGTGGTCGAAGGTGCAATCCCCGCCAAAGACGACGGCGTTTACATGGAGTTGGGCGGCAAGCCAGCCCTTCAGGTCGCGAAAGATGTCGCGTCGCAAGCCGCGGCCGTGATTGCCATTGGGTCGTGTGCCTCGTGGGGCGGAGTGCCGTCGGCCGATCCGAATCCCACCGGCGCGATGGGTATTGATTCTGTGATTTCGGGGAAGCCGATCATCAATCTCCCCGGCTGCCCGCCGAATCCTTACAACCTGCTGGCGGTGGTTCTCGAGTACGTCACCATGGGCCGGCTGCCGGAACTGGATGATTTCAAGCGGCCGAAGTTCGCCTACGAGCGCGTGATTCACGAGAATTGTCCGCGGCGCGCGCACTTTGATGCGGGCCGCTTTGCCACCGCTTTCGGCGATGAAGGACATCGCAAAGGCTGGTGCCTTTACAAGCTGGGCTGCAAAGGCCCGGTCACCCACGCATCCTGCTCAACTCGGCATTTCTGCGAGGTACCGGGCGTGTGGCCGATCGGCTTGGGCGTCCCATGCTTCGGTTGTACGGAAAAAGGCGTGATCTGGAGCATGAGTACATTCCAGACCGTTCCGATCCATTTGGCGACGCCCCCAGATACTTATCCGCCAATTTACAGCACCGCGGGTGGACTGAAAGTGGGTGCGGCTGCGCTGGTCGGCGTCATTGCCGGAGCAGTAGGCGGCGCAAGCTGGGTTGCCTCGCAGCGTTTCAAGACCAGCACCGAGGCGGGATTGGAGCGAGTTTCGGCTGACATTGCTTACGCGGAAAAGCTGAACAAGAGCACTCCAAAGAAAGAGGACTGACGTGGCCATCACTCGGCGAGAACTGATTACCGGCATCGCCACGGCGGGAGTACCGGCCGCGGTGGCAGTTTCGGTCGGCAGCTATCCGCTAAAGGGAGAAGAGATTGCTGTCCCCAGCGCGGCCGTTGGTTTGCTCTACGACGCGACGATTTGCATCGGATGCAAGGCCTGCGTGGCCGCCTGCGCTGAAGCCAACGATACTCCGCCCGATACACGAGGCGACCAATTGCATCAGGCTCCTACCGACTTGAATGATGTCACCCGCAACATCATCAAGCTGTACAAGGAGGAAGATGGCTCGGCGTTTTCCTATGTCAAGCGCCAGTGCATGCAATGTCTCGATCCGGCATGCGCGGCGGGATGTCCGTTCCAGGCGTTGCACAAGGATCCGGAGTCGGGTGTCGTTCGTTGGGATTCCGATAAATGCATCGGCTGTCGTTATTGCACGATCACGTGCCCGTATCACATTCCGCGCTTCCAGTGGCAGGGTTACAACCCGCGAGTCACCAAGTGCGAATTGTGTAGCCACCGTCTGGCGCAGGGACTGAAGCCCGGTTGTTCCAGCGTCTGCCCGACCGGAGCGGTCATCTTCGGTCCGCGGTCAGCGCTGCTGATGGAAGCCAAACGGCGCATTCAGGCGAGCCCCGGTCGGTATTTCGAAAATCGCGTCTATGGTGAGCACGATAACGGCGGCACGCAGGCTCTGTATCTCTCAAAAGTACCCTTCGAAAAATTAGGTTTGCCTGTACTCGGCACAGAGTCGGTGCCGGCCAAAACGCTTCGCTGGCAGCATCGCCTTTATCAATATTTCGCGCTTCCGGCTGTGCTGTATGCCGGTTTGGTGGCAGTGATTCGCAAGAATCTGACCGGACATGAGCAGGAAGCGCACGAGCGCGAAAAAGAAACCGGATTGAGGGCGCAATTATGAGCAGCGCTAAAACAGGTATCAATCAAAACAGTGAACGCTGGGAACGTGCGGTTCCGGTATACGGGTTTCCGGTGGTGAACGGATTCTTCATTATTCTGTCCGCGCTTGTGGTGATGGCGCTGGTCTTAACGGCGTATCGTGAACTCGCCGGTCTCGGCCCGGTGAGCGGCATGAATGATGCCTTCGGCTGGGGCATCTGGAAGACGTTCAACGTAATGGTGCTGACGGCGCTCGGTTCAGGTGCATTCGCAGTAGGAATTGCCGCCTGGGTATTTAAGCGGAAAAGATTGCATGCCTTCATGCGCATGGCGCTGCTCACCAGTTTCCTGGCCTACGCGTGCGGATTGCTTCTGCTGGGCATCGACGCGGGACGCCCCTGGAACTTCTACTGGATCGTTTTCCCGTGGAAATGGAATCTGCATTCGCCTTTAGCGGAAGTGGCGATCTGCATGTCGATTTATGCCATGATCCCGCTGGCGGTTGAAAATATCCCGCCCGTCCTGGAGCGGTTGTGGTATTTCGATTCGCGCTTGCGCCCGGGTGTGGAACGAATCGAAAAGAGATTGCACTCCTTTTATCCATACATAATCGCGGCCGCGTATCTGCTGCCGGGCATGCACCAGTCTTCTCTGGGCGCGCTGATGTTGCTGGCCGGCGAGCGAGTGCACCCGCTGTGGCAAAGTCCGTGGCTGCCGCTTCTGTATCTGGGCGCGGCGTGCTTTATGTCATTCGGATGCGTGGCCGGAACTACCATGCTGTGCTGCCTGGTGTGGAAGCGCGCCATGGATATGGAAATCCTCGATGAGGCGGCGCGCATCACCTGCTGGGTCATCTACGGATGGACCGTGCTGCGCGTTCTCGACATCCTGTTCCGCGGAGCGCTGCTGACGGCCTTCCGTTTCGACCGTTTTGCCGCTGTGTTCTGGACGGAAATGCTGATGATCTTGGGCGGCGCGTGGCTGCTGCAGAGGTCACTGAAGACTCACGACAAGCAGTGGATGTATTTGGGATATGTACTGAGTTCGGCCGGCGGCATGCTGTACCGCTTCAGCCCGACGACGCTGGCGTTTCGGCCCAATCCCGAAGCATTGTACTTCCCGGCCACAATCGAGATTTTGGTTTCGCTGGGCTTCATCTCGCTGGGCATTGCGGGATTTCTCCTGGCGGTGAAGCGGCTGGCGATCCTCCCGGCTCCTCTGCATGAGTGGCACGACATGGCGAGTTACTTCCGGTTCCGGCGGCCGTACATCCGCTGGACCGGTTATTTCCAGTATGGATTTTATGGTGAAGACGAAACTGAGACGGCAAGCGGCGATTAAGAGATAACGACAAAGAGCAGACAACTATGTCACGAATCACGATTGATCCGATTACACGAATCGAAGGCCACCTCCGCATCGACGTGGAGGTTGACAACAACGCAGTCAGCAACGCCTGGGCGTCGTGCACCATGTGGCGCGGGATCGAGAATATCCTGCGCGGCCGCGACCCGCGTGACGCGTGGTTGTTCACGCAGCGCTTCTGCGGCGTGTGCACAACGGTGCATGCCATGGCCAGCGTGCGCGCGGTCGAAGATGCGCTGAAGCTGGAGATTCCGCTCAATGCGCAGTACATCCGCAACCTCATTCTGATTGCGCATGCCCTGCACGATCACATCGTGCATTTTTATCAGCTGTCTGCGCTGGATTGGGTCGACGTTCTGCAGATTCCCAAGGCCGATCCGGCGACAACTTCGAAACTGGCCGAGAGTCTTTCGCCGTGGACGGGCAATTCGCGCAACGAATTGAAATCCGCGCAGGATCGAGTGAATGCCGTGGCCGCCAGCGGTCAGCTTGGAATCTTCCAGAACGGTTACTGGGGCCATCCCGCCATGCGGCTTTCGCCGGATATCAACCTGCTCGCCTTCACGCATTATGTGCAGGCGCTCGAGTATCAACGCAAGGCGCTGCAGGTGGTGGGCATTCTCGGAACCAAGACGCCACACATTCAGAACCTCACCGTGGGCGGCGTCGCCAACGCGATCGATCTCGATAGCGCTAGCGCTCTCAATATGGAAAAGCTGGAGATGATCCGCGTGCTGCTGGACGAAGTTGCTCAATTCGTTCAGCAAGTCTATTTCGTCGATGTGTGCGCGGTGGCGGCAATGTATCCCGAGTGGTTCAAAATCGGCAGCGGCGTAACGAATTACCTTGCTGTGCCTGACCTTCCGTTAGACAGCACGGGAACATCGTATGACCTGCCGGGTGGGTATATCCATGCGGGCGACCTGGCTGGAGTGGCGCGATTCCAGACAGCGGCGGACCAGACTTTCCGCCAATCTGTCTCGGAAGATGTCGCGCACGCTTACTACCAGGGCGAGAAGCCGTTGCATCCGTGGATCGGCGAAACCGAGCCGCAATTCACCGGCTGGAACGGAGATCAGAAATACTCCTGGGTGAAAGCGCCTCGATATAACGGAGAACCGGCGCAGGTCGGCCCGTTGTCGCAAGTGCTGATCGGTTATGCGCAGGGACATCCGCTCACTAAAAAGTACGCGGAGCTTGCGCTCGAGAAAGTGGCGGCGATCGGCGGCGTTCATGCCACCCCCGCGGCGCTGCACTCTACACTTGGCCGTCATGCCGCGCGCGCGATTCGCGCTTGCATGTTGGCGGAACTGGCGCAGAAGCACTGGCAGTTGCTGGTCGACAACATCTCGAAGGGCGATTACACCGTGCACAATCAGCCTGTGCTGCCATCGCATGAGGCGAAGGGAGTCGGAACCCACGAAGCACCGCGCGGCACGCTCTCGCACTGGGTCGTGATCGAAGACGAGAAGATCAAGAATTACCAGGCGGTCGTCCCATCGACGTGGAATGCAAGCCCGCGCGATCACGCCGGAGCGCATGGGCCATACGAGGCATCGTTGCTGCATACGCCGCTGGCGCGGCCCGAGGAGCCGCTCGAAGTGCTGCGCACGGTGCACTCGTTCGATCCGTGCATGGCCTGCGCATGTCACGCTTTTGACGCTTCGGGACGGAAGATCGCAGTGGCGAAAATTCTGTGAAACGCGCGCTTATTGGCGGAATCGGAAACGTGCTGCTGGGGGACGATGGCGTAGGGCCATATCTCGTTCGCTTGCTCGAAGCGGGATATCGCTTCGGAGATGATGTCGAGATTGCCGACCTTGGCACTCCCGCGCTCGATCTCACTCATCGCATCGTCGGGCTGCACAGCCTGATCCTTGTGGATTCAGTCGCCGGCGAGGACGCGGAGCCAGGAACGGTCCTCCTCTATCGCAAGCAGGACCTTCTTCACCAAGCACCGGCACAGCGGCTCGATCCACATTCTCCCGCGCTGGCTGAATGTTTATTAAGCGCTGAGCTGCTGGGCGCCATGCCGGAGAATGTACTGTTGGTCGGCATTGTGGGCGGAAACTACGCGCCCGGATGTGCTTTAACTCCGGCCGTACAGCGTTCGCTCGAAAGCGCAATGGCCGCGGTGATCAAAGAACTGGTCGATCTTGGATTCGAAACTGAAAAGAAATTCGTTTCAGATCCCCCAGACATCTGGTGGAGTGAAGAGCCGGACATTTGCCGCGCCGCCTCGAACATCTGACGCCGTCCTCAATTACAAATGCGGGGAATGTGCTTGAATTTTTGAGGTCACAAATTGTGACCTCAAATATGGATGCTTCCAAGTCATTCAATACCCGCCTCATAGGCGATGTGACTTCAATCACCGCCCACGACAATCGATCGGTCGATAATGGAAGGTGAACGATCCCTCGGCTTCCAGCGCGCAAGTGGCGGGGCCAGAAAGCAGGTATCAGTGATTTCAAACTACCTGCTTCCGATCCTCGCAGTGGCAATTGTGCTCATCCTCGCGTTTTGGAAGCAACTCCGCCGTGAACGCGAGAACCTGTTTCTGCAGCTCGGTCAAAAAGAAAAGCAACTCACTCACCTGGAAAAGGAGCGCGACGCCGCTCTGCAGGAATTATTCCGGCGTTTTTCCGAGGAAGGCAGGCTCACCAAAGAGAAAAGTCAGTTTCAGGCCAAACTCGCTGACTATGAAAAATACGCAGCGCTTACCCAGTTGGCCCTCGGAGCCGCGCACGAGATTAATAATCCCCTGCTTGGAATTCTCTCGCACCTCGAACTGGAGTTGAGAAATGCGTCGAGGCAAGATCGCGCGGAGATCGAACAATGCATCGAGGCAGCGCGGCGAATCTCGGTCACGCTACGAAGTCTGATGAATTATGCTCGCCCGGGCCCGCTGGTGCTCAGCAAGGTAAACTTGCACCGTCTCGTCTCCGACACGCTCGCTTTTCTCGAACATCAGCCCATGCTGCACGGCAGAATTCTGGAAAACGAAGTTCCTCCGGACCTGCCATCGATGCGCGTCGACGCCAACCAACTCTCGCAGGTGCTGATGAACCTGCTGCTGAATGCGGCCCAGGCCACGCCCGAAGGCGGACGCATCACGGTCTCCGCAACTGCTGACGCTGTGCGCGATTTTATGGAGATCCGCATCGTGGATACCGGATGCGGCATTGCCCCGGAAGTTTTGCCGCACGTATTCGAACCGTTTTTTACCACCAAACGGGGCAAGGGAACAGGGCTCGGATTGAGCATCAGCCAGGCCTACGTGCGTAGCCACAGCGGCGAAATCCAGATTCAAAGCGCGCCAGAACTGGGTACTGCAGTCACCATCAGTCTTCCCTTGCGGCACACCGACAGCCCCTCTCCAGCAAATGACACGCGCGAGATCCAGGAGGTAATCATTCAATAGCATGTCTTACTCGGTGCTCATTGTTGATGATGAACCGCTGACACTCGTAACCATCAGCCGCGGACTGAGCGCGGAAGGATTCGATATTCTCACCGCCTCTTCTGGCGAAGACGCCCTGAAGTCCTTTCACGAGGAAAAGCCAGAATTGGTTTTGCTGGATATTGTTCTGCCCGGAATCGATGGCGTCGAAGTCCTGCGCCAGGTCAAAGCCGAGAGCCCGGCCACCATCGTCGTGATGATGAGCGCCTACCACATGGTGGACCGGGCGGTCGAAGCGATGAAACTGGGCGCCTACGACTACCTGATCAAACCTTTTCACCTCGCCGATCTCAGCGCGACGCTCAAACGCGCCTGCGAGATGCTGGCCTTGCGGGTTCGTGTGCGCGATACCGTCGAGACGGCGAAGGGCCAATATGATTTCGGCCGCGTAGTAACGAAAAATGCCGTCATGCGCGAAGTGCTGGAAGTGGCGCGCAAAGCTGCCGAAACCGACCGCACCACGATTTTGATCCAGGGCGAGAGCGGAACCGGAAAAGGCGTGCTTGCCCGCGCAATTCACTATGCGAGTCCCCGCGCGAATCAGCCATTGCTTGAACTGAATTGCGCCACGCTTCCTGACGCATTGCTGGAGAGTGAGTTGTTTGGCTTCGAGCCCGGAGCCTTCACCGATGCACGCCGCCGCAAAGAAGGCCTGCTGGAACGTGCTCATGACGGGACTCTCTTTCTGGACGAGATCGGCAACATGTCCGCCAGCGTGCAGGCGAAGCTGCTGCGCGTGCTGGAGGAGGGGACATTTCTGCGCCTCGGCGGCACGAGATCGATCAAGGTCGATGTACGCCTGATCGCAGCCACGAACACAAATCTGAAAGAAGCAGTTGCGGACGGCCGCTTCCGCGAAGATCTTTTCTATCGCCTGAATGTGGTTCCGATCGTGATTCCGCCGCTCCGTGAACGGCTGGAAGACATTCTTCCTCTGGCGCTCGGTATGGTTCAGTGGTTCAATCACGAGCTCAAAAAGAATTTCGTCGGCTTCACTCCCGAAGCGGCCGAGCTGCTTGAGCGCTATCCGTGGCCGGGGAATATTCGTGAACTCAAGAATGTCGTGGAGAGAACCATGATTCTGGCTCCGGAAGGAAATATAGATGTGGCATCCCTTCCCGAGGAGATTCGTGATCACGAGGATACGAAGGAAGATTTGTCCATCACCGACGGTAATTCTTTTACCGGAGACATGCTAGTGAGTCTGCGTGAACTGGAAGACGACTACATTCACAAAGTGCTGGCCGCGACTGGTAACAATAAAACCCAAGCTGCGAAGATTTTAGGAATCCATCCGACCTCTCTGATGCGGCGTCTCAAGAAAGAACCTGTCCTAAATTAGAACCGGCTGAATCTTCGGGCCTGCAAAATGCAGCAGCAACTTGCAAGATGCAGCGGTCCGAAAGCACTAGAAAAAGCCGCCCGACTCAACTATCTCTCGCAAAATCAATACTCACGAACGTAAGGCAGATTTGTTACCTGCGTGCATGAGCAAGTCCGGTGGTCGTCGCCAGCAGATTAGAAGGCGAACCACACGGTGCACGGAGGAAATATGTCAATACTCTTCGTACTGCTGACTTACATCATTGTCATCACCGTTAATTACATGGTGTTTCGCACGCCGCGAGCAGTGCCGTTGGCTCCCGAAGTTCTCGCCCGCCCATCTGCTCCGGTCATCACCAAGGAATACGGCTTTTCCGTTCCGCAAGGCTACTGCTTCCATCCCGGGCACACCTGGGTGATGCGCGAAGGCCATGAGAGCGCGCGCATCGGGCTCGATGCCTTTGCCGCTGATGTGGTCGGCAGGATCGATCACATCGAAATACTCAATCCGAACCGCTGGGTTCGCCAGGGCCAGCGCATCATGACGATTCATGCCGGCGAAGTTTCCTTCGATCTCGTGTCTCCGGTCGAGGGTGTCGTAATGGCGGTGAATCACGATGTCATCCAAAACCCCTCCATTGCGGGTAGTGATCCTTACAACAATGGCTGGATCGCGAAGGTGAAAACGCCTGACTTCTCCACCAACCAGAAAAATCTGATGCAGGATTCGATGGTCGCTCCGTGGATGCACTACAACGTGACACGGCTCAATGCGGCTCTTGCAAAAATGAATCCAGCGCTTGCGCAGGATGGTGGCGTTCCTCTCACCGGGTTGCTCTCCCGCCTGGACCCGCAGCTCCGGCAGAAGTTAATCACTGATTTCTTTCTCAACTGAATAAACGTTGTGAAGCGGAAGGAGAAAGAACATGCCAAGAACTAAGGCAATGTTGATCGACATTACGAAATGCATCGGGTGCCTGAGTTGCGAGAAGGCTTGCAAAGAGATTCACGGTTTCCCCGAGGACCCTGAACCGACTCTCTCAGCCACGGCACTTACCATCGTGGAACAGCATGAGGATCACTACGTGCGGCGGTTCTGCATGAGCTGTCAGGATCCGGCCTGCGCATCTGCCTGCCTGGTAGGAGCGCTGAAGAAGACCGAACTAGGGCCGGTTACCTACGACGGCTCGAAGTGCATCGGTTGCCGCTACTGCATTGTGGCCTGCCCATTCAATGTGCCTCGCTACGAATGGTCGAAGCTGGTTCCGTTCGTGAAGAAATGCGATATGTGCTATGCGCGGCAGGTGAAAGGACAACCTCCGGCATGCGTCGAGGCGTGTCCAGTCCAGGCGTCGATTTCAGGATGGCGCGACGAGATTCTCGAAGAAGCCCAGAAGCGCGTCCTGCTCGATCCGAAATACGTGCGGCACATTTATGGCAGTGAGGAAGTCGGCGGCACGTCAGTTTTCTTCATCTCCGACGTGCCTTTCGAAAAACTAGGATTCCCCACCGTTCCCAGCCAGCCCATGCCGATTCTTACCGCGAACGCTCTGGGAGATATTCCTACCGTCGTGCTCGTAGGCGGCGGACTGCTTGCGGGACTGTATTGGATCACCAATCGTCGCAAGGAAGTCGCATTGGCGGAAGCAAGGGAACACGGCTCTGGCTCCGAGGAGCGGGAGTGAAAGGAGACGATCATGTCAAAACATCTTCCTAAAATTACGTTTTGGCGCGTGGTGGTAGCGGTCATTTTTGCCGCTGGACTGTACGCTGCCTATGCCCGCTTCTTCTTAGGATTTCGTCAATCCACCCATCTTGCCGACGCGCAGCCATGGGGATTATGGGTCGGTCTCGGCACTCTTTGTGGTGTCGGCATCTCGGCTGGCGGATTCGCGATCGCGGCCGCAGTCTATCTGCTGGGCTTTGAACGTTATCGGCAGGTGGTGCGCGCCGCAGTGCTGCTCTCTTTCCTAGGATATCTCTCCGTTATCGTCGGCATGATGTATGAACTCGGCTTGCCGTGGAGAATCTGGCATCCCATCGTGATGTGGAATCGGCGCTCTGTACTGTTTGAAGTGTCGTGGTGCGTCATGCTCTATACCACGGTGCTCGCGCTGGAATTTTCGCCGTCGCTGGTCGAGCGCATTCCGTGGACTCGCGTTCGCCTCCTTTATCTGAAATGGCATCATCACCTTCTTATCGGACTCGTGATGGTCGGCGCGATTCTGTCCTCGTTGCACCAGTCGTTTCTCGGCGGTCTTTATCTGCTGGCGAAAGGCAAGCTCGATCCTCTCTGGTACAGCCAGTATCTTCCAACGCTCTTTTATCTGTCGGCCGTGCCGGCAGGCCTGGCCGCCACCATCATGGCCGTATTTTTGTGCAATCGTTCCCTGAACGCGCGCGTAGATTACAGCGTCCTTTCCGAGATGAGTCAGGTGATTGCACCGTTACTCTATGTCTATGCAATCTTGCGCGGCGTCGATCTGTTCACGCATGGAGGGGCTGCGTATATGTGGATGTGGCGCGAAGAAACGCTTCTGTTCTGGCTCGAGATCGGACTGTTCGTCATCGCCCCCATCTTGTTATTGAGCCGGCGTAGCGTGCGAACCAACCCACAGGGTTTGTACTTCACCTGTTCGCTGGTGGTCATGGGATTCATGGCAAACCGGCTGAACGTTTCGATCACCGCATTTCAGGCCAGCTCCGGTCTTTACTATGTGCCGAAGTGGACCGAGTTCGCTCTGACCCTTGCCACGGTTACGGCTGCCGTCGTGGCCTTTCATTACGCGGTCATCTATCTGGACATCCTTCCTCGCAACAAAGAGGGAGCAAGACTTGCGAAGCAAGAGGCCGCTAAATTGGTTTCTCCTGTTCCAGCAACAGCATGATGTTTGTTGAGCGTGCGCAGGCGGCAACTCATCAGAGTTGCCGCTCTCTTTTTCCGGCAAGATTCTCCTCAGAAACATGTGGCAGCCGACCACGCAATGTGGCCTTAGTGTCTAAAAGTGATCGTCATTTGGATCAAATGTATTCTGCGCAGCGAAGAACCTACCCTGAGCGAATCGAAGCGTAGAGCGCTGGCGTGCTTCGAGCCGTCGCAAAGCGTCCCACCGATTGACCAAGACTGGGCGAGATGCAACCCTAGTTCGCGTGGCGAGGTGTGCTTCCGCGCCGTGACAAAACTCGTGCTTGGCCCGCTTCCTCGTCAAGCTGCGCGACTATCAAGATGACATCACCGACAAGTAAACTCGGCTTGGCATGGTAAACTACTGACACAAATCGTCGGAGAGGTGGCAGAGTGGCCGAATGCGGCGGTTTGCTAATCTCGACGAACCCATCGCCCCGCTAGTCTTTTCAATGCCTTGCCGTATGGCACCCTGTTTGCGTTGACCGCGTTTGGCTGCGTCTGTAGCCCATCATGCAGTAGAATATGCAGTGAACGTATGGCGAAGGTCGGGGTGTCACCGTGGTTCGGAAAAAACTCATCGTCGAGACATCGGTTGCCTGCAAGGTCGGCACTCGCAGCCTTCCGCTGGCGGATTGGACTGCGGTCGTGCAGTATCTTTCTCCGCAATTTGACTTTGTCGTTTCCCCGCTTTCATTCGTGGAAATCGTCCGCAGTATGTCTCTAGGAGATGAGCTTTCCATTGTTGAAAAACTGAAGCGCGTGGAAGCTCTTTCTCCGGTTCATCCGCTCAATCCAGTCTGCTTGGAGATGCCTGCTCAGTTCGCGCTACGCGAAGTGCTAGGTAAAGAATCGTACATTGCAGACGCCTACCAGCCGACTCAGATGTGCGGTGATATGGTCACGCTTCTGGGTGCTCAGGGAATGACTAACGGCCTGCGAACATGGCTTGATGAGGTGACGAGCAAACACGGTTCCGGCACCGACAACTTCACCAGCACCCACGATTCGATGAGAAAAGTGGCACAGCCCGTCCCGACGCCGGAAAATTGGGTACACGGCCAATTCAAACGGGTCGATCTCTCGGATGACGATGTGCGGAAGTTGGTGGTTTCCCTCAGCGCGGCGTATGAATATGCAGTCTGGGTTCGACGGGATTTGAAGAGTTCCAATTTTTCGCCATCGAAGCACAAGAGTAGTTGGATTGACCGTCAGCAGCTTTTCTATCTCGCCGACTCCGCGATGCACATTCTTTGTGACGACAACGATTTCTTACGTCGGAGCGGTGGTAGCCCTCAGAAAGCACGGGTGCAGATGTTGCCGGACGTGGTAGCACAGGCACGCAAACTGGCAACTTCTGCGTAGATTTTCGCTCATAATCGGCTCATGGTGCGGTCACGAATATGGCAATGATTGAAGGCATACTTCACCTAGACCTGATGCCAGACAAAACCGTGCGATTGGTCTTTTCGCCACACACGAAGGGTACGAACTCTCGTCCTCTCGAAATCAAGAACACGGGGTTCCTATTGTCCGACCTCGAATCGTTCTGCGGTTTTCGCCTTCAAAGGCGAAGGTTGCGATTGCATAAATGGAGAGGGACGGTCAATAAAGTGTTTTTGTGAGCGAATGGTAACAGGTTCTTGGTGACGGACATGCCCGACCCAATCACTACGCTTGGCCTCGCGAAGACCACTTCGGAAATCATCAAGAATGCGCTCGAATTCGCGCGAGAGCAAAAGAACACAGACCTCGCTGAGAAGTTGATTGATTTGTACCGCGACTTTGTTGGACTCGTAGAGACCAATCAGGATTTGCGAAATGACAATCAACAACTTAAGACGGAAATCGCTGAACTCAGGAAACGTCCTGATATCGCAGCGAAGTTGAGGCATGTGGCCGCAAGTGGCTCTTATTATTTGAAGCAAGACGATGGAAAAGAAGAGGGCCCGTATTGCACCGTTTGTTGGGACGTGGACGGAAGGCTGGTTCGGCAAACTCGCATGGGCCTGCAAACGACTTGCCAATACTGGTATCCGCAGAAAGCGATGAAGTCACGAGGTGAAGCCGTTATGCCTAAACCAGAAATTCCTCCAAGACCTAGGCGACCCGAGCCTGAGATACCACAACCGCCAAGAGTACCAGACCCGGAAATGCCCCCACCGCCCAGACCTCCGCGCCCTGAGATACCGAGACAGTAGCCGACTGGTCGCGACCGTTGGAAATCATTGAGTTGCAGACCTGTAGGTGACACGTCACATGTGTGACACGCCCATCCAAAGGTTCGGGACGACGGCTCCCTGCGACTCCTGACGCCGATTACTGAGTTATAATCTGACGGAATTCTTGATTACGGCCCGCAACTTTGGGTATTGGACCATCCGATACGGAGATACGCCGATGGATTCGTGGAGTGGAATAAAAGGAACACGTATAACGCAGAGGCCACTCACTTTTGGAGGGGCGAACCCCGACTATAAAACGGTGGTCCAACGATACGACACTGAACTCGTTGCCAAGCACCGTAGCCTTATCGACAAATTTCTTGAAATCGCCGAGCGCAAGGTCAGTGTCGTTGATGACTACGGCGATGAGAATTGGGACGTGCTAAACAAGGAAGTGCAACGCTGCGTTTTGAAGATAGCAAAGATTGAAGGTGATGAGCGATTTCGAGATGTAAACGGAGACTGGTGTTTTGGATGGTTTGAACTTCCGCATGTCGATAGTAAGGGAGTTCATTTTGGTTGGTTTAAGTATGAGCATCTCGCACGAAACATCGAAAAAGAATTTCGCGCATATCATGCCAAGTGCAAGGCGAACCCACCAACTGAAACTTTCGATGAACTCTCAGGCGTCGAGTTCGAGACTTATTTGGCGAATCTATTGAAGACGCTCGGTTTTGAAGACATTGCCGGAACCCCGACATCAGGAGACCAAGGTGCGGACTTGCTGGCTAGAAAGGATGGTCGAAAGATAGCCATCCAAGCAAAAAGATACAAGGGGAGCGTCGGAAACGGAGCCGTTCAAGAAATCGTCGGCGCATTGAGATTCTACAAAGCTGATGAAGGATGGGTCATAACAAGCGGAACGTTCACACCTTCTGCTCGTACTTTGGCTCAGGCGAACAGTGTTCGTCTAGTTGACGGAGTAGAGTTGCGGAAATTGGTTAGCGGACGTAGCCCTGAAATCGTCAACAAGCGCCAGTTTGAATCTGTCGACAAGCGGTATTTCAGTTAAACGAACCACAAGCGTCCTTAGGACAGTGCCCGTTGACGTTCTGCTGTCGCCCCGTTTGGTTTTTCTTGTCACCGACCAAAATGAGTTTTGCCGAGTGGCTTGACCTCAACTCGCTCAAGACGTTGTCACAACACACGAGCGCCATCGTTGGCGCAGTGGTTTCATTTTGGGGTATTTCCAAATTGGTTCGGTTGGCCGCAGGTATCGGAACCTTCGCTGATTGCATCGAATATGGTGAGAAGGTTATCCTCGCGGTGTTGCTCGTCTGGTTCACGTATCAGATGTTCTTGCTGCTTTGGAAGGGCAGGGTAAGGCTTAAGAATGGCGTCCAGCTTCTCAGTATGGCTGCGTGAGACAGCACGGCTGTACCTCCGGTACGTCGCCGTCGGACTGATAGGTATCCCCATCGCCCTTCTTTACGCGTTGGCGAGGCGTGCCGATTGGAACATGTCCGTAGTGGGTGCAATGCTATTTCTGCTCGGATTTGTCTGTGCGTTCTTGTTATGGCGATGGCTTGGCACTTGGCAGATGCTCTCCACAGAGATTGCTGTCGAGAGTACTGACGCGACAAGGGACCCTTGGGTTGACCTCGTAAACGCTGCACTTCGGACAACGGTGACGAATCAACAAGTTGCTTTGTGCTTTCAACAATCAGTCCATGCTAACGAGGAGACGTTCCGGGCGTGGAATCTCCTGCTTACGTCTGCCGCGAACCGAACTCGTTTCTCATACTCTATCGAAGTAACCGAAGCCGCCCAAGCCGCTCTCAAGAACCTACAAGCGATAGAGACCGAACAAGAGAACTACAGACAAGCCGCGAAGACCGAACCGACCCGCCAGAGACAGCCAGCATGGTCTTTGGCACTCAACGGTCAGCCCCCGAACGCCTACGGATTGGCCTAACCTATGGAAATCACGGCTGTGCTGTTAGCGCGAATCGTTGCGTTCATCGAAGTACAAGAACTCAACCCGAAGGGTAAGGCGTACTATCCCGACATCGCCGCTGCTCTCATCAAGAAGTTCAACTTTCAAGTCTATCCGACCAAACCTGAGGACTTTGACGAAACCAAAGGCGTGCGGTTTGCGAACGGAAAGTTCGCAGACGGGACGCTTGACCAAGTACAGATTTTCTCGCACGGCCTGATGCTTGATACGCGGCTTTCAACTGATGTGTCCGAAAAGTTGCTTTATGACACTCTCGTCTGGGCGAAGTCTGAACTCGGATTGCATTTTGATGAGCGAATGATTAAACGGAGGGGATACGGGAGCCAGTTGACATTTGAAAGCGAGATGAAAATGTCAAAGCTCAACCCGGCTGTCGGGAACATCTCTGAAGCCATTTCCTCAAAATTGAGCGCATCAATGGGTCAAGCGGTGGCTTATGAGCCGATAGGGTTACTCTTTAATCTAGACCAGAGTGTGACGAAGTTGATGCCGGGCGTTTTCTCTATCGAGCGTCGGGCCGAGGTTCCCTTCTCTGACAAGAAGTATTTCTCCAATGCTCCGCTTGAAACGAAAGACCACATCGAAATCCTGAAAGCGTTCGAGA
>Ga0335072_10006080_pt1 | contig 17710 bp, 14 predicted proteins | sample Lox_Sample_21_FD_206725 | JGI IMG/M metagenome (GOLD analysis project Ga0335072, IMG submission 206725) | Soil microbial communities from Loxahatchee National Wildlife Refuge, Florida, United States - Lox_Sample_2.1 | ecosystem: Environmental > Terrestrial > Soil > Wetlands | place: USA...
GCGAATTCCGCTCGAAGTCGAAGAACTCGCCCTTCGCGGGCATGGAGCTCCGGGGCCGCGTGCTGCGCACCATCGTCGACGGGCGCTCCGTGTTCGTCGACGGCGCGTGATCGCGATGGCGCGCGCATCCATCCTCGCGACCCGATCATGAGCGCCCAACTCGCAGCGGCGTTGGTCGCGGGCTATTTCCTGGGCTCGATCCCGTCCGGCTATCTCCTCGCGCGCGCCGCGGGTCTGGGCGACATCCGCGAGATGGGCTCGGGCAATATCGGCGCCACCAACGTGCTGCGCACGGGCCACAAGCCGCTCGCCGCGATCACGCTGCTGTGCGACGCGGCCAAGGGCGCCATCCCCGTGCTGATCGCGAGCGCCTATAGCGGCGATGCCGGGCTCGTCGCGGGGGCCGCGGCCGTGGTCGGGCACATGTACCCGGTCTGGCTCCGCTTCCGCGGCGGCAAGGGGGTTGCGACCGGGCTCGGCGTCATGGTCGCGATCTCGCTCCCGATCGGGCTCGTGGGGCTCGCGCTCTGGCTCGCGGTCGCGGCGGCCACGCGCTATTCCTCGCTTGCGGCCCTCGTTAGCTACGGGCTCGCGCCGTTTTATGCCTGGTACCTCACCGACCGGCGCGTGGCCGCCCTCGCGCTCTTCATCGCGATCCTGGTGTTCTGGCGCCACCGCGCGAACATCGCGCGCCTCCTCGCCGGCACCGAGAGCAAGATCGGGACGAAGTCGGGCCACCCTCAGTCCGGACCCCCCGCATCTTCGGGTTGACGATCGGCGCCGCTTTATCCATTCTCGCGCGATGGGGCGGGGGAAATCCTTCAGCGCCGGCGAGCGGCTCGACTGGCTGCGCTTGATCCGCAGCGAGAATGTCGGCCCCATCACCTTCTATCAATTGCTCGAGCGTTACGGCAATGCGGCGGCGGCGTTGGAAGCCTTGCCCCAGCTCGCGCGGCGCGGCGGGCGCGAGCGGCCGATCAAGATTCCGACACGCGCCGCGGTCGAGGCCGAGGTCAAGGAGGCGGCGTCGTTCGGCGCCACGCTCCTCTGCCGCGACGAGAGCGCCTATCCCGCGACCCTGCGCGCGATCGAGGACGCGCCGCCGGTCCTGTTCCTCCGCGGCCACGTCCATCTCCTCGAGAAGCGCATGATCGCGATCGTCGGCGCGCGCAACGCGTCGGTGAACGGGCGGCGCTTCGCGAAGGCGCTCGCGGCCGAGCTCGGCCAGGCGGGGCTCGTCGTGGTCTCGGGCCTCGCGCGCGGCGTCGATGCGAGTGCCCACGAGGGCGCGCTCGCGACCGGCACCGTCGCCGTCATGGCGGGCGGCGTCGACGTGGTCTATCCCGAGGAGAACCGCAAGCTCTACGACGCGGTGGTCGGCCAGGGTCTGGCGCTCTCGGAAATGCCGCCCGGCACCGTGCCCCAGGGACGCCATTTCCCGCGCCGGAACCGCATCGTCTCGGGCCTCGCCTTGGGCGTCGTGGTGGTCGAGGCGGCGGAGCGCTCGGGCTCGCTCATCACCGCGCGGCTTGCGGCCGACCAGGGGCGCGAGGTGTTCGCGGTCCCCGGCTCGCCGCTCGACCCGCGCTCCAAAGGGGCGAACGGCCTGTTGCGCGAGGGCGCGCATCTGGTCGAGACGGCGGCCGACGTACTCGCGGGAATCGAGGGGCTGACTCCCAAACCGCTTGCCGAGCCGCCCCCCGAACCCCCCGCGGGCCCGCCCAAGCCGCCGCCCGACTCGGAGCTCCAACGGGCCCGCCGGCTGGTCCTGGAGGCGCTCGGACCCCAGCCGGTGCCGGTTGACGAACTGCTCCGGCATACCCATTTAAGCCCCGCTGTTATGTCATTGGTCCTGCTCGAATTAGAGCTCGCAGGTCGGCTCGAGCGCCAGCCCGGAAACCGGGTGAGCTTGCTCTTTTAGCCAAAAACCCTTAGGTTCCCGGCCCTTCGAACATGGGCGGGCCCGCAACCGCCGGCTCCCAAGGATCGCTGGGCAGGCAAAGGAACGCATTGCCGCAATGAACGTCGTCGTCGTCGAATCGCCGGCCAAGGCCAAGACCATCAACAAGTACCTGGGCAAGGACTATGTGGTGGTGGCGAGCTATGGCCATGTGCGGGACCTCCCGCCCAAGGACGGCTCGGTCCGCCCGGACGACGATTTTTCCATGTCCTGGGAGGTGGATGCCGGCTCGGAGAAGCATATCCGCACCATCGCGGGGGCCTTGAAGCACGCCGACAAGCTGTTCCTCGCGACCGACCCGGACCGCGAGGGCGAGGCCATCTCCTGGCACGTGTTCCAGCTGCTCAAGGAGCGCAACGCCCTCGACAAGATCGAGGTGAAGCGCGTCGTCTTCAACGAAATCACCAAGGACGCGGTGCTGGATGCGATGGCGCATCCGCGCGACGTGAACCGCGAGCTGGTCGAGGCCTATCTGGCGCGCCGCGCGCTCGATTATCTGGTGGGCTTCACCCTCTCGCCCGTGCTGTGGCGCAAGCTTCCCGGGAGCCGCTCGGCGGGGCGCGTGCAGTCGGTCGCCCTCCGGCTCGTATGCGAGCGCGAATCCGAGATCGAGCGCTTCAAGCCCCAGGAATATTGGACCGTCGACGTCGAGTTCCGCACCGAGGACGGCCAGGTGCTCTCGGCGCGGCTCACCCATCTCAACGGCCGCAAGCTCGACAAGTTCGACCTCAAGGACCGGGAAGCGGCCGACGCCGCGGTCAAGGCCATCGAGCGCGGCGCCTACAAGGTCGTCAAGGTCGAGCGCAAGCAGCAGCGCCGCAGCCCGAACCCGCCCTTCACCACCTCGACCCTCCAGCAGGAGGCGTCGCGCAAATTGGGCTTCGGCGCGTCGCGCACCATGCGCACGGCGCAGCGCCTCTACGAGGGCGTCGACGTGGGTGGCGAGACGGTCGGCCTCATCACCTATATGCGTACCGACAGTGTCGCACTCGCGAACGAGGCGCTCGCCGCGTCCCGGCGCCTCATCGGCCAGCAATTCGGCCCCAACTACGTGCCGCCCGAGCCGCGCCGCTACCGCAACACGGCCAAGAACGCGCAAGAGGCTCACGAGGCGATCCGGCCGACCGATCTGTTCCGCCGGCCGCAGGACGTGCGCCACCTCGATGACGACCAGCGCCGGCTCTACGAGCTCATCTGGCTGCGCACGGTCGCGAGCCAGATGGAGAACGCGGTGCTCGACCAGGTCGCGGTCGACATCGCCGACGCGGGCGGCGCCGCGACCTTGCGCGCGACCGGCTCGGTCGTGCTGTTCGACGGGTACTTGCGCGTCTATCAGGAAGGCCGCGACGATCCGGGCGAGGACGAGGAGAGCGAGCGCCGCCTGCCCCAGGTCAAGGAAGGCGACGATCTCGCGCGCGGGCCGATCGTGCCCGAGCAGCATTTCACCCAGCCGCCGCCGCGCTATTCCGAGGCGAGCCTGGTGAAGCGCCTCGAGGAGCTCGGCATCGGCCGGCCCTCCACCTACGCCTCCATCATCCAGGTGCTGCAGGACCGGAAATACGTGCGCCTCGAGAAGGCGCGCTTCATTCCCGAGGATCGCGGGCGCATCGTCACCGCGTTCCTCGAGAGCTTCTTCAAGCGCTACGTCGAGTACAATTTCACCGCCGACCTCGAGAACAAGCTCGACGACATCTCGGACGGGCACATCGACTGGAAGCAGGTGCTGCGCGATTTCTGGAACGACTTCTCGAAGGCGGTCTCGGGCACCAAGGAGCTCTCGATCACCCAGGTGATCGACGCGCTCAACGACGAGCTCGGGCCGCATTTCTTCCCCGACCACGGCGAGGGGAAGGACCCGCGCGCCTGCCCGGTGTGCGGCAACGGCAAGCTCGGCCTGAAGCTCGGCAAATTCGGCGCCTTCATCGGCTGCTCGAACTACCCGGAATGCCGCTACACAAGGCCGCTCGAGGTGGCCGGCAACGGCGCCAACGGCGCCGCGCCCGGGCTCGAGGGACCGAAGCCGCTCGGCACCGACGCCGCGACCGGCCTCGCGGTGGCGCTCCGGAAAGGGCCCTACGGCTACTATATCCAGCTCGGCGACGAGGCGAGCGCTGCCGCGGCGGCCGCCGCGAGCGCCAACGGCAACGGTGCCGCGGTCGCGCACGAGGCGGCACCGGCCGCCGCTCCCGAGGTCGAGGTCCCCGGCGCCAAGAAGAAAAGGAAGAAGGCCCCGAAGGTGGCCGCGCCCAAGCCGAAGCGCGTCTCCCTCCCGCGCGACGTGAAGCCCGACGATGTGAGCCTCGAGCTCGCGACGCGGCTTCTGGCGCTGCCGCGCGAGGTCGGTCTCCATCCCGAGACCGGGAAGCCGATCACCGCCGGGCTCGGCCGCTTCGGCCCCTACATCAAGCACGAGGGCACCTTCAAGAGCCTGCCCTCCTCGGACGAGCTCTTCACCATCGGGGTCAACCGCGCGGTCGACCTGCTCGCGCAGGCGAAGACGCGCGGCTCGACCGCCTTGCGCGAGCTCGGCCCCCATCCCGCGGACGCGCAGGTCGTCCGCATCTTCAAGGGCACCTATGGGCCCTATGTGAAACATGGCAAGCTGAACGCGACCCTGCCAAAATCCATCGCGCCCGAGAGTGTGACGATGGAGCAGGCGGTCGAATTGCTTGCCCAGCGCGCGGCCAAGGCCGGCGCCAAGGGCCGCGCGGGCAAAATCCGCGCGCCCAAGGTGGTCGCCCCCAAGGCCGCCGCAACCATGAAATCCACCGCGCCGAAGAAGACAGCGAAAGCGCGTAAGCCCGCGAAGAGCATGTCGGAGGCGGAAGCGGAGTAGTAAGGAAAGTTTTGAACGAACGAAAGAATCCGAAGGCGGGCTTGCCCAGCAGGGACGAGCTCCTCGCCTTCATCCGCGAAAGCCCGACCCCGGTCGGGAAACGCGACATCGTCCGCGCCTTCAAGATCGGCGGCGCGGAACGCAGCCAACTCAAATCCATGATCCGGGAGCTCGAGCGCGACGGCGCGCTCGGGCGCGACCGCGGCCGGCGCTACGGTGCCGCCGGGCGTCTCCCTGAGATCGTCCTCGTCGAGATCACCGGCACCGACGCCGACGGCGAGGTGCTCGCGAGGCCCGTCGCCTGGGAAGGCCAGGGACCGAGCCCCCGCGTCTACATGGCGCCCGAGCGAAGCGGCATCGCCGCCCTCGGGCCCGGCGAGCGCGTGCTCGCGCGCACCAAGCATATCGGCGCCGGCACCTATCAGGCGACGATCATCCGCCGCGTCGCCGAAGCGCCCGGAAGCGTCGTCGGCGTATTCTCGATCGGCCCCGACGGCGGGCGCATCCGCTCGACCGACAAGAAGGACAAGGCCGAATACACCGTCGCCCGCGGCGACGAAAAGGGGGCGCGCGAGGGCGAGGTCGTGCTCGCCGAGATGATGCCCGGAATCAAGCTCGGCGCGCGCCACGCGCGCGTCAAGGAGCGCCTCGGCCACATCGGCGAGCCGCGCTCGATCAGCCTGATCTCGATCTACAGCCGCGGCATTCCGGTCGATTTCCCGCGCGACGCGCTCGATCAGGCCGAACGCGCGGGCCCCGTCGACCTCGAGCACCGGGTCGATCTCCGGCGCATCCCGCTCGTCACCATCGACGGCGAGGACGCGCGCGATTTCGACGACGCGGTCTGGGCCGAGCCCGATTCCGATCCCGCGAACGCGGGCGGCTGGCATCTCCTGGTCGCGATCGCCGACGTCGCGCATTATGTGCGCCCGGGCGATGCGCTCGACCGCGCCGCGCGCGAACGCGGCAACTCGGTCTATTTCCCCGACCGCGTGGTGCCGATGCTGCCCGAGGGGATCTCCAACGGCTGGTGCTCGTTGAAGCCGCACGAGGAACGCGGCTGCCTCGCCGTCCACATCTGGATCGACGCCCAGGGCAACAAGCGCCGGCACCGGTTCGAGCGCGGGCTCATGCGCTCGGCGGCACGCCTCACCTACACGCGCGCCCAGGCGGCCCAGGACGGCCGCCCCGACGAGGAGACCGCACCCCTCATGGAGCGGGTGATCGCGCCCCTCTACGGCGCGTTCCGCGCCCTCCTTCAGGCGCGCAACGCCCGCGGCGCCCTCGATCTCGATCTCCCGGAGCGCCAGGTGATCCTGGGTCCCGACGGGCGCATCGACCGCATCGTGCCGCGCCCGCGCCTCGACAGCCATCGCCTGATCGAGGAGTTCATGATCGCGGCCAATGTGTGCGCGGCCGAGACCCTCGAGGAGCGGCGCACGCCGGTCATGTATCGCGTCCACGACCAGCCGGCACCCGACAAGATCGACGGGTTGCGCGAGTTCCTCGTCTCCCTCGGCTACAAGCTCGCGAAGGGGCAAGTCTTGATGCCGAAGCACTTCACCCAGATTCTCGACAAGGTGGCCGGCACCCCCTACAGCCGGCTCGTGAGCGAGGTGGTCCTGCGGAGCCAGGCGCAGGCGGTCTATAGCCCGTCGAACCTGGGCCATTTCGGCTTGGCGCTCCGGCGCTACGCCCACTTCACCTCGCCCATCCGGCGCTACAGCGATCTATTGGTCCATCGCGGGCTGGTCTCGGCCTTGCGGCTCGGACCGGGCGGCTTGCCGGAGAACGCGGGTGCGAGCTTCGTAGAGACGGGCGAGCATATCTCGATGACCGAGCGGCGCGCGGCGGCGGCCGAGCGCGACGCCCAGGACCGGTTCGTCGCCGGCTTCCTCGCGAGCCGCGTGGGGGCGAGCTTCGCCGGGCGCATCAACGGGGTGACACGCTTCGGGCTCTTCGTGACCCTCGATCAGACCGGCGCCGACGGGCTGGTGCCGATTCGCACGCTTCCCTCCGACTATTACATCCATGACGAGACGCGCCACCGGCTGATCGGCCGGCGTTCGGGCCGCACCTTCGTGCTCGGCGACCCGGTCGAGGTGCGCCTCGCCGAGGCGGATACGGTGACGGGCGGCCTGCTGCTCGAGCTCGCCGACGGGGGCGCCGAGAGCCGCAGCCGGCCCGGCCCAACGCCTCACGGGGCCAAGCCCAGCCCGGGCGACTCCGAGAAGCGCCGCGCCGCCCACCGCAAGCATCGGCGCGACAAGCGGAAGAAACGCCGCGCGGGCTGAGCGCTTTTTCGCTCCGGGCCGAGCGCGCGCCGGGACTTTGTTGCATTTCCGCCACGCACCGGGCCGCTTCGCGCGCCGCCCCTGTCCAAGCCCAAAAACTTGGGCTAATTCAAGGGGTGGCGGGTGAAGACGGCATCGTTCCATGGATTTCAGCGCTCAGGGTGACGCGGATGCGCCGGGCGGCCATTGGCTGGCCATGCGGCGCGGCTTCGCGCGCCATTGCCCGCGTTGCGGGGAGGGACCGATCTTCCGCCGCTACGTCAAGGTGAACGCGACCTGCCCGAGCTGCGGCTTGGCGCTCGCCTCATATCCGGTCGACGACGCCCCGCCCTATTTCACCATCCTCCTCGTCGGCCACGTGGTGGTGCCGAGCCTGATGCTGGTCGAGGAATTCCTCCATCCCGCGAGCTGGATCGAAAACGCCATCTGGCTTCCGCTCACGCTCGGGCTCACGCTTTTCCTTCTGCCGCGCGTGAAGGGCGCCTTGATCGGCCTCCACTGGGCGAACGGGATCGTCAATCCATGAGCCGCATCCGCCTCGCCGCGGCCTTTCTCGCGACCCTCGCGCTCGGCGCTTGCGCGACCGGGCCGGAGCCGCCCGCCGACCGCTTCCTCCCCATGGCCGAGGCCGAGTTCGGCGCCGGCTTCACCAACATCGACGAGCGCTATATCGAGCCCTTGCGCATGAGCGAGCTCGCCCTCTCGGGCATGCAGGGCATCTCCAAGATCGACCCCAAGCTCTCGGTGACGCGCGACGGCAACGTGATCCGCCTCGCCGACGGCGAGCGCACGGTCGCCTTCTTCGACGTGCCCGCGACCGAGAGCCCGGTCGTCTGGGCCGACCTCACCGCGCGCGTGGTCGAGGCCGGGCGCGCCGATTCCGCCGCGCTCGGCAAGGCCGGCGTCGAGCGCATCTACGAGGTCGTGTTCGACGGCGCCCTCACCCATCTCGATCGCTTCTCGCGCTACGCGCCCGCGGCCTTGGCGCGCCTCCAGCGCGGCCAGCGCGACGGCTTCGGCGGCATCGGCGTCGCGCTGTCGCTCGACGACGGCGTCGTGCGCTTCGAGCAGGTGACCGTCGATTCGCCGGCGGCCAGGGCCGGCATCGAGCCGGGCGACGTGCTGCTCGGCATCGCCGGCCAGCCGGTCGCGGGGCTCTCGCGCGATGCGATCCTCGAGCGCCTGCGCGGCCCGGTCGACAGCGAGCTGCGCCTGAGCGTCATGGCGGGGATGGGCGGGCCGCCGCGCGACGTGACGCTCCGCCGCGAGCTCATCATCCCCGCGACCGTGAGCTTCGAGCGGCGCGGCGACGTCGCCTATTTCCGCCTCTCGGGCTTCAACGAGGAAACGACCCAGAGCCTGGAGCTGGCGCTGGCGCGGGCGAAACGCCAGATGGGCGCCAATCTGCACGGCGCCGTCATCGATTTGCGCGGCAATCCGGGCGGGCTTCTCGACCAGGCGGTGACGGTCGCCGATTTGTTCCTCGCGCGCGGGCGCATCCTCTCGACCGCCGGGCGCCATCCCGACAGCAACCAGATTTTCGATGCCGCCGGCAACGATCTCCTCGAGGGGAAGCCGATCGTGCTGCTGGACGACGGCAATACCGCGTCGGCGGCCGAGGTGGTCGCGGCCGCGCTCCAGGACCAGCGCCGCGCGGTCGTGGTCGGCACCTCGTCCTACGGCAAAGGCACGGTCCAGACCGTGCATCGCCTCCCGAACGACGGCGAGATCGTCATCACCTGGTCGCGCATCCTGCCACCCTCGGGCTACGTGCTCAACGGCGTGGGCGTGATCCCCGATCTCTGCACCAGCGAAGTCGACCCGAAGGCGCGCAACGCGGCGGCGCGGATCGTCGACACGGCACTCGAGGGCCATCTCGAGACCGCGGCCGCGCGCGCGAGCTTGCGCGCCCATCCGCGCCCGACCGTGGCCGAGATCGACGCCATGCGCGCCGCCTGCCCGCCCAATGCGAACGACGCGCCGCTCGACCTCGAAGTCGCGCGCGAGCTGGTCGACGACGCGACCCTCTATGCGCGCAGCCTCGAGCCCCAAGGCGCGCCGGAGATCGCCAAGAGCAAATAAGCCGCGGCATCGGCGGGGTCGGTCCTGGAACGGCTCGAGCCGACCCGCGCAATCCGGGAGGACAATCGTGCGCGGCCGAAACCTTGCGGCAATCGTCGCCTTTTTGTCTTTCGCCGTCGCCGCTCCCGCCGATGCCGGCGCGCAGTCGGCGGCCTGCGCGGCGAGCGAGCTGCGCGTCGGGGACTGCTTTGCCGTGCATGGCCGGCTGACCTCTTGCACGTCGGTCCCCAACGTCCGGATCTGGATCGTCGGGACCAAGCGCGTACTCGGCGTCGCGGACGCCAAGGGCGATGTTGCCGGGGACGAGGTGCTGACCGGAACTCTCGAGCGCGAGATGTTCGCGCTGCCGCCTTGCATGAAGGCCGCCTGGGGCGATTACACCGTGTGCCCGCTGACGGCGCGCCGTCCCGGCGTCATGCAGAAGGTCTGCCTCGCCGCCGCCGCCAAGGTGGTCGTCAAGAAATGGTGATTTCGGCGGCGCGCGGCCTCGCCCGGGGTCGACTTGTCCCTTGGGATTGACTTGTCCGGCGGGCTTGGTCCCTTGGGGTTGACTTGGTTCGAGGGTTGACTTGGTTCGAGGGTTGACTTGGGCGCGCCAGGCGCTATGTTCTCGCACCCGCGGGCCGACCGGGGGATACGCAAAGGAACGCCAATATGGCCAAGTCGAACACCATCCTGGTCAAGCTCGAAAGCACCGCCGACACGGGCTTTTATTACGTGACCAAGAAGAACGCGCGGAAGCAGACCGAGAAGCTCGAGTTCAAGAAGTACGATCCGGTCGCGCGCAAGCACGTGGCGTTCAAGGAGACCAAGCTCAAATAGCCGCGCGTCCTCGCGCAGGCTTACCGGGCCGCCTCAGGGCGGCCCGTTGCGTTTCAAGGTGAATCCGGATCGGGCGTTGGCCGCGGCCGTCGTGCCAACGGTTCGCCGATATCCTGCGCTTCATTATCGGCCGGTCGAACGGCCCGAGGGACGGGCAGCTCTCCGCGCGCCGGGTTTGGATCCGAGGAAGGGTCGAAAAGCGAGGACAATCACGCCGGATCGAAACTCATCCGGGGAATTCCGGCCAAGCGACGCGCATTCGAAGATCGAGACACGACAACCTGTGGTAGGATTACATAAGGCGGGAGCCGAATAGAAATCCTGGTGCGGGAAATTCAAGCGTCCGGAGCGAAACCGGAGGCTGCCGGGGAGATCGCGCAGACGGGGAAATCCAAACCGAATTCCGGCCCGGAGGCCAGCAGCCAAAGGAGAAAAGCCGATGACCGAACCGACAAAGCGCCACCCGTCGGGCTTCGCTCCGTTCCCGACCCCGCCGATCGACTTCGATCCGCGCTTAGCCAGTCAATTTGAGCTCGCCCGCTTTGGCTTTCCTCACCGCCCCGATCCGACGAAAGCACCCGATCTGCATCGAAGATGGATGTCGGCGTTCTCCCGGCCATTGCGCCGCGTTGAGCCGCGCTTTGCGGTTGGGCCCAAACGCCGGCACCGACCCGCCGCAGCCCGAGCAAGGAAGGCGCCAATAGGAGGAACCGCGGGACCCGATGATTCGAACTGGGCAGGATTTGAGGATGCAGGCGATGGATTCGTCCAATCGGTTTGGGGCTCGTGGACGGTCCCGTCCGTATACACCCCGCCCGGGCTCCCCGAAGGGGCCAGCCTCGGAGTCTCGGAATGAGTAGGGATTGAAGACCCCAATTCGAACTCCCTCGTCCAAGCTGGCACGATGCAGATCACGGGGCCGAACCCACCCTTCACCGATGATTTCTTCCTTGGCTATAGCACGCAATATTCCGTGTTCATCGAATGGTATCCCGACCCGTTCATAATCGAAAACATGCCCGCTGCCGCCGGGGATACCTTCTGGTGCTTCATCGAGCTCCTATCGACGACGACGGCCCTCATCAACATCGCCAATATGAGCCAGGCGGTGACGATGGCGTTCCCGATATCGTCTCCCGCCGACATGGGCACACCTCCTATCGATAATGGGTACGGCGCTTGGATCGTGGAGAACGTGAATTTGTTCGGGGAGCCCTATCTGCCGCAGTTCGGCGCGGTCGTCTTTACCGATTGCGGCGGGAAAACGCCCGACGCGCCGATCGATCCGACCACCGGGACGGCGGCTCCGCTTACGATGCTGGATTCCAACAATTACCCCATGGCGCAACCGTCGATCGTGGGGCCGTACGCGTTTCAGGTGGCATACAATTCTCCGGGCACCAGCAGCATGAGTGCAGGCGGCATCGATGCGACGGCGCTGACGCTGACCAGTGCCACGGTTCAGTTCGATAACGTTTCCAGCGGGAAGGACAGTACGGTCAACTACTGGATTTCTCTCAGTCCCGGGTTGGCGGACAATCCCGTTGCGACCCTCACCGAGGACCCGGCGCCCGGCTATAACCAAGGCCAAGCGCAATCGGTGACCCTGGCCATTTCCGCACCGCCGCCAACGTTTGGCGACTTTCTGCAACAGGGTGGAGGGAACCTCGTCATTGCTCTCAATGGAAATTTCGGGGGAGGCCACCAAAACAGCGATTGGAAAACAGGGGTCACCTTGACCCTCGGGTTCGGGAATGCGCAGTTGCAAATCCCATTGACCTGGTCCGAAATCGACCTGCATGTGGATAGCACCAATCAGAGTGCGAGCTTCACCTTCAATTTCACGTCGGCGCCGTTAATCTCGGCGGTGTGAAAGCGAACGGCGCCTCGAGGCGAACAGGCGATCTCCCGCACCGCGAAGGCCGGCTCGAGGGGGGAAGTCGGCTCAGGCACTCGCCGAGGTCGCGGCCCCCGCGGCGGGTGCCTCCGCGATCTCGACCCGGTTGCGCCCGCTGCGCTTCGCGCGATAGAGCGCCTCGTCGGCGCGCTTCAGGAGCGCGTCGGGCCGCTCGTCCTCGCTCGAGGCGGCGGCGCAGCCGATACTGACCGTGACCTCGATCTCGCGCGCCGGCTCGGTGAGCTGGAACGGCTGACGCGCCACGCGCTGGCACAGGCGCTCGGCGACCGCGGCCATCACCTCGTTCGACGCGTCGGGCATGATGACGACGAACTCCTCCCCGCCCATGCGCGCGACCAGATCGAAATTTCGCACGCTGTGCACGAGCCGGTGGCTCAGCTCGCGCAGCACCTCGTCGCCCGCCGCGTGGCCGTGGACGTCGTTCACCTGCTTGAAATGGTCGATGTCGATCACGAGCAGCGCGAACGGCCGGCCGCCGCGCAGCACGCGCTGCATGAGCGTGCCGAGATGCGCCTCGAGGTAGCGCCGGTTGTAGAGGCCGGTGAGGCTATCGGTCAGCACCAACGACATGCTGCGCTGGAAATTGGCGCGCAGGCTGTCCTGGAAGCGCTTGCGCCGGATCTGGCTGTGGCTGCGCGCGAGCAATTCGTTGCGGTCGATCGGCTCGACCAGATAGTCGTTGATGCCGAGCTCGAGCCCCTTGGCGAGGCGCACCGTGTCCTCGCTCTCGATGAGCAGCAGGATCGGCGTCTGGCGCGTGAATTCCTGGGAGCGGAACTGGGAGCACAGCCTGAGACCGTCGAAGCCCGCGAGATGCAGATTGACGATGATGAGGTCGAAATCGCTCTCGATCGCGAGGCGCATCGCCTCCTCGGGCAAGGCGGTGGTCTTGAGGTTGTGGCCCGCGTCGCTGAGCGCCTGGGCGATGCGGCGCTGGTTGTTGGGATTGTCGTCGACCAGGAGAACCAGGCCCTGGGCGGCGCTGATCTCGTGCACCGCGGTGTCGTCCAAGGCGCCCAGCTGCTCGCCGGTGGCGGCACGCAGGCGCCATTCGTCGGTCAGCATCTTGAGGCGCGCGAGCGAGCGCACGCGCGCGTAGAGGGCGATGTCCTTCCCGGGCTTGGTGAGGAAATCGTCCGCGCCCGCCTCGAGCCCGCGCACCCGGTCCTCGACGTCCGAGAGTGCTGTCACCATCACCACGGGGATGTGCGCGGTCTTGGGATCGGCTTTGATGCGGCGGCACACCTCGAAGCCGTCCATCTCCGGCATCATCACGTCGAGCAGCACGATGTCGGGCGAGGTCTTGCGCACGATGTCGAGCGCCTGGCGGCCGCTGAGCGCCGTGAGCACGTCGAAATACTCGCTCGAGAGCTTGGCCTCGAGCAGCTTGACGTTCGCGATGTTGTCGTCGACCACGAGCACGCGTGCCGACATTCGTCCCCGCCCATCGTCAAATTTACAAAGTCGCGAAAGACGCCGCTATTGGAGGAAACTCTTCACCGTTTCAATGAATTTCTGGACCGAAATCGGCTTCGCGATATAGGCCTCGCAGCCGCCGCGTCGGATGCGCTCCTCGTCGCCCTTCATTGCGAACGCGGTCACCGCCACGACCGGGATCGCCTTCAGATTGTCGTCCTCCTTGATCCACTTGGTGATCTCGAGCCCCGACACCTCGGGCAGCTGGATGTCCATGATGATCAGGTCCGGCTTGTGCTGGCGCGCGAGCTTGAGCGCCTCCATGCCGTCGCTGGTCTGGATCGTCTTGTACCCGTACGCCACCAGGAGATCGTTGAAGAGCTTCATATTCAGCTCGTTGTCCTCGACGATCAGGACGGTCTTCGCCATCTTGCCTTATCCTTCGGACACCCCCGCCGCCGCCGCTTGCCCCCCACGGGCATGCGCCGGATTCGGCTCGACCGCGCAGCATAACGCCCTGAGCGGCCTTCTGGAAGCTAGAGCTTGGCTCGGCGCGGGCCGCGAATATTGGTAGATTTTTGCCTTCTTGCAAGGCCCCCGATTGCCTAAACCTTGAGGCAACATGCGCATCGGCATCGACCTCGGCGGGAGCAAGATCGAGGCCCTGGCACTCGACGCCGGGGGTCGCGAGATTTTGCGCCGCCGCATCGCGACGCCCGCGGGCGATTACGGCGCAACCTTGAGCGCGATCGCGACGCTGGTCGCCGAGATCGAGCATGCAACCGGCGCGCGCGGCACCATCGGGCTCGGCACGCCGGGTGCGATCTCGCCCGCGACCGGCCTGATCAAGAACGCGAACTCGACCTGCCTCATCGGCCACGCGCTCGACCGCGACCTCGAGAAACTGCTCGGCCGGCCCGTGCGCGTCGCGAACGACGCCAACTGCTTCGCGCTCAGCGAATCGGTCGACGGTGCTGGGGCGGGTGCGGAGAGCGTGTTCGGCGTCATTCTCGGGACCGGCGTCGGCGGCGGCATCGCGATCGCGCGCCGCGTGCTTGTGGGTGCCAACGCGATCGCGGGCGAATGGGGCCACAATCCCCTCCCCTGGCCGCGCGACGAGGAGCGGCCGGGGCCGCTCTGCTATTGCGGCCGCCATGGCTGCATCGAGAGCTTCCTCTCGGGTCCGGCACTCGCGCGCGACCATGTGGAAGCAACCGGCGAGCGCCTCGAGGCGGACGAAATCGCGCGCCGCGCGGGAGCCGGCGACGCGCGCGCCGAGGCGACCCTCGCGCGCTACGAGGAGCGGCTCGCGCGCGCCCTCGCGTCCGTGATCAACTTGCTCGACCCGGACGCGATCGTCCTCGGCGGCGGCCTCTCGCTGATCGAGCGCCTCTACGTCAACGTGCCGCGCCTTTGGGCGCCCTACGTCTTCTCGGACCGAATCGCCACGCGCCTTCTGCCGCCCCTGCATGGCGATGCGAGCGGCGTGCGGGGTGCCGCGTGGCTGTGGCCGGCCGACGCATCGGACGCCAACGCGCCTCAAGCGCCATGAGCGCCCTCTGCCGCGATTGCGCGACGCTTTTCCCGGGCGACCGGCGCCCGCGCCATTGCGCTCGCTGCGGCTCGCCGCGGCTCGTGGCGCACCCGGAGCTCGACCGGCTCGCGATCGCGCATATCGACTGCGACGCCTTCTATGCGAGCATCGAGAAGCGCGACGATCCGCGGCTTCGCGACAAGCCGGTCCTGGTCGGCGGCGGCCGACGCGGCGTGGTCGCCGCCGCGTGCTACGTCGCGCGCACCTACGGTGTGCGCTCGGCCATGCCCATGTTCAAGGCCTTGAAGCTGTGCCCCGACGCGGTCGTGATCGCGCCCGACATGCGGAAATACCGCGTTGCTGGGCGCGCGGTGCGGGCCCTCATGCTCGAGACGACGCCGCTGGTCGAGCCGGTCTCGATCGACGAGGCGTTCCTCGACCTCGCGGGCACTGAGCGCCTCCATCACGGCTCGGCGGCGCAGACGCTCGCGCGCCTTGCGCGCCGCATCGAGGACGAAATCCGCATCACCGTCTCGATCGGACTCAGCTACAACAAGTTCCTCGCCAAGCTCGCCTCCGACTTCGACAAGCCGCGCGGCTTCTCGGTCGTGGGACGCGCCGAGGCGCAAGCACTCCTCGCGCCCAAGCCCGCGAGCCTCATCTGGGGCGTGGGTCCGGCCTTGAAGCGCCGCCTCGACGCGGACGGGATCCGGACCATCGGCCAACTCGCGGCGGGCGACGAGCGGGAATTCGTCGCGCGCTACGGCTCCATCGGACGGCGCCTCGTGCGTTTCGCGCGCGGCGAGGACGATCGGCCGGTCGAGCCCGAGGGCGAGACCAAGAGCATCTCGGCCGAGACCACGTTCGACGAGGATCTCTCGGCGCTCGCGTCCCTCGAGGCCGAGCTCTGGCCCGCTTGCGAGACGGTGGCAACGCGCCTGAAGCGCGCCGAGCTCGCCGCGCGCACGGTGACGCTCAAGTTGAAGCGCGCCGATTTCCAGCTCCTCACCCGTGCGCGCACCCTCGCCGAGCCGACCCAGCTCGCGGAGACGCTTTATCGCACGGGTGTGGAGCTTCTGCGCCCCGAGACGGGGGCGCAGCGCTACCGCCTCATCGGCATCGGCGCCTCGGGCCTAGGCCCCGCGGCCGAAGCCGACCCGCCCGATCTCCTCGATCCCGGCGCCACCCGCCGCGCCAAGGTCGAGCGCGCGATCGACGAGGTACGCGCGAAGCTCGGGGCGGACGCGATCGCCAAGGGACGCGGCTTCGCGCCCGCGCGGTCGCCGGCGCCGAAGCCGAAGCCGAAGGGAAAGCCGCGCGTGCCCTAGGCGGCGCTCAACATTTCGGGCGCTCGAGAGGGATGAAGCGGTCGATCGTGCCGCTCACCCGGAAATCCTCGTAGATGAGGCCAAGCGCCACCACGACGCCATTGTCGAGCATGCGCACCGAGAGCTCGTAATCGGGCAGCGGCGAATCGTCGCCCGCGGGGAAAAAGGCCCAACGCATGGGCCAAGTGCGGTGGCCGCGAAACGCCTCGAGGACCGGAAGCGACGCGAGCGGCACGGCGCGGCCGATCGCCACGCTCACGAGATCGGGCCCCTCGATCGCGGTGCCGTCGAACACGCCGCGCACGAAAAGATGGGAGCCGCCCTCGGCCGCCTCCAGGAGACGCGCCACCTGCGCGGTCGGGAACAGGGTCCCGCGCGGCAGCGCCACGTCCTTGCGCTTGGGCGCGGTGAAGCTCGCGAGGCCGGCGCCGCCGATCTTGTCGAGATGCGCATTGCCGTCGAGCGCGTCGCTCACGTCGTCGTTGATCTTGTCGCGCACGTTGAATCGGTAGCTCAGCCCGTCCTTCGACTCCCAGCTCGTGAAATTATTGTCGCTCACCACCGGCTCGTCGTCGCCGCGCGAGACCGAGAGCAGGAGGCGCTGGTTGGTGATCCAGCCGTCGCAGGTCTCGCGCACCTCGATCGCCATGCCGCCGTCGGCCGAGACCACGTCCGACGGGCCGCCCTCGCTCAAATCGAGATGGAGGCGATAGAAGGCGCGATGAGGAATGAGCTCGATCGCGCGCGCCGGCACCGCGCCGAGGAGCGCGAGCGCCGCCAGGGCCAGGGCTGGGCGCAAGAGCGACCGCACTAGCACTAGCGCGAGCGCGGGCGGTCGGGAGAAGCGGGATCTTGGGACGAGCATGGGTCTCGGTCAGCCGCCAGGAAGCGCTAAGGACCGGCAAGGCCGCCGCGCACGGCTCGATTATGGCATGCTTCGCCGAACGAAGATAGAATGGCCCCGCGCGGCTCGTTTGCCGCGTCTCTGGCGCCCGCCCCTCGGGGCGCGGCCCCGCGATCCCGAAGCGCCCGAAGAAAGCCCTCGCCTTGGCCGAAAAACCCCTCATCCTCGTGACCCGCCGCCTCCCGGAGAACGTCCTCGCGCGGGTCGTACGCGATTACGACGCGCGCCTCAATGCCGACGACACGATCTACGATACCGACACGGTCCTCCGCCTCGCTCAAGGCTGCGCCGGGCTCTTGGTCTGCTCGAGCGAGAAGCTGGGCGCCGGCCCCGTCGCGCGCCTCCCGGAAAGCGTCAAGATCATCGCCACCTTCTCGGTCGGTTACGACCATATCGACGTCGCGGCCGCCAAGGCGCGCGGCATCGTGGTCACCAACACGCCGGAGGTGCTGAGCGACGCGACCGCCGACGTGGCACTCCTCTTGATGCTGGGTGCCGCGCGGCGCGCCTACGAGAACGAGCGCCTGCTGCGCACGGGTGCTTGGAAGGCCTGGACGCCCACCTTCATGCTCGGCGCCGACGTGAGCGGGAAGTCCCTCGGCATCCTCGGCATGGG
>Ga0335072_10006081_pt1 | contig 17710 bp, 14 predicted proteins | sample Lox_Sample_21_FD_206725 | JGI IMG/M metagenome (GOLD analysis project Ga0335072, IMG submission 206725) | Soil microbial communities from Loxahatchee National Wildlife Refuge, Florida, United States - Lox_Sample_2.1 | ecosystem: Environmental > Terrestrial > Soil > Wetlands | place: USA...
CGGCATCCAACACCGCGACGCGATATCCGGCTATCCGGTACGCGACGAGGTAGCCGGGATCGAAGGCTGCCGCTGCGTCGAGGCGTACCGCCGGAAGCAGGCGGTCGAGGGTCGCGAATCCATCGTCGCCTTCTGCGGCGAGCGCGAGCTGCGCTTCGAAAATGCGCAGGCGATCGTCGATATCGGAGGGCAGCGCGTCGATCGAGACGGCAATTCGCACCACGCGTTCGCCGGCTGCAGCGCGGGGCGCGGGCGAGGAAGGCAGCGTGCGGTAAGGCCGCGGCGCGCGCAGTTCGATCTGCGCGCTCACCAGCTCTTCGTGTTCTTGAGAAGCGATTGCAACCAGTTCGCCGGCCGCGTCGACGATCTGCGACTTGCCGCAGTAGGCGACCATGCCGCGCTCGATGCCGCATTTATTCGCGGCCACGAAGGGCACGTCGTTCTCGAGCGCGCGTACCCGCGCGAGTAAATCGGCCTGCAGATTCTCGCGTGCGTGGGGATCGCGTCCCGAGGTAACCCATGCGGTCGGCATGACCAGGAGCTCGGCTCCGCGATCGACGAGCGCGCGCGCGATGCCGGGCATCCGTCCGTCGGCGCAAACCAAGACGCCGAGATTTCCAAGCGACGTCTGCACCGGCCCGAGCGATGCTCCGGGTGAGAACCACTGCCGGTCGAAGTGCCAGAGAAATATCTTTTCGGCCGAGCCCGCGGAGCTGCCGTCGCGATCGATCACGATCGCGCTGTTGTAAAGCGTTGTGCCCCGGCGCACCGCCGCACCGGCGACGATCGCGCACGACGCTGCGCGGGCGATGCGCGCGAGCTCTTCGATCGAACCGGCAACCAAGCGTTCGTCTATGTCTGCGTCGCCGAGCACGTAGGCTGGGAAGGTTCCCTCGGGCAAGACGAGCAGGTCGCGATCGCGCGCGGCGCGTTCGACGCGCTCGAAGATTGACGAGCGTACCCGTTCGTACTCGGCGCGATCGTGCGCGCGCAATTGCAGCGCGGCGACTCGAAGCATTCGTGCCACGAGGTGCAGTTCTACACGGGAGCCGCTCGTAGCCTTGCGAATACCTCGGCAACCCGCCGAAGGAGAGAGATTTGGTGAAACGCAGTCCGCTCTTTGCTGTTGCCTCCGTCATCGCGCTTGCCGCCGTGCTTGGATCCGCCGCGCTCGCGGCTCCCAAACCCGCGGCAACCGCCGCACCGAAAGATTCTTGCGCGAAGAAGCCGAGCAAATGGGCCCGCGTGCAATGCGAAGACTTCACGCATTCGGCCCCGGGCGACGAGTACTTCGGGCGCATGAAGCTGAGCTATCTCGGCATCAACAACACGTTTCACGACGAGACGATCCGCGCCGGCGACTACACGACCGACCCCGGCATCGTTTCGAAGGTCGGCTTTGCCGACGAAGCGCTGCGCGATTGGTCGCATAAATACCCCGGCGATCCCCAGCTCGCGCGTTCCTATTTTCTCGCGATCCGTATGTACAAGAAGATCTATCTGCTGCCTTGGCAGCAGAAAGCATGGACCTACATGCACATCCTGACGTCGCGATTTCCCAACACGTACTTCGGAAAATTAGAAAGAGCCGACCTTGCGCGCGGCTTCACCGAGCACTACTTTGCAAATCCGCAGCTCTGTCCGACACCTTTGCCGAGCGGCGTCATGCCGGAGACGACGCCCAATGCAACGCAGACTCCGTCGCCGAAACCCGGCAGCCCGGCGATCGACGTGATTACGCCGCAGTGCGTGGAGCCCTCACCGGTTCCAACCGCCGGTTCGTAAAAAAGAAAAGAGCCTCTGAGTCATCAGAGGCTCTTTCGTCAACCCGCCGTGAGGCGAGTCTAGAACTTCAACCCGATACCGACGTAGGGGCCGAAGTTGCCCCCATCGCTCGGCGCGTTGGTCTTGTTCTTGAGCTCCTCGCCAATGACGGCCGCTTCAAGGAAGAGCGGGCTGCCTTGGAACGAGTAGGTCACACCAAGCTGGCCCTTGAGGATGTTATAGGCCAGTTGATAGACGTTGCCGGACGGATCGGTGAAGTTGCCCTTCACGTTGCCGTAGTACCAAACGCTCCCGTAAACCGAGAACGGATGGTTGAGATCCGGAAGCTTCTCGGCGCCGAAGCCGACGTTCGAGAGGCGCGGATAACCGACGTTGTTCGAACGCCACAGGTAGCCGACGCCGATGTAGATGTGCGGATCGGCGACCTTGAGACCGACGTGCGCTTCGGCTTCGTAGCTGCTGATGCCCGTCGCGCCGATTGGGTTTGAACCCATTCCGCCGATCGTCGTCACATAGCAGTTGGCGCTGTATGCACCGGTCGTGGGATCGATGCCGCAATCATGCGGGTAGTTGATCTGTTCCAACGCCCCGTCGATCATCCACGGCATGCCGAAGACGTCGAATTCACCCGCACCATGGATCTGGTACGAGATCCCGTTGCCGTTGTTGCCGCTTGCAGTGTTGCCCGGAGAGAACTCGTCGTAGACCTTTTGCGAGACGAGATAGTCACCCGCGATGAAGAGGTCGCGGTACGGCGTTGCAACCGGTGCCGGGGTCGGCGTGGGCGGTGCAGTTGCCGGCGGAGCGGTCGGCGGCGGGGGCGGCGTGGGCGTCGGCGGCGGTGTCGGCGGGATGTACCGCACGACGACCAGCTGCTTATCGGGCACCCACTGAACGTACGCGCCCATGCCTTCCGAAATCACGCGGACGGGCACGAGTACGTGGCCGTGATACAGGATCGGCGGCACGTCCAGCGGACGCGATTCGCCGTTGATCACGACTTCCGGCTTTCCGACCGTGACCTTCACGTCGGCGCCGGGTTTGCTGACGTCCACCGTCTTGCTGGACGCATCGTATGAAACGGTCGCGCCCATTTGCTCGAACATCGAACGAAGCGGGATGAGCACGGTGCCGCCGCGCACGAGCGCAGCGAGCACACGACCCTGCTTGAGGACGTCGGGCTTCGCATAAACGTGGTGGTCGTTATAGAGGATCGGGATCTGCCCCGACGGTGGGGAACCGAAGTTCGCCGGCGGAGCCATGGTCGAGCCTGAATCCTGCGCGATCGCGTTGGTTCCAATGTTTCCATGCGACGCGGAGGTGTTCTGGGCTGCGACCGCGTTAAGTCCGAGACCGGCTGCTAACAGCACGGCGAGGACTCCGGTGCTCAGTCGCTTCAAGTTTTCCTCCTAGGAGATCGAGTAATAATTCCGAGTTGTTTCAGGGCCGCATCGCGGCGCTCAAGGCCATACCTCCACCCACTCGGGGTGAGAGGGCATGGCCCCCCGAGACAATCCTTCTTAATGTGTTCGGGAGGCCGTTTGCCCCCCCTGCAGTGAGACCCAGGCCAGCCGGGCTCATTTAAACCCTAGCCCGAGGCGAGCTTTTCTTCAAGCTTTGCGAGGAATTTCGTGCGTTCGATGAGGTAGCGTTCGTGCGTTCCCTCGGCGACGGCTTCCTGTTCGTCGAAGACGGCAACCGCGAAACTCAGCCGCGGACCGTCGACCATGACGATTTCTACCTCGGTACGGACGATGAAGCCGACCGGCACGGGTTTGTGGTGTTCGAGGTCGATGTGGGTGCCCAGCGAGACCATTTCGGTCCCCAGCACGGGCTCGATGCACGCGAGCGCGGCAGTTTCTATCAGCTGCACCAGCATTGAGGTCGAAAGAACGTCGACACCCTTGTTCCCTGCCTTCTCGGCGGTCATCCACTCTTCGACCCGGGATTGAAGGCTGTACGCGCGGCCGATCTCCAGTTTCGCGCTCATGCCGGGGGAGAATACGCCCAAACCGAGCGTGCTCCTAGCGTGTTCCGGGGGTTATCAGGATTCCAGGCCACTATCGTGAATCAAAGCGGGCGAATCGCGCGTATGGGGTATAGACAAGCGATCCGTTACGACAAAGGGAGTATCATGCATTACCCGCGAGCTGCGGTCTACGCGTTGGGCGCAGCCTTGACCTTGAGCGCATGCAGCCACGCGCCGCAGCAACAGACGCCGCCGCTGAACGTGGACGCGGCATCGGCGGTGCGCCAAAATATCGCGACCTACGTGTCGCTCGACGGACAGGTAGCGCCGCTCGAACAATCGACGCTGGCGTTTCAGCAGAACGGAACGATCACGTCGATCGCCGTGAACGTCGGCGATCGCGTACGCGCGGGCCAGGCACTCGCCACGATCGATAGCTCGGTGCTGCGCGCGCAACTCGCGCAGGCGCGGGCGCAGGCCGAGCAGCAGACGGCGACCGCGACGGGTTCGCAGGTCGGACTTCCGGTACAGATCGAGACGAATCAGGCGGCCCTTACGACCGCGCAAGCCGCGCTGCGTAACGCCAAGCTCGTCTACGATCAGGACACCGCGCTCTACAAGGACGGCTACGTGTCGGAGGCTGCGCTAGAGGCCGCGCACGCGGCCTACGTGCAGGCTCAAAACACCTACAGCACCGCGCAGATCGGGTTGCGTAACAACGTCGTGAGCGAGCAGGCCGTGAAGGCTGCAGTGGCGGCTGCGTCGGCTGCCGACGCAAACGCGAAGACGCTGGGCACGCAGGTCGCACAGACGACGCTCTACGCGCCCTACGACGGCGTGATCACGCAGCGTTTGCTCGATCCCGGTTCGTATGCGGGTCCTCAAGCGCCGGTGCTCGGGATCTCGCGCGTCGATTCGCTCTGGATCAACATCAACGTTCCCGATACCGATCTGCCCTTCGTGCAGCCGGGCGCGGCGGTGACCTTCACCTCCAGCTCGCTGCCCGGACGCAGCTTCACGGCGCACATCACGACGGTGAACGCGGTTCCGACCAGCGGCACACTCTCGTACTTGGCTCGCGTGGAGATGCCCAATCCCGGCGGCGTCTTGCGCGGCGGCATGCTGGTGACGGCCACACTTCCGCGTGAATCGCACCAAAACGCGATCGTCGTGCCCCGTTCGGCCGTGGCGCAGACGCAAAACGGTTACGCCGTGTACGTCGTCGGCCCGGACAACAAGGCGCAAGAGGTTCCCGTGCGCGTGGGCGTGCAAACCGATACGCTCACCGAGGTGATTTCGCCGAAGGTTCAGCCGGGTACCAAAGTCATAACGACGCGTCCCGATACACTCAAAGACGGAAGCATCGTTGCCGTCAACTCCGCTAATGGGGGAAGCACTACGCAATGACCCTGCCTCGCCGCTTCGTAGCGCGATCGCTGATCACGGCCCTCGCGTTTGGTTTGTGTGCGCCGTACGTTGCGGGCGCACAGCCTGCCGCGAATCAAACGCCCGTCGTCGTCCCGACACCGGCACCGATGCCGACGACTTCGGGAACGCCGATTCCGTACCCGGCGTACGGGACGCCCGCGCCCGACGTCGCCGCTCAAGCGCAAAAGCCGGGCGTTCCCGTCACGGTGACGTTGAAATCGGCGATCGATATCGCGGTTGCACAGTCGCCGGCGTTTGCGTCGGAGCGCGCCGCCTACTACCAAATTGCCGCGAAGTACGGCGCCGCAAGAGGCGCGCTCGGTCCGAGCCTCTCGGCATCCGGATCGGTCGACCGTTCGTGGGGACGCTCCTTGAGCGGTGCCTCGCCGTCGCCGTCGAGCGGCCCCAACTCCGTCAACGGCTACGTCACGACGGAGCAGGGCTCGGTTTCGGTCAGCCAGCTCATCTTCGACGGCGGGCATCTGATCGAAGGGCTGCGCAGCGCGCAGTTTGCCGACGTCGCAGGGCGTGACACGCTGCTGCGGCAGCTGCAGACGCTTGCGTTTACCGTCGCCACGAATTACTATGCGCTCCTCGAAGACAATGCGGCGGTCGCTTCGGATAACTCGCTCGTGCGCGAGTTCGAAATCAACGAGCAATTCGTTTCCGCCGAGATTCGCACCGGTGCGGCGCCGCGCTCGGACCTCGCGGCAGCGCAGTTCGAAACCGCGCAGGCGCGCGGCGCGCTCGTAACGGCGCAGGGAAATCAAATTGCGGCACAGGCCACGTTCGCGACCTCGCTCGGTCTCGATGCGGATACGCTGATCCAGCCGACACCGCTCGAGGCATCGCCGCCGCAGGTCAAGATTCTGTCCTATCAGCAGGCATTGGCCGAAGCGTTCAAGCTGCGCCCCGATTTCCTCGCCGCGCAAGCAACGGTCGACTCCAATAAGGCGAACCTGCTCTATGCCGAACTCGGCCGCGTGCCGACGGTTACGCTCAACGGCAGCGCGGGCACGGGCCGCGACTTGGTCTATCCCAATGCGATGACCTCGTGGAGCCCGAGCGGCTCGATCGGCGCGACGATCAGCCTTCCGATTTGGGACCAGGGTCTCACCGATTACAACATCCACGTCGCAAAAGATCAGCTCGATCAAGCCGTCGCCGGTCTCTCGACGTCGCGTTTGCAAGTGCAGTCCGACGTTCGCGGCGGACTTGCCGGACTGATCTCCGCGCGTGCGAATCTCGTTCAGGCGGAGGCGGAGGTCACGAGCTCCACCGTCAGCCTTCAAGCGACGCAAGCCCAGTATAAGGTCGGCGCGTCGACGATCACCGCCATCGTGACGGCTGAAGCGAATCTGGCGACGGCGCAAACGTCGTACGTGCAGGCACTCTACGGCGAACGGCTGGCCGAGCAACAATATACCTACGCGCTCGGGAGCAGCGATCTGACCTTGTAGCCGCACGAACGCAGTACCGCCGATTCGTAAGAGGCTGCTCGTGCGCGTTGTCAAAAGCAGCCTTTTATGTCTCACCCCACCGTACCGGCGGCCGTCTCGGACCCGGTCAACGCGGCTGTCCTGGCGGTCTCGGAAGATCGTCTGGCAGGTTTTCAGCGCGATCCCTTCGGTGAGATCGCGCAGCGCAGCGGCATCGAACCGGAGATCGTCATCGAGCGTATCGTCGCGATGCTGCGCGCCGGGACGATCCGGCGCGTGCGTCAGACGCTTATGTCGACAAATCTCGCGCGCGGCGCGCTCTGCGCGTGGCAAATACCCGAAGCGCGCCTCGGCGGCGCATTCGATTACATGTTCGAGAAAGACCCGTTTTCGGGGCACGTCGTCATCCGTTCGACCGACGCGGTGACGCCGGGAAGCAGTTATCGCCTCTGGACGACGCTGAAAGTGCCGCAGGGCTACTCACTGCGCAAGCACGCCGAGTATCTCGCGCGTCAAACCGGCGCCCAATCCTTCCGGCTGATGCCGGCGAAGATGGTCTTCGCGCTCGGCGTCGGCCACGTGCGCCGCCGCGGCCTCGAACCCGGCGCGCGCGCGGAGACGCCCGCGCAACCGGTCGACACCGCGGTCGTCGAACTCTCCGATCTCGAATGGCGCGTGCTCACCGCGCTAAAACGCGAGTTCGAACCGGACGAACTGGTGCGCGACCTCTGGCACGCGCGCGCACGCGAAGCGGGCGTGACGCTCGACGAGTTCGAGGGCGTCGCGACGGTGCTCAACGAGCGCGGCGTGATCGGGCGCTTTTCGACCTTTCTCGAACACGTCAAAGCGACGGCAAACAACGAACGCGTCACGCGTTACAACGCGCTCTTTCACTGGGCCGTGCCGCCGGGGCAGGAGATCGAGGCCGGCCGTGAGGTTGGACGGCATTACGTCATCACGCACGCTTATTGGCGCGAAGGCGGCCCCGAGTTCAAGAACGTCAACGTGATGGCCGTGGCGCACGGCATGGAGAAGGAACGCGTGCTCGCGCACAAAGCAGCGATCGACCAGCATCTGCGTGAAGCCGGCATCGACTTCGCCTATACCAACGTTTTTTGGGGCGGACGCAGCGAGATCAAACCCTCGGAGATCGCGCCGCAAGCCTATCGCGCGTTCTGTGAGCGCGCGGGCATCGATCCCGAATCCATGCGCGACGGTGACGCGTGAAGCGGCGGATCGGTTGCGCGGCGCTCGCGCTCGCGCTCCTCGCCACGGCGTGTACGAAGGTCAATACGGCATCCGGCGGGCTCCATCCGTGGACGCGCCCCGGCGTGCTGCGGATCGGCGTGAACTACGACGTCAAATCGCTCAATCCGGTGCTCGACGGCAGCGCGCTCGCGCTCGACGTGTCGATGTTCGTGTTTTCGTGGTCGGTGCGCTATGACGCGCAGGGCAATCCGGTTCCCGACGCGCTCCGCGAGATTCCGACGGTCGCCAACGGCGACGTCAGTAAAGACGGCCTCACGCTGATCTACAAGCTGCGCCCGAACATCGAGTGGCAGGACGGCAAGCCGCTCACGTGCGAGGATCTCAAGTTCACGTGGCGCTACGTGATGGACCCCAAGACGAACATAGCGGTCACCGACGGCTATCGCGACATCGCTTCGATCGATTGCAAGACACCGCTCGTCGCCGTGATCCACATGAAGCGCCTCTACGCGCCCTACCTGCAGCAGTTGTGGAGCGTGAACAGCAACGCGCCGATCCTTCCGGAGCACATCTTGGCGCCCTATCTCGCCAAAGGAACGCAGAACACGGCGCCGTTCAATTCGATGCCGATCGGGAGCGGGCCGTTCCGCGTCATCCAGTGGGAGCGCGGCACGGTCGTCCGGCTGGCGGCGAACCCCAATTACTTCTTGGGCAAACCGAAACTCAACGAAGTCGACATCTATACGGAGCCCGACGAGAATACGCTCGAGACGCAGATCCAGACGCACGCGATCGACATGCTCGCACGCGGCACCGCCATCAACTGGCCGCGCTATCAGGCGCTGGCGGCCCAGCCGAACTCCGGGCTGAAGGCGATCCTGGCTGATTCGTATGCCTACGACCACATCGACTTCAACGTGAGGAATCCGATTCTGAGCGACTTGCAGGTGCGGCGCGCGCTGACCTATGCGACCAATCGCCCCGAGATCATCGCGAAGATCTTCCACGGTGCTGACGTTCCGTCGGATTCACCGGAGCAGCCGGCGCTCTCGTGGGGCTACACCGCCGACACGATGCATTACGGTTACGATCCCGCGAAAGCACGCGCGCTGCTCGATGCCGACGGTTGGCGCGTTGGTCCCGACGGTATTCGTATCAAGAACGGCCAGCGGCTCGAATTCACGCTGAGCGCCGCCACCGAGTCGACGCTCGGCAAAGCGATTCAAGACGTCGTGCAGCGCGAGTGGCATGATATCGGTGTGCAGGCGGATGTGAAGAACTACCCGACGCCGGAATTCTTCGCCAACGGCGACTCGGGTGTGCTCGAGGGCGGCCACTACGATGCGGCGATCTTCGCGTGGATGGGGGCCGCCGATCCGGATCTCGATCCGCTCTACTCCGACGAAAATCTTGCGCCGCGCGGACAGGACTCGCTCTTTTGGCAGAATCCCGCCGCAAGCAGGGCGCTCGCCGATGGGCTGACGTCGATCGATGAGAGCAAACGCAAGGCCGACTACGCGGTCTTCCAGCAGCAGCTTGCGCTCGACGCGCCGACGATCATCATCGGCTTCCGCAAGGTTCCCTTCGTCTACAACACCGATCTGCAAGGCTTCGATCCTTCGCCGGTCATCTCGCCGTTCTGGGATCCTTGGGAGTACTCGATGTGAAACGGCTCGCCGCATTACTCGCTCTCGTCATGCTCGCGGCATGTACGAAGAGCGCGCAACCCGGCGAGGGAGGCCGCGCGAACGGATGGACGGTTCCGCACGTGCTGCGCTTTGCCAACGCCGAAGACGTCAACTCGCTCAATCCGCTGCTCAGCCAGCAGCTGACGGTTGGATACATGTCGTCGATGACGGCGGCGTGGCTCATCAAGTGGAACGCGCACAACTTGCCTTATCCCGAGCTTGCGACCGAGGTTCCCACGAAGGCCAACGGCGGTGTGAGCAAAGACGGATTGACGATCACCTATCACTTGCGCAAGGGCTTGCGCTGGTCGGACGGCGCGCCGCTGACGGCCGACGACGTCGTCTGGACGTATCACGCGATCATGAATCCGGCAAACAACGTGACCAGCCGGTCGGGCTGGGACCGGATCGTGAAGATCGACGAGCCCGACAAATACACCGTCGTCTTTCACTTGAGCAAGCCCTACGCGCCGTTCATCGTGACGTTCTTTTCGAGCGCCGGCGGCAATCCGTCGATCCTTCCCAAGCATCTGCTCGCGCAGTATCCCAACGTCAACAACGTGCCTTTCAACGCGCTTCCGGTCGGTGCGGGGCCTTTCAAATATAAGGAATGGGATCGCGGACAGAAAGTCGTGATGGTCCCGAATCCGTACTACTTCCGCGGGCAGCCGAAGCTCAAGGAAGTCGATTTCGCGATCATCCCCAATCGCGATACGGTGCTCACGTCCTTGCGTTCCCACGCGATCGATATGTGGAAGGACGTGCCGGGTTCGTATTACGATCAAGTTTCGAATCTCGACGGATTCGTCTTCATGCACCAGCCCGGCTACGCGTTCGGTCACCTCGATTTCAATCTTTCGCATCCCGCGGTTGCCGATCCGGCGGTACGCTACGCGATCGAACTCGCAACCGATCGCGCGACGCTGAATCGGAAATTTCAGCACGGCCTCGAAGTCGTTCAGGAAAGTCTCGCGGCGCCGACCGCGCCGTACTACGATCCCAACATACCGCTCGTGCCCTTTGATGTCGCGAAGGCCAACGCCGTGCTCGATGCGGCCGGATGGAAGCGCGGGCCCGACGGAATCAGAGAGAAAAACGGCGTCAAGCTGAATCTGCTGCTCGTGGAGCAGACCGGCTCACCCAACGTCGATCACGAGATCGAGTTCTTCCGCTCGACGTGGAAGCAGATCGGCGTCGGTATCGAGGTGCGTCAATTCCCGGTGCAGATGCTCTTTGCACCCTACGGCGACGGCGGCATCGTCTACGGCGGCAAGTGGGACGTCGTGCTCTTCAACTGGGTCGACGATCCGATCGGCGATCTTTCGGAGCTCTTTGCGTGCGATCAGATCCCGCCGCAGGGGCAGAACGACGTGCGCTGGTGCAATCCGAAGGCCGATGCCGCGATGCGTGCGGTCTTTTCGGATTACGATCAAGCCGGACGGAACGCCGACGATCGTATCCTGTTCGAGCAGCTCGCGAAAGACCGGCCGGAGATCGTGCTCTGGATCGTTTCGGATATCTACGTCTACAACAAGGACTTAAAGAACTTCCATCCCAACAGCGTCACGCCGTTCGACAACATGATGGACGTCGACATCTGAAGTTCGCGCTGCCGTCGCCAGCAGAAGCGCGCAGCCTCCCAGCGCAAGGAGACGCAGCAGCGCGTTGGCGGGATGGGCGCCGAGCAGGCCGGAATGCGCGAGTTCGATGTGCCAAAGCGCGGCGGAGTTCGCGTTTGCCGGCAGGCTGAGCGAACGCACCGCATCGGTCCACTCGTGCAACGGATGTGCGATCGCGAGCCACGACCCGAAGGTGAGGATCAAAGCTCCCGCGGCGGCCCCGGCGAGGGTGCGGATCTCGATGCGCGGCGCAAGCGCGAGGCAGGCCGCGATCAAAGCTAGGCCGAGCAGCGGAGCCTGCCAATTCGCTCCGAGTGCGATGACCGCGCAGAGCGCAGCGCCGGGCGAGCGTCCGCGCAGCGAGGCGATCGACGCTGCAAAGAGCGCGCTGAAGCCGGCCGCGTGAAAGAAGCCGCAGACGAACGGCAGCGCGCAGCAGCCCGCGACGAATCCGCTGCAATCGTCGCGCGCTCGCAGCGCGACCGTGACTGCGGCGGCGGCTGCCGCGAGGCCGAGCGCGACGCCGATTGCCGCTGCGAGCAGCGGCGGTGCGCCCAAACCTTGTGCGATTGCGGCCGGCGTGAATTGCAGAACCGAGCCGCCCTCGGAGCGTGCGAGCGCGACCAGAGTGCGCGCGTAGAAGAGCGGCCACGCGAAGCCGGCGATCAGTGCGTTCCCGAGATAGATTGCGGCGAAGGCGAACGCGAGCGCAGGTGCGCCGCCGCGCCGCACGGACGCAAAGAGTCCGAGCGCGGCGTTCGGTTGGACGGCAAACGCCAAGAACGAACCCGCACCGAGCGCGGGCAGCGTGCGCAGCCCGGCCGCGAGCGCGGCAGCAGCGGCTGCTACGATGACGGTCGCTCCGGTTGTGAGGGCGCTCGCAACCGGCGCGAACGCAAGCGCCGCGAGCGCCACGCAAACGATGTCGAAGAGGCCGCGCACACGCGCGAAAAGCGCTGCTCCCGCAATGAGACCGAGGAGCGCGAAGACGAAGATTGCCTCCCACGCGAGCGCCGCGTGCGCGAACGGAACGTGGGATACCCATCGCCAAAGCGGCGTCGAAGCGCGAACGCCGGCAAAGGGCAGCATGGCGCCGGGCGAAAGCATCGGCTCGCTCGAAAAGGCCGCGGCCGGATGCAGCTGCGCGAACGAAACCGCGATCAGCAAAGCCGCGCAGCCGGCGCACGCGAGGCGCGCCTTCATGATTGCAGTATGTAGAGAGCCAGGCGTTCGATGGTACCGTCGTTGCCCATCGCGTACGCAGCGCCGCCGGGAAAGCGCGCTTCGAACATCTCCTCGTACGCACCGAGTTTCGTCGGCATGCCTTGCATCCGGCCGAAGTGCTGCGGAAGCGAGGTAATCGTCACGCCGATCTGGATCTCGCCCGGGACGAGCCGAAAACGGACGTCCTGCGGTTCGAGCTTCGGCGCGCGATCGACTTTGGGCGGATAGAGTTCGACCGCTGCGAGCCGTGCTGCGCTGTAGAAGAGACTCAAGAACAGACGCTCGCCTTGCGCGCCGCGGACTGCGTAGGTATGCCAGCCGCGCGCCGGATAGCTGAACGCGACGCCGAACTGCCGTTCCACTTCGGGGCGGGTCGTCTTCGTGACGTCGAGCGCGAGCGTCTCGCTGAACATGAAGATCGGTTTGTCGGCGGGCGGGGGCGGAACGTTTTGCTGCTTCTGCGCGCGCTCGTAAATGCTCGCAAGGATCTCGACCGCGCGCTGCATCGCAAAATCCGGCGGCCTCTCGCTCATACCGGACGGCTGCCAACGAGAGCGATGAGGCCGATTACCGTCGCGACGTACCAGAGGCCCACGCGCGCACGCGCCGGGTTCGTCATCGCCGCGGCGCGCGGATCGACGCGGCCGCGCATGGCGGCGAGCATCGCCGGAAGGCCGAGCAGCGCGATGATCGCGACGAGCACGATCGGCACGCCGAGAACGTAGGCGGCCGCGACGAAGAGCAGCGCGCCGAGAATCCAGAGCGGCGGCCAGATGGCGCCGATGACGCGTCCGCCGTCAAACGGAAGCATGGGGATCATGTTGAAGAGATTGAGGAGCGCGCCGATGTTCGCGCAGGCGAGCCAGAAGCGGTCGCCGGTTGCGGCGCCGACGGTGTAGCAGGCGCCCGCGAGCACCAGTCCGGTCACCGGTCCGGCGAGCGCGATGTAGGCGTCCGACTCTAGATCTGGCGCGATCGCGCCTGCGGTATAGGCGCCCAGAAAGGGCACGAAGACCGGCGCCTTCACGGGCAAACCGTACGCGCGATAAGCAAAGAAATGGCCGAGTTCGTGCGCGGCGATCAAGAGAACGAGAACCAGGCCGATCTGCCAGCCGAAGGCTGCGCCGTAGAGCACGAGCGAGAGTATGAAGGTCCAGCTCACGGCGAAGAGCGCTTTGAATTTGAGCGCCGCCACGGCGATCGCCGCCGCGATCGTGCCGAACCCGCGCGGTCGCGGACGCTGTTCCATCAGACCCAGGCGTGGTGCGATCCGGCATAAACGGCGTCATAGAGCGTCGAGGGGTCGGGCATCGGCTCGCTCTCGACCGCGTCGGTCACGGCGTTGACGCGCGCGGCAATCTCCTTGCGCATCTCCTCGATGCGTTCGCGCGTGACGACGCCGGCTTCGATCAGGCGCTCTTCGAAACGCGGAACGGGATCGTTGACGCGCTGCTGCGCGACCTCTTCGCGCGTCCGGTAGGTGCGCTCGTCGTCGTCGGTCGTGTGCGAGAGAAAGCGATAACACATGGCCTCCACGATGGTCGCGCCGCCTCCGTTTACCGCTTTGGTCCGTGCGGCGCGCACCGCATCGTAGACCGCGACGGGATCGAATCCATCGACCACGACGCCTTCGATGCCGTAGCCCTGCGCGCGCGCGGCGACGCTCGGGTTCTTCATCTGCTTGCTGATCGGCGTCGAGATCGCCCATTGGTTGTTTTCGCACAGAAACACCACCGGTACGCGATGGACCGCCGCAAAGTTGATCGACTCGTGCCACTCCCCCTCGCTCGTCGAACCCTCGCCGAACTGGCAGAGCACCATCCGGTCGCGCTCGCCGCGCAGTTTGATCGCATACGCCGCACCGACCGCGTGCGGACACTGAGCCGCGAGAATCGAAGAGATCGACGCGATGCCTTTGCCTTTGTCGGTGACGTGATTGATGATCGATTTTCCCCCCGTCGTGTCGGTCGCACGCGCGAATTGCGAGCGGAAAATGTTCTCGAGCTCGAACCCGCAAGCGAGCGTGATGCCGGTGTTGCGGTAGTAGGGATAGAGCACGTCCTTGCCGCGTTCGAAAGCCATCCCGGCGCCGGCCTGAACCGCCTCGTGCCCTTCGGATCCCATCGCAATGCCGATCTTCCCCTGGCGATTGAGCTGGAAGCCGCGGGTGTCCACCGCGCGCTGGAGGAGCATGTTCTCGAGCAGCTTGAGGAGTTGTTCGTTCGAGACGGACGTTGGGGGACGAGTGGTAGCCATGGCTGAAGTCGTTGTCTATGGAAGCGCGGCGTCCCTACGACATCGATTCGCTCACCGACGTGGCCTTTCGCATCTTTGCCGAGCGTGGTTTCGACGCGGCGTCGATGGAAGACGTGGCGCGTGCCGCGGGGATTACCAAGGCGAGCATCTATCACCACGTTCCGAGCAAAGAGGCGCTGCTCGCGCGCGGACTCGACCGTGCGCTGAGCGCGCTTTTCGGCGTGCTCGACGAACCAGCTGCTCGAAACGGCGCCGCGCGCGAACGCTTGGTACAGATCGTGCGGCGCGTCGCCGAAATCACGATCTCGATGCGGGCCGAGGTCAGCGTACTCTTTCGCGTGCGCGGAAACTCGAAGACCGAGCGCGACGCGATGGAGCGGCGGCGCGCCTTCGATGCGCTCGTAACCGAGCTGGTGCGGGAGGCGCAGGCCGCGGGCGACGTCCGCGCGGATATCGAGGCGGCGCTGATCGTACGGCTGGTCTTCGGAACCTCGAACTCGGTCGTCGAATGGTACCGGCCCGGCGGCAGGACCTCCGCGGCCGCGATCGCGGCGGCCGTCGAGGCGATCGTTTTTCGCGGCATTGACGCTCCGCCGCCGAGAGGGTAGAATTTAGTGCTGACCTACCGTTCGGTAGGGCCGGAGGGAAGATGAAACTGCGCAGCTACGTCGAGGGCGCCTGGTACGAGGCTCCGGATGGGTTCACCGAAGTACCGTCGGCGGTAGACGGGCGTACGGTTGCGCTGGTTTCGAGTGCGGGCATCGATTTTCAGCGGGTGCTCGACTACGCGCGCAACGTGGGCGGCCCGGCACTTCGCTCGATGACCTTCCATGAGCGCGCCGACGCGATCAAGCGTCTCGCCGCGCATCTGGATGAGTGCAAGGAACGCTTTTATCAGCTCTCGTTCGAGACCGGAGCGACGCGCAAGGATAGTTGGACCGATATCGACGGCGGCATCATCACGCTGCGCTCGTTCGCGTCGAAAGCGCGCCGCGAGCTTCCCGATTCGCGGGTCGCGGTCGACGGGCCCGTCGAGCCGCTCTCCAAGGGCGGGACGTTCGCCGGACGTCACATCATGACGCCGCTGCGCGGCGCCGCCGTACACATCAACGCGTACAATTTTCCGTGCTGGGGTATGCTCGAGAAGCTTGCGCCCGCGATCATCGCGGGCGTTCCGGCGATCGTGAAACCGGCGACGCAAACCGCGTACGTCGCCTACGCCGTTTTCGAAGAGATCGTTGCATCGGGTATTCTGCCCGAGGGCAGCGTGCAGTTCATCGCCGGATCGCTCGGCGATCTGCTCGAGCGGCTGACTGGGCAAGACGTCGTTTCCTTCACCGGCTCGGCGCACACGGCGGTCAAACTGCAGCGCATCGCCGCGATCACGGCGAACAGCGTGCGCTTCATCGCGGAACGCGATTCGCTCAACGCCGCCATCCTGGGTCCCGACGTACGCGAAGACGCGCCGGAGTTGGATCTGTTCGTCAAAGAAGTCGCGCGCGAGATCACGACCAAGGCGGGTCAGCGCTGCACCTGCATTCGCCGCGCGATCGTACCGCGCGCGCTGATCGATCGCGTGCAGAGCGCACTCGTAGCGCGCCTGGACAAGGCCGTGCTCGGCGATCCGCGCAGCGCCCAGGTTACGATGGGGGCGCTCGTGAGCCGCAGTCAGCGCGAGGACGTGCTCGCAGCGGTGCGAGAGCTCGCGCGGGAGGCGCAAATCGTCTACGGCGATCTCGATGCGCCGCCGCAGCTAGTCGACGCCGACGCGACGGCCGGCGCTTTTCTTTCGCCGATCGTGCTGCGCTGCGACCGTCCGCTCGCGGCGACGCGCGTGCACGGCATCGAGGCATTCGGCCCGGTAACGACGCTCATGGCGTACGATTCGATCGACGATGCGATCGAGATCGCCAATCGCGGCGAAGGCAGCCTGGTTGCCTCGATCTTTTCCTACGATGCGGCGGCCGCGGATGCGATCGTGCTCGGCATCGCGCCGTTCCACGGCCGTGTGCTCGTGGTCGATCGTGACGACGCGAAGGAACAGACGGGCCACGGCTCGCCGCTCGCACCGCTCGTGCACGGTGGACCGGGGCGCGCCGGCGGCGGTGAAGAGATGGGCGGCGTACGCGGCGTCTACCATTACATGCAGCGTACGGCGGTGCAAGGGACGCCGCAGCGCCTAGCGACGGTGAGCGGCGTTTGGAACGCGGGCGCGAGCGAAGTCGAAGCGGACGGCCATCCCTTCGAGCGCGCCTACGAGGAACTGCGTATCGGCGAGACGTTTTACACGCGCTCGCGAGAGATCACGCTTGCCGACATCGAGCACTTCGCAGACTTTACCGGCGACGCGTTTTACGCGCACATGGACGAAGCGGCAGCAAAGGCGAGTCCGTTCTTCGAGGGGCGCGTCGCGCACGGCTATCTGATCCTCTCGTTCGCTGCGGGACTCTTCGTGCGCCCGCAGTTGGGGCCCGTGCTCGCGAACTACGGTCTCGAAAACCTGCGCTTCCTCACCCCGGTCTATCCGGGCGACGTGATGCGCGTGCGGCTCACGGTGAAAGAGAAGAAACCGCGCAAGCCCGAGTACGGCGAGGTCCGCTGGTCGGTTGCAGTCTTCAATCAACGTGACGAGATCGTGGCAACCTACGATTTACTCACGATGAACGCGACGGCCGCGCACGTGCCGGCGCTCGAATTGTCATCCCGAGCGTAGCGCAAGGTAGTCGAGGGACGGATAGTATGTATACATCGATCAGCGACGGGATCGTCGAGGGCCGGGGCGACGAGCGCGAAGAAGCCTTCAACGAGCGGCTCGACCGCAGCATAAAGGTCGAACCGGACGACTGGATGCCGGAGGCTTACCGCAAAACGCTCGTCCGCCAGATTTCGCAGCACGCGCATTCCGAGATCGTCGGCATGCTTCCGGAGGGAAACTGGATCACGCGCGCGCCGTCGCTGCTGCGCAAACTGATTCTACTCGCGAAGGTGCAAGACGAAGCGGGTCACGGGCTCTATCTCTACAGCGCGGCGGAAACGTTGGGCACGTCGCGCGACGACATGGTCGAAGCGCTGCTGACGGGCAAAGCCAAGTAC
>Ga0335072_10006082_pt1 | contig 17708 bp, 16 predicted proteins | sample Lox_Sample_21_FD_206725 | JGI IMG/M metagenome (GOLD analysis project Ga0335072, IMG submission 206725) | Soil microbial communities from Loxahatchee National Wildlife Refuge, Florida, United States - Lox_Sample_2.1 | ecosystem: Environmental > Terrestrial > Soil > Wetlands | place: USA...
CACCCGCGGCATCGGCCACGATGGCCGCGCCATCGGCCCGCGTGACGGCGCGCTCGATATGGAAATACTCGCGCGCCAGCGCGATGACCCCGCGGTCGCGCTCGACAACCGTCGCATCGAGATCGGGCAGATGCGCGGCGAGATGGCGGCACATGGCGCCGCCGCCAAGGCCAAGAAGCAGCGCCCGGTCCGGCGCTTCGGCGAGCGCGAGCGACATCAGCATCAGCCGCTCGTAGGGGAAGACGAGCCGGTCCGGCGCATGGAGGTCCATCGCCGAATGCTCCATCACTTCGTGCCCGCGGCCGATCGTGCCGAGCGTGCGGAGCGCCCGGCCGCGATACATCGCCTCCACCACGAACAGGAACGCGCGCGACCCGCCCGAGCGGCGCACGGCCAGGATCTTGCATTCCTCGCCGTAGTAGCGGCGGATCACATCCCGCAACGGCTCCGACCGCGTGGCACGGTCAGCGGCCATGTCGGCGCAGTCGCATGGTTCGACCTTTCTTGCTTTTTACTTTGTCGGTGTCATCGCTATACTGGGTAAAAATCACGGATTCAACGGCAGGGAGGCGGATCGTGGCCCAATCCTACAGCAAGGAAAGTCTGGAAGAGCGCGCCAGCGCGCTTTTGCCGCGCCTTAAGGAGCGTGCGGTCGCGACCAGCAACGCCCGCCAGGTCCCGGCCGAGACCATCAAGGATCTCTGGGATGCCGAGCTCTGCTATCTGCTGAAGCCCAAGAAATTCGGCGGACCCGAGGTGCGGGTCGACGTGGCCTTCAAGACCGCCTCGATCCTGGGCCGGGGCGACGGCTCGGCGGCGTGGGTCTGGACCGTGATGGGCGTCCATGATCTTTTCGTCGCGCTCTTCCCCGAAAAGGCGCAGCAGGAATATTGGGAGCATGACCGCACCTTGAGCGCGTCAAGCTTCGCGCCGGGCGGGCGGCTCACGCCAACCGACGGCGGCTATCGCGTCTCGGGCAAATGGTCGTTCTGCAGCGGCATCGATCACGCGCGCTGGATGATCCTTGGCGGCATCGCCGGGATGCTCAGCACCAATCCGCCGATCCCGGACATCCGCTTCATGCTGCTGCCGAAGAGCGACGTGAAAATCGTCGACGATTGGCACGTGATGGGCCTTTCGGGCACCGGCAGCAAGAGCTGCGTCGTCGAGGACGTGTTCGTGCCCGAGCACCGGACCGTCAAGAACGACGACCTCGTCAACGGCACGTCGCCCGGCGCCGCCGTTCATCAGAGCCCGCTTTACCGCGCGCCGGTCTGGGCGATCTTCCCGTTCTGCATCTCGTCCGCGGCGCCGGGCATCGCCCAAGGCGCGTGCCAGGCCTTCATCGACGAGATGAAGGCGCGCTCATCGGCGTTCGACCACTCGCCTTTGGCGAAGAAGCCGACGATCCAGACGCGGCTTTCCGAGGCGACGGCGCTTGCCGACGCCGCCGAGCTGCTCTACCGCCGCTCGCTCGAAGAGACGATCGACAAGGTCATGCGCGGCGAGACCCTGTCGCTCGAGCATCGCGTCCGCTCGCGCCGCGACCAGGGCTATGCCGTGCAGATGGGCAAACGCGCGTGCGAGCTTCTGCTGACGGCGCAAGGCGGCAACGGGCTTTATGAACGCGGACCGGTGCAGCGCGCCGCGCGCGATCTGACCGCCGTCTCGGCCCACATCGCCGCCAATTGGGACATGCCCGCGCTCAATTACGGCCAGGTGATGCTGGGCGGCCCGCCGACCGATCCGTTCTACTAGCCGGCGGCCGGCCGATGCCCGCTCATATGCGCGCCGTCATCGGGTGACAGGCGCGCGAAGGAAATGAGCGACAAGGCCGGGAACAGCACCATGATCAGGAACACGGTGGCGAAATCGCCACGCGTCGGAATGCGGGCGCCGCCGGCGAAATAGCCCAAGAGCGTCGCGCTGATGGCGATGCCGAAGCTTTGCGAAAGCTGCTGCGTCACGCTTGCGAGCGAGGAGCCCGTGCTGATATTGGCGCCCTGAAGGTCGGCATAGGCAAGGCTCGACAGCGACGTGTATTGCAGCGAGCGGAAGAAGCCCAGCGCCACCAGAAGCGCCGCCAGCCCCCACCACGGCGTGCCGGGGCCGATGAGCGCGAGCGACATCATGAACACGATGACGATCGTGCTGTTCACCAGAAGCACCGTGCGGAAGCCGTTGCGGCGCAGGATCAGCGGGGTGACGATGCGCATCGCCATCGACGACACCGCCGTCAGCGAGGTGAACAGGCCCGAGCGGAAGGCCGAGTATCCCAGCGGCAATTGCAGCAGCAGCGGCAAAAGGAACGGCGTCGAGCCATAGCCGATCCGCGCCAAGGTGCCGCCGACATTGCCGATGCGGAACGTCCTGATCCGGAACAGGTTGAGATCGACCACCGGGTCGTGGGTGCGGCGCGCATAGAAGACATAGGTGCCGAGGAACAAGGCCGCGGTCGCGACGGCGGCGGCCTCGGTCGTGCCGGAGACCGCCGAACGCCCTGCGAACTCGAGCGCCAATTGCGTCGCGGCAAGCCCGATCGCCACCAGCACGAAACCCCGGAAATCGAACCGCGCCAGCGCGTCGTTGCGGAAATTGTCGAAGAACAGCAGGCCCAGCACGATCCCCAGCGCGCCGATCGGCACGTTGACATAGAAGATCCACCGCCACGAGGCATAGGTCGTGAGAAATCCGCCCACCATCGGCCCGAGCGCCGGGCCGATCATCGCCGGCATCATCACATAGCCCATCGCCACCACGATCTCGGAGCGCGGGAAGGATTTGAGCATCACGAGCCGGCCGACCGGGTTCATGAGCGCGCCGCCCACGCCTTGCAGCACCCGCATCGCCACCAGCATGCCGAGCGAATTGGAAAGGCCGCACAGGGCCGAGGCCACGGTGAAGACGCCGACCGCGAGGCAGAACACGCTGCGCGCGCCGAACCGGTCGGCGATCCAGCCGCTGATCGGGATGAAGACCGCGATGCTGAGGAGATAGGATGTGATCGCGAGATTGAGCCGCAACGGCGCCTCGTTAAGGCTCACCGCGATCTGCGGCAGCGACGTCGCGATGATGGTCTGGTCAAGGCTTTCCATCAGCAGCGCGCACGCGCACACGAGCGGGATGAGAAGCCGCAGCCGCGGATCCTGCTGGGTGCGATAAAGGGGCTGTTCGGGCCTCTCCTCGCGGCGCACGTCGTCCAAGCCCCCACCTCCGGTCGCTTCCGTTGGGCGAACGCCGAGATTACCATGCATGCCCAAGGGAGGAAGCAATGGGAAAGCGCGGCACCCATGCGCCGGCGCCCGCCGATCTCGAGCCGGTCGAGAAAGCCTCGCGCGACGCGCTTGCGGCGCTTCAGCGCGAGCGGCTGCGCTGGTCGCTCCATCATGCCTACGCCAATGTGCCGCATTACCGCCGCGCCTTCGATGAAGCGCAAGTTCATCCCGACGACCTGAAACAGCTCGACGATATCCGGCGCTTTCCGCTGACCTCGAAGGATGATCTGCGCGCCAATTATCCGTTCGGGATGTTCGCCGTGCCGCGCGAGGAGATCGTGCGCGTCCATGCCTCATCCGGCACGACCGGCAAGCCGACGGTGGTGGGCTACGCCGCGCGCGACATCGACACCTGGTCCGATCTGATGGCGCGCAGCATCCGGGCGTCCGGCGGGCGCAAAGGCATGAAGGCCCATGTGGCCTATGGCTATGGGCTCTTCACCGGCGGGCTGGGCGCGCATTACGGCGCCGAGCGGCTCGGCTGCACGGTCATCCCCGTGTCGGGCGGCATGACCGAGCGGCAGGTGCAGCTCATCACCGACTTCGCGCCGGAGATCATCATGGTGACGCCGAGCTACATGCTGGCGATCCTTGACGCGTTCCGCGCCGCGCGCATCGATCCGCGCCAATCCTCGCTCGAAATCGGCATTTTCGGCGCCGAGCCCTGGACCAACGCGATGCGCGCCGAGATCGAGGACGCGTTCGACCTCGACGCCGTCGACATGTACGGATTGAGCGAAGTGATCGGCCCGGGCGTGGCGCAAGAATGCGTCGAGACCAAGGACGGGCTCCATGTCTGGGAGGACCATTTCTATCCCGAGATCGTCGATCCCGCGACCGGAACGCCGGTGCCCGACGGCGCGATGGGCGAGTTGGTCCTGACCTCGCTCACCAAAGAGGGGATGCCGGTCATCCGCTATCGCACGCGGGACCTGACGCGGCTCCTGCCGGGAACGGCACGCCCGATGCGCCGGATCGAGAAGATCGGCGGCCGGTCGGACGACATGATCATCCTGCGCGGCGTCAACGTGTTCCCGACCCAGATCGAGGCCATCCTTCTCGAGGACCGGCGGCTTGCCCCGCATTTCGTGATCGAATTGACGCGCGAGGGGCGGCTCGATGCGATGGCGCTCAAGGTCGAAGCACGAGCCGAGGCCGCCGGCGCCGAAGCGCGTGCCACATCAGCCGCCGATCTCTCTCACCGCATCAAGGCACTGGTCGGCATTTCGGTAGCGGTCGAGACGGTGCTTCCCGGCACGATCGAGCGGTCGATCGGCAAAGCGAAGCGGATCATCGATCTGCGGCCCAAAGGCTAAATCGTCGCAGCAAAGCATGTCCTCGATCTAACATAGAATTAGCCCCGTCACTGTCACGCATCCGTCATGTCACCCCGGTACGTTCCGGCGCGTGGGGCAGGGAGGGTGAACCGTCTGGCCCCGCGCAAGAAAACGGGGGCATCAGATGGTTCAGGCAGTGAACGGGCGCCGCCGCGCGCTGACGCGGCGGGCAGGATTGTCGGCGGCTTTGCTGTGGGCGACGGCGGGCGTCGCTTGGGCCGATCCGCTCACCTCTTTCGCGGCCGGCGATCTCGTCATCAGTGTCGAAGGGGACGGCAGCGACACCGGCAGCTATGCCGACAACTCCGCGGCGCCGATCACCTGGACGAGCTCAGCCTTTCCGGCACGGGCGGCGGCATCACCAGCTCGACCACCGCCAATCTCGTCGGCACGCTCATGCTGCCTCAAGTGGCGTCCGGCACCAATAATCCGATTTCCGGCGAATATGGCTCGTCGTCGGAAGGAACGCTGGAGCTTTCCGGCAACGGCCAGTATCTGACCATCGCCGGATACGACGTAACCGCGTCCACGTTCAATTCGGACCCGCAGAGCTATGGTGGCGCGACCAAGAGCTGCATAAGCCCCGGCCCCAGTGCCGTCACCTGCTATCCCCTGGCGCAAACCGCAAGCGTTGCCGGCACTCCGGGCTCGGCCGGCTCCGGCGTGACGACAGCGACCGTCGTGCCGCGCGTGACCGCGCTCATCGGCTACAACGGCAGCGTCAATACGTCGACCGCATTGACCGGCGTCTTCAACGAGAACAATCCGCGCAGCGTCGCGACCCAGAACGGCTCATCGTTCTATATTTCCGGCCAGGGCGAAAAGAACGACACCGCCACGCAGGGCCTGTTCTATGCGCAGTTGGGAGCGACCACCGCCACCCAGATCTACGGCACCGTCGATACCCGCACGGTCGAGATTCAAAACAACCAGCTCTATCTGTCGACCGATTCGACCGAAGGAAGCGGCGTGACGGAGAACATCTCGACCGTCGGCGCTGCGGGCAACCTGCCGACCGGCGCGACGACGCCGACGATCCTGACCAACATCAAAAGCAAGTTCAGCGTGACATCGCTGTCGCAGCTCAACGCTTACGATCAGGCCAATCTCGATTCAAATCCGGCCTTCACGGCGGCCAGCAAGACGATGGGCGATGTCTATCTCAGCCCGGAAAGCTATTTCTTTGCCAGCCCCACGGTCCTTTATGTCGCGGATAGCGGCATTCCAAAGGGCGACAATAACGGCTCCGGAAGCAGCGCCCAGGGGCTGAGCGACGGCGGTTTGCAGAAATGGGTGTTCCAGAGCGGCCAATGGATATTGGAATACACGCTCTCGGCCGGGCTCGATCTTGTGCCCGACACCACGGCCTGCGGCAGCAACCAAGTGGATTGCGGCACGACCGGCCTTATCGGCCTGACCGGCGAGGATGTCGACATCAATGGCGTCGAGGAGGTCGACCTGTTCGCCACCAACGCCACGTTGGGGGACGAGGACCAGACCTACCTCTACGGCATCACCGACGTGCTCGGCGACGCGACGCTGCCCTCCGACGAGTCCTTCACGGTGCTGGACACCGCGGCTCCGGATACGATCATCCGCGGTGTCGCCTTTGCGCCGGTGCCGGAACCCTCCTCACTCGCGATCCTTGCCGCGGGTCTCTTGGGGCTTGGCGTGATGCGCCGCCGCAAACGCCCCCTTTTTCACCCGGCGCGGTTGGCCGCGTTCCAATGGCGCTCGAGATTCGCGATGAGCGCCGGGCTGAAATGGCAATAGGCCTGCTCGCGGGCATAGACCGCCATATAGCGGCGAAAGAGATCCAAGGGCTCCATTCCCACCCGCAGCGCGCGGCGGTTGCCGGCGGCGCTGACGACGCCCGAGCCGGTGAAATCGGCAATTGCGCGGTCGATCGCTTCGTCCATCGCGTCGGGAGCGACGATTTCATCGCACACGAGCCGGCCTTCCGGCGCGGCGCAATCGATGCGGCGGCCGGACAGGATCGCCTGGCGCGCGATGCGGTCGCCGGTGAAGCGCGGCAGGCGCAGATTGGCGGCCCCCGGGATGATGCCCTCCTTGCGCGCGGGCAAGGTCAGATAGGCATCGCTCGCCGCGACGACATAGTCGAGCGCCAGCAAAAGCTGACACCCGCCGCCGATCGCGAAGCCGTCGACGGCGCCGAGCCATGGTTTTTCGATCGTGCCGCCATGAATCTCGTCCGGGCTGCGGTCGGGCCGCGCCACGCCGCGGAACAGCTTGTTGACGAGCCCGAGATCGCGCCGCAGGTACCAGAGGTAGGAGATCTTCCCCTGGTAGAGATGCGTCAGGTTGATGCCGGCATTGAAGACGCGCCGGCCTTGCCATTTCGGATGCGGCACCGGCGCGCCGCGCAGCACGCCGATCGCGGATCGGGGATCGAGCGTCGCCACGTCGATCGCGGTCTCGAGCGCGTCGATCGTGCCTTCGTCCTCGGCGTTGAGATAGCGCGGATTGCGCATCGTGACATGGATCGCGGCGCCGTGCCGCTCGACGAGCGCCGCGCCCAGATCGAGCGCGCCTGCGATGCGAAATTCCTCCGCGCGGGCGGCCGCTTCCGGCCGCGGCAGCAGCATCGCGTGGCAGAGATGCATGCCGGCGGTCGGGTCGGCGAGCACCGCGGCGAGAAAAATGCCCTGGTCGATCTCGGCGCCGTCCTTGTCGCGCTGCGCAAGCGCCGGCTCGCGCGCAAGCGATGACGGCGCGGGTACAAGGCCGGGGAGAGCCGCGGCGGCCGCCTCGACCAGCGCGTCGACGCGCAAGAAGCGCCGCAGCTCGTCCGTGAGCGCGCGGTAAAGCGTCACCGCGTGCGCGTCGCAAAAACGCTCTCGCGATTGGCGCAGCGCGTCGAGGATCGATGCCGCCGCTTCCGCTTCGGCGGCATGCCGCGCCGGCTTTGGCGGCAGCCGGCGCAGCAGTGTCTCGCCCTTTTGCCAGAAGCGCTGATAGAGAGCCGCGTCCGATGCATAGTCGGCCGCCGCGCGCGGCGCCTCGGCGAGCCAGCCGCTTTTCTCGTCCATCGCCGCTCAGCGAATCACGCTTTCGGGCATTTGTCGAGCGGGTGCTATGATGGCGGCTCGGCGGCGACGGAGGCGGTCGGGTGACGGATTCATTGGGTTGGCGCGGGAAATTCGCGGTGCTGGTGCCGTCGACCAACACGTCGGTGCAGCCGGAGTTCGACCGCATGCGGCCGCCGGGCGTCACCAACCATATCAGCCGCATCCGCATCCCGAACATGGCGCTCGAGAATGACGAGGATTTCTCGCGCCTCGTCGATCACATCGCGGCGGGCCAGATCGAGGCGGTGGACAGCGCCATGACATGCGAGCCCGATCGCATCGTGCTGGGCATCTCGGTCGAGACATTCTGGGGCGGCTATGCGCTGTCGCGCAAGCTCAAGGCCGATCTCGAAAAACATACCGGCCTGCCCGTGTCGATGGGCGCCGAGGCGAGCGAGCGGGCGCTGAAGCGGCTTGGCGCGCGGCGGATCGGAATCGTCACGCCTTATTGGCCCGTGGGCGACAAGAATGTCGGGCAGTTCTTCACCGAGGCAGGGTTCGAGGTCGCGGGCATGGTGGGGCTCAAATGCCAAAGCCCGGTCGCGATCGCCCATGTGAGCGAGCGCGAGCTGATGGACGCGATCGTCGCGGTGAACAAGCCGGAGATCGACGCGGTCATCCAGGTCGGCACCAATCTCGCCATGGCGCGGTTGGCACCCGAGGCCGAGCGCGCGCTGGGCAAGCCGGTCGTGGCGATCAACACCGCGATCTATTGGGATGCGCTGCGCACGCACGGGATCGGCGACCGGATCGCAGGCTGGGGCCCGCTCCTCGAGGCGCATTAGGCGCGCGATGGATTTCCGCAGCGACAATGTCGCGGGCGCCGCGCCCGAGATCCTGGCCGCGCTCGAGGCCGCCAATGCCGGCACCGACACCTCCTATGGCGAGGACGCGGTCACCGCGCGGCTGACCCGGCGCCTGGCCGAGATTTTCGAGCACGAGGTCGCGGTCTTCCCGGTCGCGACCGGCACCGCCGCCAACGCGCTTGCGCTTTCCGCGCTGACGCCGCCCTGGGGCATCGTGTTCTGCCACGAGGAAGCGCATGTCGCGATCGACGAATGCGGCGCGCCGGAATTCTTCTCGGGCGGCGCGAAGCTCGTGCCGGTGCCGGGCAGCGACGCCAAGATCGCGCCCGCCGCGATCGCCGAGCGCTTCACCGAGCGCGGCTTCGTTCATCACGCCCAACCCGCCGCGATCAGCATCAGCCAATCGACCGAGGCGGGAGCCGTCTATCGGCCCGACGAGGTCGCGGCGCTGGGCGCGTTCGCCGCGGCCGAAGGGCTTGGCCTCCACATGGACGGCGCGCGCTTTGCGAACGCTGTCGCGGCGCTCGATGTCGCGCCCAAGGAGATCAGCTGGCGCGCGGGCGTCCATGCGCTTTCCTTCGGCGCCACCAAGAACGGCGCGCTCGCGGCCGAAGCGGTGATCTTCTTCGACCCCGCGAAAGCGCGCGACATGGGCTATCGCCGCAAGCGCGGCGGGCATCTCGTGTCGAAGATGCGCTTCTTCTCGGCGCAGCTCGACGCCTATCTCGCGGACGATCTGTGGCTTCGCAACGCGCGGCACGCGAACGCGATGGCGGCGCGTCTTGGCGCGGGCTTGGCGCGGATTCCGGGCGCGCGGCTCCGGCATCCGGTCGAGGCGAACGAGGTGTTCGTCGAGCTTCCCGAGCCGGTCATCCGCGCGCTCGGCGAAGAGGGTTACAAATTCTATCGCTGGGGCGGCGCGCAATCGACCTGCCTGCGGCTCGTCACGTCGTTCGCCACGAGGCCTCAGTCCGTGGAGACGTTGATCGCCGCGACCGTCAAGCATTGCGCGCGCGCGAATGCGGCCGATTGATCCTTGACAGCCTCGGGAGCAAGATCATAGTCGATGGCGTCAAGGGCGGGAGGTTGCATGAAGTATATCTGCGATGCGCCAGGCAACCGGACCTGGTTCAGGATCGAGACCGAGGCCGAAGCGGCCAACGAGTCCGACACAATGCAGCACGCAGTGGAGAAATATTTCCGCAAGGAACGCGAACGGGCGGCGCACTCCTATCAGCCGGCATCGACGATCTTCATCGAGCAGGAGATCGGGTTGAACGCACATCTGCAACGCGAGATGCCGCTTTTCCTCACGCTTCGCAATGACGATGGCACGGCGCTCGCCACCGCCATGCTGCCGCCGCGCGGACGCGAGGATCCCGGCTTCCGGCCGATCATCGTGGGCCCGCGCAACACCGATCCCTATACCGAACACGCCGATGCTATCCGCGCGCTAGCGCAGCATTTCCGCGTCGCGCTCGACCGCGCGCGTTGCTTCCCTTACCGGCGCGATTGACCTATTTCTCTTCGGCAGGCTTGCGCAAACGCTCGAGCGTCAGGGCGGCCTCGCGCGAGGCGCGCAGCTTCTTCCCGACATCGGGAAGGAAATGGACATGCCCTTGCTCGTCGAGGAACCCGGTCTCGGTATCGGGCGGAAGCTCGTCGACGATGCGAAGATAGATCCGGAGGATCCGTGCGAGATCGGCGGCGGTAAGCGGTCGCTGCTGCGTCACGCAGGGCCCTTTCGCTCGAAGCGGCGCGGAACCCACTATCCTCTTGCCGCCGGGCGCATGCAAGGCATCCCGGCGCAACGCCGCCCGGCTTGACAGTGTCAGGACGTGGCGCCGATCCTGTCGCCCACGCTCGCCCGACGCCGAGCGGCAGGAGGAGCCATGCCGGATGCCGTGATCGTATCGACCGCCCGCACGCCGATCGGCAGGGCCGGGCGGGGCGCCTTCAACCTCACGCACGGCGCCGAACTGGGCGGCCATGTGATCCGGCACGCGGTCGAGCGCGCCGGCATCGAGCCCGGCGCGGTCGAAGACGTGGTGATGGGATGCGCGCTGCCCGAAGGCGCCACCGGCGGCAACATCGCGCGCCAGGCGGCGCTCCGCGCGGGTCTGCCGGTGACGGCCGCGGCGATGACCATCAACCGCTTCTGCAGCTCGGGCCTTCAGGCGATCGCGGCGGCGGCGCAGCGCATTGCCGTCGACGGCGTGCCGGTCGCGGTCGCGGGCGGGCTCGATTCGATCAGCCTGGTTCAAGGCACGCTCAACCGGAACCACTACGAGGATGAGTGGCTTTCGGCGCATATGCCGCACATCTACATGACCATGATCGAGACCGCGGACATCGTCGCGCGGCGCTATGGCGTGAGCCGCGAGCGCCAGGACGAATATGCGCTGGCGAGTCAGCAGCGGATCGCCGCGGCCCAGCGCGAGGGCCGGCTTGCCCAGGAGATCGTGGCGCTTCCCTCGGTGAAGCTCGTCACCGAAAAAGACGGCTCGACCCATCGCGAGAACGTCACCTTGACCCAGGACGAAGGCAACCGTCCCGACACGACGATCGAAGGTCTGGCGAAGCTCAAGCCGGTGCGCGGGGATGATCAGTTCATCACCGCCGGCAATGCGAGCCAGCTTTCCGACGGCGCTTCGGCGTGCGTCCTCATGTCCGACCGCGAGGCGGCGCGGCGCGGCGCCAAGCCGATGGGGATCTTCCGCGGCTTGGCCGTCGCCGGCTGCGAGCCCGACGAGATGGGGATCGGTCCGGTCTTCGCGGTGCCGCGGCTTTTGGAGCGCAACGGGCTCAAGATCGACGATATCGGCCTTTGGGAACTGAACGAGGCGTTCGCGAGCCAGGTCATCTATTGCCGCGACCGGCTCGGCATTCCGATGGAGCGGCTCAATGTCGATGGCGGCTCGATCGCGATCGGCCATCCTTATGGCATGAGCGGCGCGCGCATGACGGGCCACGCCCTCATCGAAGGCAAGCGCCGCGGCGTACGCTATGCCGTCATCACCATGTGCATCGGCGGCGGCCAGGGCGCCGCCGGCCTCTTCGAGATCGCGTGAGGAACCGATGGACCTGCGCTTCACCGACGAGGAGCTGCGGTTTCGCGACGAGGTGCGCGCCTTCATGAAAAGCGCGCTGCCCGAGCCCATCCGCCGCAAGATGATCGAGGGCCGCCACGTCGAGAAGGACGAGCTCGTCCTGTGGCAGCGCATCCTCAACAAGAAGGGATGGGCGGTTTCGCATTGGCCGGTCGAATGGGGCGGCCAGGACTGGACGCCGGTGCAGCAATATATCTTCGGCGACGAATTGCAGCAGGCGCCGGCGCCCGCGCCGCTTGCCTTCGGCGTCAGCATGGTCGGGCCGGTGATCATCCAGTTCGGGACCGACGCGCAGAAGCGCCGCTTCCTGCCGCGCATCGCCAATCTCGACGATTGGTGGTGCCAGGGATTTTCCGAGCCGGGCGCCGGCTCCGACCTCGCCTCGCTCAAGACCGCCGCAAAGCTCGACGGCGACCATTATGTCGTCAACGGCCAGAAGATCTGGACCACGCTCGCTCAGCATGCCGACTGGATCTTCTGTCTCGTGCGCACCGATCCGCAGGTGAAGAAGCAGGAGGGCATTTCCTTCCTGCTGATCGACATGCGAACGAAGGGCATCACCGTGCGGCCGATCGTGACGATCGACGGCGGACGCGAGGTGAACGAAGTGTTCTTCGATGATGTGCGCGTGCCGGTCGAGAACCGGGTCGGCGCCGAGAACAAGGGCTGGGACTATGCCAAGTTCCTGCTCGGCAACGAGCGCTCGGGGATCGCGCGGGTCGGATTGTCGAAGGAACGCATCCGCCGCATCCGCGAGCTGGCGGCGATGGAGCGCGCCAATGGCCGGCCGATCCTCGAGGACGAGCGTTTTCGCGAGAAGCTCGCCTCGCTCGAGGTGGAGCTGAAGGCGCTCGAGATGACGCAGCTTCGCGTCGTCGCGGCCGAGCGCACGCGCGACCGCAAGAAGCCCGATCCCTATTCCTCGATCCTCAAGATCAAGGGCGCGGAGATACAGCAGGCGACGACCGAGCTGATGATGGAGATCGTCGGCCCTTATGCCCTGCCCTTCGAAAGCGAGGACGCGCCTTTGTCGAACCAGCCGCCGATCGGCCCCGACTGGGCCGCGACCGTGGCGCCCACTTATTTCAATTGGCGCAAGGTCTCGATCTATGGCGGCTCGAACGAGATTCAGCGCAACATCATCGCCAAGGCGATCCTGGGACTTTGAGCAAGGGGCGCGCGCCGCCATGGATTTCGATCTCAGCCCCGAGCAATCCCTCCTCAAGGAGAGCGTCGGGAAGCTCCTCGCCGATCACTACACGTTCGAACAGCGCAAGGCCTATGCGCAGTCGGCGGACGGGTTCAGCCGCGAGATGTGGGATCGCTATGCCGAGCAGGGGCTTTTGGGCCTGCCCTTCGCGGAGGCGCAGGGCGGCTTCGGCGCCGGCCCGGTCGAGACCATGATCGTGATGGAGGCGATGGGCGGCGCCCTTACGCTCGAGCCCTATTGGTCCAGCGTGGTGCTCGCTGGCGGCCTCTTGCGCGCGGGCGCGAGCGAGGCGCAGCTGCGCGCGCTCGTCCCCCGCATCGCCGCGGGCGAGGTGTTCGCCTTCGCCCATGCCGAGCGCGAGGCGCGCTATGACCTTGCCCATGTCGGCACGCGCGCGCGGCGGGTCGGCGGCGAATGGCGCCTCGACGGCGAGAAATCGCTGGTGCTCGCCGGCGACAGCGCCGAGACATTCGTGGTCTCGGCCCGCATCTCGGGCGAGCCCCGCGACCGCAACGGCATGGCGCTCTTCCTGGTCGCGGGATCGGCGCCGGGCCTGGCGCGCCGCGCCTATCCGACGCAGGATGGCCGGCGTGCGGCGGAAATCTCGCTCGTCTCCGTCGTGGCGCGCGATGTCGTGGGCGAGCCCGGCGCTTGCCTCGCCCTCATCGAGCGGGTCGCCGACGAGGCGTTGGCCGCGCTCGCGGCCGAGGCCGTGGGTGCGATGGCGGTGCTCACCGACATGACGGTCGACTATCTCAAGACGCGGCGCCAGTTCGGCGTGCCGATCGGCAGCTTCCAGGTGCTGCAGCATCGCGCGGCCGACATGCTGATCGCGCTCGAACAGGCGCGCAGCATGGCGCTCTTCGCCACGATGATGGCGGAGGAGCCCGACGCCGGCGAGCGCCGCAAATCACTTGCCGCCGCAAAGGTGCAGATCGGCCGCTCGGCAAAGCTCGTGGCGCAGCACGCGATCCAGCTTCATGGCGGCATGGGCATGACCATGGAATACATGGCCGGCCATTATATGAAGCGTCTTGCCATGATCGAGACGATGCTGGGCGACACCGAGCATCATTTGCGCGCGCTTGCGCGTGCCGGCGCACTCATCTGAGCCTAAGGGAAAAGGTCCATCCGCCCCGACGCCGGCTGGCGATCCCAGCGCGCCTCGAGCGTCGTGAAATAGGTCCAGGTCCGCTCCGCCACATGCTCGATCGGGGTCTCGCTGTCGGCGAGGCGGCATTCCTCGTCGCTGAGCGTGCCGACTTCGCCCAACGCCTCGGCTTGCAGCGTCTTGATGGCATCGTTCTCGAGCGCGAGCGTCGTGTGAAGCAGCTCGGGTATGGTCCGGCCGACGACGGTGATGCCGTGCGCGCGCATGAAGGCCGCGCGCTTGTCGCCGATGACCTGACGCAGTTTCTCGCCGCGCTCGGGCGTCGTGATGAGATGCGCCTCGCCATAGACCGGCACGCCGGCGGCAAAGAGGCTGCTGTGCATGGTGAGCGGCCTGTATTGGCGCTTCGCTATGGCGAAGAGCGTCGCATAGGGCGGATGAAGATGCGCCACGGCCAGCGCGTCGGCCCGCGCGGCATGGATCGCCGTGTGGATGGGCCATTCCCGCGGCGGCGCCATCGTCCCGCCAAGCGGCTTGCCGTCGAGGCCCGCGGCGATCATGTCCTTGGCGCGAAGATTGGCCTTGTCGGAGCCCGAGCCCGGCGAGAACAGGACACGCCTCGAAGCGGGGTCGAACGCGCTGACATGGCCGTGCAGGCCCAATAAACCCTGCATCGCGAAGATGCGCGCGCAAGTCGCGAGCTGCTCGCGAAGGTCGCTTTCGGACGGCATGACCTCTTCTCGAAATAGCGGTTTCCGGAGTTCCCTCAATCCCCCGCCTCACCCAACCCTCTCCACCCCCGCGGGGTGGAGAGGGCATTATGGTGAGATACGCGACCTTACGCTGGCGGCGGACCCATGAAATCCCGCTTGCCGATCTCGACGCCGAGCTCGCGCAGGATGTTGTAGGCCGTGGTGCAGTGGAAATAGAAATTCGGCATCGCCAGGTGATAGAGATAGTTCTGCGCCTTGAACGGACGCGGCTGACCGCCGAGCGTGATGGTGAGCTGCTTCTCTTCCTGCCCATCGAGCTGGGCCGGGGTCAAGGTCTTGAGGAACGCGATCGTCTTGTCGATGCGCGACTTCATTTCGTCGAAGCTGTTGTCGATGGCGGGGAGTTCCGGCACCGTGGCGCCGGCCACGCGGCCCGCGGCCAGAGCGTGATCGCACGCCTGGCGAACCTGGCGCGCCAGGGTGAACATGTCGGGATAGAGCCGCTCGTTGAGGATCACGGCGGGATCGAACTTGTGCGCGGTCGAAAACGCCTCGCCCTTCTCGACGACGGTCTTGAGGCCCGCAAGATGCTGCAGGAAAATCGGCACCGCCGCGTGATACATGGTAATCGCCATGAGTCCTCCGTTTGATCGATGGATTGATCGGCGAGCCGATCTTAGCCGGGCGGAACGCACGCGGGAAGGAGCCTCGATCCTTGCCTTGGGGCGTCGAAAGCGCTTAATCGCGCGGATCGCACGCCTTTCCCCTTGAGGTCCCATGGCGAATTCGCCGCGCCCGCTTGCGCCGCCCGATCTGGCGCCCGAGCTGAAACCCATCCTCGAAGCGCCGTTCCCGCGCTTTTCCGCCGCCGAGATGACACGGCGGCGCAATGCCATCGCCGCGGCGATGGCGGCCGCGGACGTGGATCACCTCGTGATCTATGGCGCGAACCGCACCGGCAACATCATCCAATGGATGACGCAATGGCCGGTCCTGACGGAAGCGGCGGGCGTGCATACGCCGGGTCAGCGCGACGTGCTCCATATTCAGCATTACAACCACATCGCCCAGGCCCGCAGGCTGGCCGAGGCGCAGGTCGAATGGGGCGGAGCCTCGGCGATCCAAGGCGCCATCGCCGAGCTCGAACGGCGCGGCGCCGCGCGCGACCGGGTCGGCATCATCGGCCCGCTCGGCTTCCGCGGCCATGCGGCGCTCGTTCAGAGCTTCGGCGCCGTCAAGGATCTGAACCCGGCCTATACCCGCGCGCGCATGGTGAAATCGGACGAGGAGATTTCCTGGTTCCGCCTCGGCGCCTACTTGTCCGACCTCGGCATCGCGGCGCTCGAGCGCGAGGCGCGGCCGGGCCTGACCGAGCGCGAGCTGGGCGCCATCATCGAGGCCGCGTGGCTTCCCTATGGCGCGGTCAACGTCATCCACTTTCTGGGCGTGACGCCGATGGAAACGCCCGATCTTTGCGTGCCCGCGCAATATCCCTCGAGCCGGCGTGTCGCCCAAGGCGACGTGATCACCACCGAGATCAGCGGCCAGTTCTGGGACCATTCCGGCCAGGTGCTCCGCAGCTTTGCCGTCGGGCGTGAGCCGACGCCGCTTTACCGCGACCTGCACGCCGCCGCCGACGCGGCCTTCGACGCGATGTTCGCCGCGGTGCGCCCGGGCGCCAAGCCCGCCGACCTCATCGCCGCCGCGCGCGTCATCGAGGAAGCGGGCTTCACCACCAACGACGACATCGTTCACGGCTATGGCGGCGGATATTTTCCGCCTGTGCTAGGCTCGGCGAGCCGGCCCGCGGCGGGGCCGGTGCCCGATTTCCCACTGGCGCCAGGGATGATGATGGTGATTCAGCCCAACGTGATCACGCGTGACAACAAAGCCGGCGTTCAGACCGGCGAGCTGGTCCTCGTTACCGACAAGGGAGCGATGCGCATGCACAATTTCCCGCGCGGCTTCCGCCGCATCGGCTGACGAAAGGAACCGAAGATGCAACTCTTCACGATCCGCAACGCCGGCCGCAGCAGCGCGGCCGTCGCCCTCGGCACGGAACTGATCGATATCGCAGGCGCGGCCGAGGCGGTGCCGGCGGCACGCGCGCTGCCCGCATCGTTGCGCGGCATTCTGGAATGCGGCGACGAGGGGTTGGCGCAAGTGCGGCGGGTGATGGACCAGGTGGCAGGAAACGACGCGCTTGCCGACTGGCTCCGGGAAAGCGGCGCGCTGCTCCCGCGGGAAAAGGCCAAGCTTTTGGCGCCGATCCCCAATCCGGGCTTCGTCCTCTCGGCCGGCATGAACTATCACGCGCACCTCAAGGAGATGAAGTCGCCGCCGCCCGAGACGCCCGCCCATTTCGCGAAGAATGTCGCGGCCATCATCGGCACCGGCGCCGCGATCCGGCTTCCCGCCTCGAACCCCAACATGGTGGATTGGGAAGGCGAGTTCTGCGCCGTGATCGGCAGCCCCTGCCACGCGGTCAGCGAGGGCGAGGCGATGCACCACGTCGTGGGCTATACGCTCATCAACGACGTATCGGCGCGCGACTGGGTGACGCCGATCGCCGCCGCGCAAGGCACGATGGGCCCGATCATGGCGTGGGAGCATAATCTCCTGGGCAAGCAGTTCCCGACCTTTTGCCCGATGGGGCCGGCCGTCGTCACGGCGGACGAGATCCGCGACCCGAACGATGTCGATCTGCAGACCGTGGTGAACGGCAAGGTGATGCAGTCCACCAATACCAGCGACCTCGTGTTCAACGTCGCGCGCCTCATCGCCTATTACTCGCGGTTCTATCTGCTGCGCCCCGGCGACGTGATCACCACTGGCTCGCCCGCGGGCGTCGGCTTCGGCCGCGATCCCAAGGTGTTCTTGCGCGCGGGCGACACGGTCGCGGTGAGCGGCAAAGGCATCGGCACCCTCTCCAACCCGGTGGTGGGACCGGGCGCGCGATAACGCCGGCCACGGCCGCGAAGGGACGGGCCGGTGGCGGAAGTCATCGTTCTCGGCGGCCCGAACGGTGCAGGCAAGACGACCGCAGCTCCCAGCATC
>Ga0335072_10006083_pt1 | contig 17707 bp, 12 predicted proteins | sample Lox_Sample_21_FD_206725 | JGI IMG/M metagenome (GOLD analysis project Ga0335072, IMG submission 206725) | Soil microbial communities from Loxahatchee National Wildlife Refuge, Florida, United States - Lox_Sample_2.1 | ecosystem: Environmental > Terrestrial > Soil > Wetlands | place: USA...
ACGGCAATCCCGATCGGGTCGTGACCAACGGCTCGCAGCTGGGAATCTTTCTGGGCAAGGGGGACGGAACCTTCGCCACCATGACGACGGTTTCGGGCGGCACTTATCCGTATGCAGTTGCGACCGGCGATTTCAACGGAGATGGCATGAAGGATCTTGCCATCACGAATCTCTACAACAACACGACCAACATTCTGACTTCTCAGCTGACGCAGACGGCCACCGCGATCGCGACGGGGATCTCGCCGGTGGGTACCGGCACCCATAATGTGGAGGCGAGCTATCCGGGTGACACCGGATACCAGCCGAGCGTGTCGCCGACGGTCGGTCTGCAGGCGGAACTGGTCACACCGACGGTTACAGTAACACCATCGGCTTCGGGCATTTCCACAACGCAGGGGCTTACCGTCACGGTGACAGTGGCCGGCAGCAGCTCGAATCCGACGCCGACCGGTTCAGTTGTTTTGACGAGCGGCAGTTACACTTCAGCGGCCGTGACGCTGGTGAGCGGCGGCGCTGCGATCAGCATCCCGGCCGGATCGTTGGCAACGGGCAGCGACACCCTCGCTGTCACTTACACGCCGGATACCGCGGGTGCCGCTACTTATACGACCGCGACAGGATCCAGCCCTGTGAGTGTCGGCAAGACCACGCCCACGGTTACGGTAACGCCCTCAGCATCGAGCATCACCGAGGGCCAGGCGCTGAGCGTTACGATCGCGGTGAGCGGAGGCGCGGGGAATCCTATGCCTACCGGCTCCGTCACGCTGACCAGCGGGAGTTATACGTCGGCAATAGCGAACCTGAGCAGCGGCGGCGCGACGATCAATATTCCTGCGGGATCGCTGACCACGGGGAGCGATTCGCTCGTGGTCACTTACACACCGGATACTGCAGGTTCGGCTACTTACACGACGGCAACCGGCTCCGGTACGGTGAGCGTCGGGAAGATCACTCCCACTGTCACGGTTACACCGTCGGCTTCGAGCATTACCACGACGCAAGCGCTCGCGGTGTCCGTTTCGGTGAGCGGAGGCACCGGCAATCCCACAACGACTGGATCTGTCATTTTGGCCAGCGGGAGCTACACGTCGGCAGCTGCGACTCTGACGAGTGGGAGCGCGACCATCAATATTCCGGCTGGATCGCTGGCTGTTGGCAGCGATACTGTCGCTGCTGCCTACACGCCCGACGGGTCGGGCGGCGCGACGTACAACGGGGCCAGTGGTTCCGGCTCTGTCACCGTGACTCCGGCGATCGGCACAACTACTCCCACGGTGACATTGAACGCGTCGGCGGGCAATATCACCAATCTGCAAAGCGTAACCGTGGCGGTTACGGTTGCCGGGACGAGTGGCCAGGCCGTGCCCACTGGCAGCGTGACGCTTTCGAGCGGATCGTACAGCACGCAACAACCGCTGAGCGGCGGCGGCGCCAGCTTTACTGTGGCTGCGGGCACGCTCGCCAGCGGCGCCAACACCGTTACCGCGGTCTACTCCGGTGATCCGATGTACGCTGCCGGCAGCGCCACGACGACCGTCACGGTCGTTCCGGTCATCGTCTCGATGCCCACGCTGAGCTCGGTCGCGCCGGGATCCAGCGCTACGGGCAACGTAGGTTTCACCGCTGGCAGCAGCTACTCGGGCACGATGGCGCTGAGTTGCACGCTGACGTCATCGCCCTCGGGAGCGCAGAGCCTGCCCACCTGCAGTCTGAATCCGACGAGCCTCACGCTGGCCTCGGGTGGGACCGGAACCGCTGCGCTGACCATCGGCACAGCGGCTGCGTCGACCGCGTCGCTGGTTCCACCGGCGCAACTGCGGCTCTGGAAATTTGGCGGCGCGGGCTCGCTTCTCGCGGCTCTGGTGATGTTCGGGATCCCGGCACGACGGCGTCGCTGGGCGTCGATGCTGGTGCTGCTGATCTACGTCACGATTGCTGGAGTGGTCGGATGCGGCGGAGGCAGCGGCAGCAGCGGCACGACTCAGCCGCCTCCACAGACCACACCCGCGACGACCGCGGGCACGTACGGCTTTACGGTGAAAGCGACGGACGCGGGCGCGAATATTACTGCGACCGCGAACGTGAGCCTGACGGTTCAGTAGAGCATGAGCGCGGCGAGGTTCGCGGTGGTGTTTCGGGTCGAAAACGAATCCGCGAGCGGAAAGGGTGGTTCAACTCACTCTTCCGCCCGCAGATCGCGGAAGCGCAGAGGGGTTAGTCCTGGACCAGGTTCCCCAGCTGGAGAGCGAACATTTGTCCGATGAAATGAACGCCGGAACTGCTCTCGGTGCCGCAGTAGGTGACGACCGTGTTGTAGCCGGTACCCGTCAAAGTCACAACGCCGAACATATTCATCCTTCCGTAACTGGAGTCCTGGCCGCTGTAGATCGCCTCATAACCCATGGGAACGAGGAAGGATCCGCCGTTGCTCGGGCCTCCATTGAGGTACCAGATGCAGGTTGCAGGAGCTCCGCTGGATTCGCCGGTTTCCTCCGTGGGCGCCCAGATCATGTAACTTCCCGCGGGCAGATAGTAGAGGCCGTCGACGGTGGAGAAGCCGCTGCCGCCAATGGAATTGATTTGGTTGTAGTAGAGGGTGCCGCTGCCGGCAGGGCCAGCTGGTCCCTGGGGGCCCGTCGGCCCCTGCGGACCCATCGGGCCCATCGACCCTATCGGGCCCATCGGTCCTGCGGGGCCCTGAGGTCCTATGGGTCCCTGCGGACCCTGGCTTTGGAGGACAAGGTTGAGCACGGGCGAGTCGCCAACCGTCACGCCCAGTACGTTGGAGATGGTGTCGAAGGTGACGTTGGTGCCGAAGGTTCCGCCACTGAGAATGAAGCCATTGTTAGCGAGACCGCTGTACCAGCTCTGCACGATCGACGTGACATCGATGGAGACGAAGGCTCCCGAGGCGAGCTGTGCGGTGGTTACGCTGAAGTTGATGGCGGTGCCGGCGACGCAGGAAGGGACGTGGGTACCGGTGATGGTGGTCGCGGACCAGGCCGTCGCAGCAGCGCAGAGAGAGACGGTGCCGGGGCCTCCGCCACTATCCAGATAGAGAACCAGGTTGGCTTTCTGGACCTGGGCTGGGGTGAGGGAGGGAAAGACGCCCAGATTGAACTGAAGGTATCCATTCCAGCCATGATTGCCGGTTCCGGTCATGGCGTAGTTGACCTGGATGCCGGATCCGCTGCGATTGCCGAGGCCGTTCCCCAACTGGACGTTGGCCATCTGCGATGGCACAGCCTGGGCCCAGGCGGAAAGGCCCGCGCTCAGGACGAAGATCAAGAGTCTGCGGAGATGTTTCATGGCATTGCCTTTCTGGGTGATTCCATCCAGGGGGCTCGATCGTGACGGTCCGCAACATCCGGGGCCGCACTATGGTCTTGTCTACCCTTTGTCAGCCGTCGGCGGTCCAGGGGGCGAACAGCGACATGCGGTAGATGGTGCGCAGCTCGATCAGCTCCGGCGGGTGAACCGAAACCGTGGGAAGGGAATCGCCGGGGTGAGCCGGCGGTGGAAGGCAGACTGGGGACGACGGGGCAGAGGCATCGCTGAATTTCCGGAGCCAGGCGGCGGCGCGTGCTCTCATGGGAAACGTCTCCGGTGGGTTCGGTGAATCCGGTCAACGGCCGTCAGGCGCCTGGGTGAGGCGTGCTATCCTGAGGGTCGTTTTCGGTACCTGCGATCCCCCACGTCGCGTACCTTGCCGCGAAGGGCGTGAAAGCGTCCTCAGGCGTCTGCTCAAAAGTTCTCAATTCTTCGCAAGAGAGCCGTATGGCTCATGCTTTGAATACGTTGTATGAGTTCGGCCCGTATCTCGCAGACCCCCAGAAGCTGCAACTCTGGTGCAACAGCAGCCTCGTGCCGTTGCCACCGAAGGCGGCGGAAATCCTGCTGGTCTTGTTGTCGCGCGGCGGTGAGATCGTCTCGAAAGACGAGCTGATGCACGCGGTGTGGCCTGACTCGTTTGTCGAGGAATCCAATCTCACCCAGAACATCTTTCTGCTGCGAAAAGCGCTGGGCGAAACGGCGCAGCAGAGCAGCTACATCATCACGATCCCAGGAAAGGGATACCGGCTGGCCGCCGAGGTGAGGGAAGTCGACCGGCGGAGTGCGGCGTCGGGAGCGGAGGCGGCTGAAGAAGCGCCGGCTTCGACCGAAGGAGTCGCCGGAAAATTACAGATCGCGGGGAGGGTCCGGTGGCTGTGGTTGTCCTTGGGGGGACTGATTCTGGTGGTGGGGGCGCTGGCGATGTTCTGGCCGGGACGGAGCCCCCGGCCTCAGGCTCCGGCGGGACGCGTGATGCTGGCGGTGCTCCCCTTCGAGAACTTAACCGGGGATGTGAAGCAGGAGTATTTCAGCGACGGCATGACGGAAGAGATGATCGCGCAGCTAGGGGATCTCGATCCGCGGCACCTGGGCGTGATCGCGCGCACGTCGGTGATGCACTACAAAGGCGGCAAGGCGCCTCTGGATCAGATTGGCCGGGAACTGCGAGTGCAGTATGCGCTGGAGGGCAGCGTTCGCCGCGACGCGGACCGTGTGCGGATCACGGCGCAGCTGATCCAGCTGAAGGATCAAAGCCACCTGTGGGCGCGGAGCTACGACCGCGAATTGAGCAACACGCTGGCGCTGCAGAGCGAGATCGCCCAGGACATCGCCCGGGAGATTCAGCGTTCCCTGGGCGAGGACAAGTTTTTCATCCCAGCCGAGCCATCCCAGCATTCCCCGACGTCGTATGCCGCTTACGATTTCTATCTGAAGGGCCGCTATTTCTGGAACAAGAGGACGCCGGAAAGTTTTCTGCAAGCGATCGGCTATTTTCAGCATGCCATCGCGGAGGATCCGGGTTATGCCCGGGCGTATGCAGGGCTGGCCGATTGCTATGTCCTGTTGCCGGCCTTCAGCGAAATCCCGCCGGGGGAGTCGATGCAAAAGGCGCGAGCCGCAGCGAGGAAAGCCTTGCAGCTGGACGACGGACTGGCGGAGGCGCATACCTCTCTGGCCCTGATTACGGAAAACTACGATTGGGACTGGCAAACCGCGGGGAAGGAATACCGCCGGGCGATCGAACTGAATCCCAACTACGCTACGGCGCACCAGTGGTATGCGGAGTACCTCACGTGGCTGGGGCGATTCGATCAGGCATTTCGGGAGAGCGACCGGGCTCGCGAACTCGATCCGCTGTCTCTGATTATTGCTGCGGACGACGCGGTGATGTTGTACTACTCGCGACAATATGACCGGGCCGAGACGCGCTTTCGGGCGGTGCTGGAAATGGACCCGCGATTTTCGCGCGCGCATCGGGTGCGCGATCTCTATGTGGAGAAGGGGCAGTTCAACGACGCTCTGGCCGATCTGGACCGGGATAAGCCTGCCAATCCTATGCCCTGGTACTGGTCGGAGCGGGCCTACATTCTGGGGCGGGCGGGGCGCACCGCGGAAGCGCGGGAAGCGCTCGCGGCCTTAGAGCGGCTGAATCGCCAGCGATCCGTGGATCCATCGGAAATTGCGTGGGCGTACGCGGGAATGCGCGACGTGGATCACACGCTGCTGTACCTGAACGAAGCTTACGCACGGCGGTCGAACGCCATCACCGCACTCAAAGTGGAGCCGGCCTACGATTTTCTTCGGAACGACGCGCGATTCCGAGAACTAGTCCATAAGGTTGGGCTGGACGCTCCAGCTGCCGAGCCTTAGCGGTCGTAGGTGTGGGTCATGCGATGAAAGTTATGCTGCCTGGGTTTCCCACGGGGGTGTAGTGCCCGGTGAAAGAAAGCAGGCCGGTATCGCGATGAATGCGGAATGAGGTGATGTGGTCGCTGCGCTGATTGCAGACATACAGGAAATTTCCGCCGGGGTCGATGCGGCATTGCGCGGGATAATCGCCGAGGGTGGAGGTTTCAGCAATGCAGGTCAAACGGCCTTCCGGTGCGATCGAAAAGACGGCGAGGGTGTCGTGAAGGCGGTTGGCTGCATAGAGTGTCTTGCCGTTCGGCGCTACCAGGATTTCTGAGGCAAAGCTGGTTCCGGAGAAACCGCGGGGCAATGTGGAGAGGGTCTGCTGTGGCTGCAGATGACCGGTCGCGGGAGCGTAATGAAAGAAAACCACCGTCGATGCTTCTTCCTGGATGGAATAGAGCCAGCGCCCATTCGGATGAAAGGCGAGATGGCGAGGGCCGTCGCCGGTAGGAAGCGCAGCGAACGCTGGCTCAGGAGGGGGAGTGAGTTTCCCGTTCCGGCGATCGAATCCATAGGTGTAGATCCGATCCTGTCCCAGATCGGTGGCCAGGACAAACCGGTTGTGTGGATCGGGAGCAATCATGTGGGCGTGCGGTGCGTCGTGGCCGCTGATGGCAAAGCTGCCGGCAGGCGCGTCGGAGGCGTGCGTGCTTCCGACCGATCCCTGATTGCGATGGACATCGACAGCATCGCCGAGTGCGCCGTCTTCGCGGATGGGCAAGACGGCGATGCTGCCGCCGCCGTAGTTCGCGACGAATGCGAAGTTTCCGGTGGCGTCGAGGCTGAGGTAGGCCGGACCCGTGCCTTCCGAGCTCACGATATTCAGGGCGCGGAGCGCACCCGTTGAGGGATCCAGGGCGAATGCGCTCACGGAGCCATTGTTTCCCTGGAAGTTGGCAATTTCATTGACTGCGTAGAGATATTTCTTCGATGGGTGAACGGCGATCCACGAAGGATTGCGCGAGGGCGCGGCTAAGCCGCGGTGGGTTAACTCACCGGTGCGAAGGTCGGCGGCGAAGAGTTCGATGCCGTGTCCGTTCGATCCAGGACCGGGCAGCTCGGTGTAAGTGCCCACATAGGCGAGGATCCGGCCGGGCGAAGGTTCGGGTGACTGCGGCAAAGCGAAAGCCAGTTTGCGGGTGAGGGCAAGAGCGGTTGCGCCGCCAAGGAAGCGACGCCGGGAGATTGTGGTTGAGGTTTTCCTGGTCATTCCAACCTTTGACAAACTCGTTGAACGCGCGCCGGTGACGCGGGTTATTGTTTGGGTTTCACAACACGGCTGCCACAGCCAGGGTCAACGCGAGGCCAGTCACGGAAATGATGGTTTCGCAAATCGACCAGCTTTTGATGGTTTGGGGGACGCTCAGGTTGAGGTACTCCTTGACGAGCCAAAAGCCGCCGTCGTTGACGTGGGAGAAGATGAGCGATCCTGCGCCGGTGGCAATGGCGAGGAGTTCCGGGTGTGGATAGGCGCTACCGAGCGCGATGGGGGCAACGATTCCGGCGGCAGTGCTCATGGCCACGGTGGCGGAGCCGGTGGCGAGGCGCAACAGGGCTGCCAGGAGCCACGCGAGCAGGAGTAGCGACACGTGACTGCCAAGGGCTACTCCGACGATGGCGTGGGAGACGCCGCTGTCCTGGAGCACGCGTCCGAAGCCGCCGCCGGCTCCGACCAGGAGCGTGATCGTGGCGGTGGGCGCGAGAGAGTCCTGGCTGAAACGGAGGATGGTTTCGCGGTTAAATCCGCTGCGTCGGCCGAGGGTCACGAAGCTGACGAGCACACCGATGAGGAGCGCCATGTCGTCGTTGCCGAGGAGGCGGAGCGTCTGATTCAGCCGTCCGCCGTGTCCTGTGACGGCCCAACTGCCGATCAGCATCAGCACGACGGGGAACAGGATGGTGCAGAGCGTGAGTGCGAATCCGGGCAGGCGACGTTCGTCGCCGTGGTCGACAAAGTCGGTGGCCATGGGATTCTCGGCTGGAACCCTGATGTGGGGAGCGATCAGGGTGGCATAGACCGGGCCTGCGAGCACCGCGGTGGGAATGCCGATGAGGAGCGCGAAGAAGATGGTGCGGCCAACATCCGCATGAAAGATGGTGACAGCGAGCATGGCAGCGGGATGCGGGGGGACGAGTCCGTGGACCACGGAGAGGCCGGCCACGAGCGGCAGGGCGATGAGGATGAGAGATTTTCCGGTGCGGCGGGCGACGGTGAAGGCAATGGGGATGAGGAGGACGAAGCCGACTTCGAAAAAGCAGGGAAGGCCGACGAGGAGGCCGATGACCATCATCGCCCACGTCACGCGTTTCTCACCGAAGAAGTCGATCAGGGTATGCGCGATCTGATCGGCGCCGCCGGACTCGGCGAGCATTTTGCCCAGCATGGTTCCCAGCGCAACGATGATCGCGATGTGGCCCAGGGTGGCGCCCATGCCCAGTTCGAAGGAATGAATGCCGGCGGTGAAGGGCATGCCGGCAGCCAGCGCCAGCGCGAGAGAGACGAGAAGCAGGGAGATGAACGGATTCAGTTTGAAGGCAGCAATCAGCAGGATGAGGCCGATCACCGCTACGAGGGCCGCGCTGAGCAGGAAGATGCTGTGCGAATCGATCATGGACAGAGGAAGGGCCTCGCTGCGGCGATCAGGATGCGGGGGATTTGAAGGCGACGCAGTCGATTTCCACCTTGCAATCAACCACCATACTGGAGACGACGCAGGAGCGCGCCGGGGGATGCTCGCCGAAGAAGCGGCGGAAAACCGCATTGAAGGCCTGAAAGTCGCGCGGGTCGTCGAGCCAGACGCCGCAGCGGACGACGTGTTCGGGCCCATAGCCGGCCTCAGCCAGCACAGCGAGCAGATTGCGAATGGCCTGGTCCGACTGGGCAGAGATTCCGCCGGTCACAACTTCTCCGTTCAGCATAGGGACCTGGCCGGAGACAAGCAGCCAGCCTGCGGCTTCAACGGCTCGCGCAAAGGGCAGGTGTTGTCCACCGGCGCCTTTGCCTCCTTCTGCACCATAACGCCTGATGCTCACGGTGTTTTTCTCCTTGTGTCTCATTCAGTCCAGGCCAACGTGCCGCGGGGCAGAAAACGCCCGGCCCGGTCGCCGGTTGCGCCCTTTGGCGTCCACGAGAGAACGCCGTTGACCCAAACGCCTTCGATGCCCTCGGCTGCGCGGACCGGATCGGCAAACGTCGCCGTGTCGATGATGGTTTCCGGGTCGAAGAGAACCAGATCGGCGGCGTAGTTCTCGCGAATCATGCCGCGGTGGGTGAGTCCAAATCGCTGTGCGGGCAGGGCGGTCATCCGGCGGATTGCATCGGAAGTGGAGAACAGTTTTTCTTCGCGGCTGTATCGTCCGAGAATGCGGGGGAAGGTTCCCCAGAGACGAGGGTGGGGACGCGGATCGTCGGGAAGACCGTCAGAGCCGAACATAGTCGCCGGGTGAGCGAGAATGCGCCGCATGTCCTCTTCGGCGATGCTGTAATAGATGGCGCCCGCGGGCTGGAGGCGGCGCGCGGCTTCGAGTTGCGAGAGGCCCCAGGCTTCGGCGATGCTGGCGAGCGATTGCCCGGCTTGTTCCGGATGCGGGGTGCTCCAGGTGATAGTGATCGCGACGCGTGGATCGACCTGGCGCAGGTCGAGGGTGCTCGATCCGGCGGCATAGGGATAGCAGTCGCAGCCGGCCAGCTGATGTCCGCGCGCCTGCTCGAGCGCATCAAGCACTTCGCCGCTGCGACCCCGGTTGGCGATGCCGGCGCATTTGAGGTGAGAGATGACGATGGGGACGCGGCTTTGACGGCCGATGTCGAAGGCTTCGCTCATGGCATCGAGAATGGCTTCGGATTCGCTGCGCATGTGCGTGACGTAGAGCGCCCCGGCACGCGCGAGCGGCTCGGCCAGGGCCACGACCTCGTCGGTCGAAGCAGCAGCAGCCGAGGCGTAGGCGAGACCGGAACTGAGACCGAGCGCGCCGGCGTCGAGAGCTTCGCGGAGCTCGGCCCGCATCGCGCCGATCTCGGCTTCGGTCGCGGTGCGGTCGAGACGATCCATGTGGTTGTTGCGCAGCGCGGTGTGTCCGACCAGGGCCGCCACGTTGACGGAGGGCACAGTTGCGCGAATGGCGGCGACATAGGCGGCGAAGGTGGGATAACGAAAATCGTCCGCGCGGCCGAGGAGGTTCATCGGATCTGGGACGCCCTCTCGCAGGCGCACGGGCGCAGCACTGATTCCGCAGTTCCCGGTAATGACGGTCGTGACTCCCTGGGAAAGCTTCGGCAGCATCTGCGGGCGCCGGATGACGACAGTATCGTCGTGGGTGTGGACATCGATGAAGCCAGGGGCGAGTGCGAGTCCGTGCGCGTCGAAAATGTGCGACGCGGCGTGGGGGAGCGAGGATCCAATGTCGCAGATGCTTCCCTCGCGCAGGGCAACGTCGAGCAACGATGGAGGGCCACCGCTGCCGTCATATACGGTTGCGCTTCGAATCAGCGTGTCGCACTGAAGCATAGCGGACTGTCAGAGTATAGATCACATCGGGCGATCATCTGCGGGCAGGGTTCGCTGGAAACGATGGGGCGGGGCGTGCTCTTATGAAGCAGGAAGGTGGTACCCATGCAGGTGGTTTCCGATTTCGCAGGCGCGCTGAACAAGGGGATGGGCTTCTTCGATCACGCCGCTCAGGCTGAGCCCATCGCTCGAATGAACTGGAATCTTCTGCACGAAGACCTCAGCTTGCCAGGCGCGATTCTGTACCAGGATCGCCTGCGGCACAACCTGGACTGGATGCGCGACTTCATCGCGGCGTACGGCCTGAAGCTTGCGCCGCACGGCAAGACCACGATGGCGCCGCGGCTGTTTGAGATGCAACTGCAGTCGGGCGCATGGGGCATCACGCTGGCCACAGCGCACCAGACACTGGTGGCGCACGCGCATGGCGTTCGCCGGGTGCTGATGGCGAACCAGCTGGTGGGAAGAGAAAACATGGCGATCGTGGGGCGTCTGCTGGACGATGCCGGGTTTGATTTTTACTGCCTGGTCGACTCGGCTGATCAGGTGGACCAGCTCGGAGGGTTTTACGCGAACAGCGGCCAGCGGCTTCAGGTGTTACTGGAACTGGGCGTCAACGGCGGCCGCACGGGGGTTCGCAACGATACGCAGTTGGAGTCCGTTCTCGAGAGCCTTGCACGCAACCGGGGAGCTATTGCTCTGTGTGGAGTTGAGATGTACGAGGGTGTTCTCGACGACGAGGGGGCGATTCGGCAGTTTTTGCGACGGGCGGTGAGCGTGACGCGACGCCTGATGAGCAAAGACCGGTTGCAGCGATCTCCCGCGATTCTTTCCGGAGCAGGGTCCGCATGGTACGACGTGGTTGCTGACGAGTTTGCGAAGGCCGGGCTCGGCGAGGATGTTGAAGTTATTCTTCGTCCGGGCTGCTACCTGACCCACGACGTAGGGGCGTATCAGCAGGCGCAGGCGAGAATCCTAGAGCAGAACCCGGTGGCCAGGAAGATGCATGAAGGACTGCACCCGGCGCTGCAGGTGTGGGCGTATGTGCAGTCGGTTCCGGAAGAGGAGAAGGCCATCATTGGTCTGGGCAAGCGCGATGCGGCGTTCGATTCGGGGCTTCCTGTTCCGGCGCTGCATTTCCGGCCAGGCGAGGCGACACCGCACGGGGCGCCGTCGCACTGGAAGGTGACGAGGATGATGGATCAGCACGCTTATCTGGAGATTGCGGCTGGAGACGATCTTCGGGTGGGAGACATGATCGGGTTCGATATCTGTCATCCGTGTCTGACTTTTGACAAGTGGCGCACGTTGGTTGTGGTTGACGCGCAGTATCGGGTGGTCGACGTCGTGCAGACTTTCTTTTAGCGCAGGGGGTTGCGCGGCGCGCGACGGTTTGGGTCCGCATCTCCACCCAGGGTGGTCCGGTCAGCCTACTTCACGGGGCAGCATGAGGCAGAGTCACGGCGTAGAGAAACCAGGCCGCATGGGGCAGCCACTGTTCGGTCCAGCGCCAGTCGTCGTCTTTGCCGGTCACGGCGTAGCCTTCATTGAAGGCGATGCCGTCCTCATCGTCTGCCGCGGCGGTGATGCCGTTGATGATGGCTCCGGGAGCGTTGGTATATTTCCAGGAATGAAAGAACATGTAGCCGGCATTGTTGTGTCCGCTACCCATCAACATGCAGATGTCGAAAGGATTGCGCCCCAGAATCCAGTGCAGCTGATCTTCCGCGTAGGTTTCCAGAGCGCTTTGAAACAGCGGATCAGCGGAGAAAAGCGGGAGGGCCATGCGCGCAGCTGCGGCGAGTGAGGCCAGGCGCGCATTCTCTCCCTGCCACCACGGAGCGGCTTCGGTATCGTGGGGGAAGAAAAACGCTGTCCGGACCTGACCGTTTCCCATCCGCACGAGCTGACGCGCATAGCCGAAGGGGTTATTCACTTCATGCGTCGTTCGAAGCTCAAACTCCAGGGAATCTCGGACAGCCTGCACGGCACGCTGCCGCTGCTGCGGAGCTGCGACCTCGGCATAGCGCAGGAGGCTAATGACCGGCAGCCCCGCATCGGAAGGATGAAAAAAGGGCCGCGTTCCATCGTCGGCGCGCCAGGAGTTGTGAAACGGGCCGGAAGGGATCAGCCGGGAGATCAGGCGATTGGCGCGCTGGTCCGCGGCGGCGAGGTAGATGGGCTTGTGGGAGGCGCGATAAAGCTCCGTCGCGGCCATCAGGGCGCAGTCATCGTCAAGAATGTTCTCGACATGGTCGTTGAGTAAGTCGGCATTGTGCGCCTGCAGGAAGGCGAAGGCAGCCTCTGCGGTAGCGAGATAACGCGATCGTGAGAAATCGCCATCCTGTGGCATGGTGCTGGCGAGAGCAAGGGCAGCGATGGCGATACCGCCTCCTGCGCGAAAGCCAGCCTCGTATGCATGCGGTCCGATCGTAACACCGATGCTCTCCGTCGACTGATCGACACTGGTTTTGATTCGCGTGCGCCAGTTGGGATTGCCGATCGCGCGATCCCTGGCCAGCTTTCCCGACCCCGGCGCGTCGATGCTCTCGAGGAACGATCCGTTGGGACGCCAGATGCGAACGAGGAAGTCGGCTCCGAACAGGCCCTCATCGAGGAGACGGCGTTCGTATTCGCTGAAGTTGTCGTCGCGGCGATCCTTCAGCAGGTCGTAACTCGCAAGGAGGGTCCAGACCACCAGCGGCACCTGCTGCGGATTGAAGTACGACGTTGGATTCTGGTGGGAGAGATGGATGCCGTAGTCGCCGGTCGCGTCGTACCAGCCGCCGTGTACGTCCACCGTCCCGCCGGGGTTCTCGGGAAGCAGGAGACGCCGATCGGCCTGGTCCATGTCTCCACTGGCGCGCTGGCCTTTGAAATAGTAGAGGACGTTGGAGAGCGTTCTGCGCTCCAGCAGATCCTCGCCGATCTCAAAGACGCAGGAACTGGCAACTCCGTCGGGAGTGACGCGTAGTGTGTATCGGCCGGCCGTTTTCCAGGACGAGAAATCCGCTTTCCAGAAGCGCCAGTTGCGCCAGCGATCCACTGAGCCTGCAGGCTGGAGCTTGCCGGTGAACACAGTGCGGCCGGAGTCGTCGTCGACGAGGGCAAAGCCGGAAAGGGCGGCGTCCTGGGTGGTTTCAATGAGGGCTGATTTTGGGGCGGCGGTTTCGTAGCCGACCTGATCAACGAGAACCCGCACCTGAGCCTGGGATACCGGTGCCGCAAATTCGCAGGAAGAGAAAGCGGCGAGCAGGAGAATCAACCGAGCGATGGAGGCACGCTGCATCAGTCTGGTTGCGACTATACCCTGGTGTGGTGCAAAAACAGACAGAGAAGCGATGTCGGAAGCGGGCGTTCATGCCATCATAGGTGCGGGTCCGACTCGATGGGAAAAGTGTGTTGTTGCTCGCAATATGGTGTGCGCGGTTTCGAGTGGCTTGTGCTGGCGCTCACTCTGTTCGTTTCAGTGAACTTCGCCGTGGCGTCGCCGCGGGGCGCCGAACGGCGCGTTGGCCCGGAGGTGATTGCTTATTTCTTTCCCCGGGATCACATCATTCAACCTGGGGAAATTGCGGCGCGCAAACTTACCCGCATCAACTATGCCTTTGCCAATATCCAGGATGGCCAGATCGTAGCGGTGAACCCAGTCGATGCGCCGAATCTCACTGCTCTGATCGCGCTTAAGCAGGAGAATCCTTCGCTGCAGGTGCTGATTTCGGTGGGTGGATGGCTGTGGTCGGGCAACTTCTCGGATGCAGCCCTGACCGCGGAAAGCCGGAAGCGATTCATCGAGAGCGTGGCCGCTTTTGTGGAGCACTACAACCTCGATGGCCTGGACGTGGACTGGGAGTTTCCAGGCGAGGTTGGGGTGGGAAATCGATTCCGACCCGAAGACAAGAGGAATTACACGCTGCTTCTTGCCGAGTTACGGAAGCGGTTCGATCAGGAACAGGGCAAGCTGGGACGGCCGCTGCTGTTGTCCATTGCGGCCGGCGCCACCGACGACTTTCTCGAGCACACGGAAATGGACCAAGTTGCCCGTTCTGTAGATACAGTGAACGTGATGGCCTACGACTATTACGAGCCAGGCAGCGAGCCGATCACCGGCAATCATGCGCCGCTCTACGCTGATCCGGCGGACCCAAAGCGTGTCTCGGCCGATACGTCCGTCCAGCATTTCGAGCGCGCGGGAGTACCGCCGCGGAAGATTGTTCTGGGCGTGCCCTTCTACGGGCATATCTGGGGCAATGTGGCATCGACGAATCACGGACTTTTCCAGAAGGGTTCGCCCGTGCCGAACACGTTCACACGCTATCGCGATATCGTGAACAACCTGTTGAATCAGGGATTCACCCGCTATTGGGATGCTTCGGCGTCCGTGCCCTATCTCTATAACGCGCAGACGAAGCAGTTCATCTCGTATGAGGATCCCGAGTCGCTGGCGCTGAAATGCGCTTACGTGGAGCATATGCATTTGGGCGGCGTCATGTTCTGGGAGTACGACGGCGATGCCTCGGGAGCGCTGCTGAATACGATCGATCGTGCATTCTCGCACAAGACCAGCGCCGAGGCTGGGCGATGATCTCGACCGCTCCGGCCGCGCCATCGACCGGCATTGCCGGACAAACGACCTCCACACGCGTCGTCTCGGTGGACATCTTTCGTGGGATCATCATGGCGCTGATGATCTTCGTCAATGACCTTGCCAGTGTGCGCGGCTTGAGTAAGTGGACTTACCATATGCCGGCCAAAGTGGACGCCATGACTTATGTGGACATGGTATTTCCCGCATTTCTCTTCATCGTGGGAATGTCGTTGCCTTTGGCGGTACGGCAACGACTACGGCGAAATCCCTCGCTGGGCGGGCTCTGGCTGCATGTCGCCCTGCGTTCTGCCGCACTGCTCGCACTGGGCCTGATCCTGGCCAACGTGGATCATTGCGACCAGGAAAGGGTGCATCTTTCTCCGGAGGCGTGGGGCCTGCTCGGTCTGAGCGGCGCCATACTGTTCTGGAACGTCTACACTGGCCTTAGCCGCCGAGTTGTGTGGGTTCTTCGGTTTGCGGGCGCGGCGTTGCTCGTCTTCATGTTCGCTGTCTTCCGCCGCACAGTACCGGGGGCTGAAGCGTGGATTAACTTCTCCTATCCCGAGATTCTTGGTCTGATCGGACTTACTTATTTTGCGGTGTGCCTGCTCTATATTCCGACCCGGCGTTGGAGCGTCGCGCCGCTTGCCTGGCTGGTTGTGTTAGTGGCTTATAACTCGGTTTGCTGTGCGCACTGGATCCAGATCGATCACGTGTCTCTCTATTTGTGGCCTTTCGGCAACGGCGCGATGGCCAGCCTGGTGATGGCCGGCATTGTGATGTCGCAGATCTTTCTGGACGAAGAACGAACGGGCCCAGCACGGAAAATGCAGCTCGGCCTGCTGATGGCGATTCTCGCTTTTGTGGCCGCGTGGTTTCTCCGCCCGCTGGGCATCTCGAAGATCCGGGCCACGCCAACTTGGGCATTATGGACCGTCGCCGCGTGTTGTCTGCTCTTCACCATTCTCTACTGGCTGTGCGATCTGAAGAAGCAGACGGCCTGGGCCTGGCTGGTGCGGCCGGCGGGGTCGAATACACTGCTAACTTATCTGATCCCTGACCTTTATTACTTCTTGGTAGCTCTCACGGGAGCAGCCTGGCTGCAGGAGCATTGGCATCACGGGTGGGCCGGAGTTTTCCGCGCCGTCGTATTTACCGTGGCGATGCTGCTGGTCGCTCGTATGGCCAGTTCCGCACGGCTGCGCTTGCAGTTGTGAACCGTAAGGCACTGAAGGCGACGCTGGCGGCTCGAGGCTGATGGTGCCGGCGTGCCGCACACACGTGTCGCTCGGTTGGCGGCAGCCCTCGCGGGGATCCGGCCTTTGATGCTGGAATGGAATGAAGACCCTTTGTTGGCTGTGGCGAGGCGGAGAACGACGAGATCAAGCCCGTACTGCCCAAGGTGCGGGAGCGTCACGACGGTTGTCGAAACTCAGGGTCGCGGGCGGCGCCCCTCAAAAATCGACCCGGCGTGTGCAATCGTTTGCACAGAGTCGCCCGGCTGGCGTTTTAAGCTGCTGAATCTAAAGCCGGTATTCGTGGCTGTCAAAATGCAAACAAGCGACTGAGTGACATGCAGGTTCCTGGTTGAGCTCATGGGACCACGGGCCCGGTGCCGGCGCGGGGTGATTGCAGGAGGACGGATGAAAATATTCCGAATCGCTTTACCTGTACTGGCAGTGGCTCTGATGGCGGCTCCGGCGGCTATGGCAGATTCTTATACCTACACCATCACTGGTTCGAATTTCAGTGCTACGCTCAACCTCACGGCAACGGCAAACGATGCGAACGGCATATATGTGTCCGGGACCGATACCATCACCAGTGTAGCGGGAACTTTCGACGTAAACGGGAAGACCTACGTGATCAACACGCCGATCGCGCCCGTCCTGGCCTCTCCCGGCTCGGATGCGACCAATCCTACCGATAATGGCGCCTTCCTGTATGACAATCTGCTGTATCCGACAGCTACTCCGGCCAATGGAATTCTGGACTGGGACGGACTACTCATTGACGTGCCAGGCACCAACGGCTATCAACTGAATCTATTCTCTGGCCTCTTTGGAGGCATCCCGGGCAATGAGGCACCCGGCAATATGTACTTTTATTTTGCCGATAACGGCGACAATCACAGTAACAATGAGATCGCCGAGTCCATCAGCAGTTCCTCGGCACCCGCCACGGCCTCCCTGGTAGCGGCTCCAGAACCAGCCTCTTTGTTCCTCATGGGAAGCGGATTGCTTGCGATGGCCTTGGTCGTCTCTCGCAGACGGCGGTCGTCCCGCGAGATCGCCAACGCGTAATTGCTGAGGATTCAGTTGAAGATAGCGGGGCACGGTCCTTCTGTGCTCCCATCATCAATGCGAGTATTGAGCCGGCATCGCTGAGTGCCAGAACTCACGAGAATCAACCTAACAGCAAATCGGGCAAGCTATCGTATTTCGGCCGCTGAAAGTTGAAGCGTTGTTTTCCACCACGGCTATTGCGGGCCGAGATTCATGGGCGACAGGTGGCGACAGCAAACGAGCGACGGAGAAGAGAACGGTTTCGCGTCAACGCACCTGTGACGGTTTTCGCGGGGAGCAGGGAGTTCTCAGCCTATACACGGGATATGAGTGAGTGCGGGATTTACTTCTACACCGACCCACCCAACGGTCAACTCGTCGAAGATGACTTCGATCTCATCGTTGAATTACCTCCGGAGGTTACCTCTTCCAGGTATCGTCCCATTCGTTGTCACGCTCGGCTGTTGCGAAAGGAAAATCGGGCAGATAGCCTTTGCGGAGTAGCGGCCGAAATCCTCGAATACTCAATCCCTGGGAGGAATTCATCTCCCGCTTAGTTTGCGCAATCCGAGAACGCG
>Ga0335072_10006085_pt1 | contig 17696 bp, 17 predicted proteins | sample Lox_Sample_21_FD_206725 | JGI IMG/M metagenome (GOLD analysis project Ga0335072, IMG submission 206725) | Soil microbial communities from Loxahatchee National Wildlife Refuge, Florida, United States - Lox_Sample_2.1 | ecosystem: Environmental > Terrestrial > Soil > Wetlands | place: USA...
CCAAGCGTGCGGTGGCGGTGATCCTCTCGACCCATCTGAGCCTGCGCGTGGAGGCGTGAGGCTGCTTGACAGCGGCGGTGCGGTTTTGTTGCATCGCCACATGAGCAAGCCCCCAAACCTCTCGCCACGCCCCAACCTCTCGCCACGCAAGGCGGCCGAGCGCGAAGCCCGTAATCAACGCCTCGCACATGCTTTGCGAGATAACTTGAAGCGCCGCAAAGAACAGGGCCGGGCGCAGGCCGCGGCAGCAGGCGATGCCGGCGCGCCGGCTGCGACCGTGAGCGGCGCGAGCTTGAGCGATCGGCCGCTCTCGACTAAAAGCACCGTTCACGACGGAACCACCGCCGATTGATGGTCCGCTGCCGCCGCGAACCGCAGGGCGGAGCGGGAGGCCGAGGCAATGGACAGGATTCGCATCAGAGGCGGCGTGCCGCTCGACGGGGTCATCGCAATCGGCGGCGCCAAGAACGCGGCACTGCCGCTGATGGCGGCGAGCCTGTTGACCGCAGAGACGCTGACCCTCGAAAACGTCCCTGACCTTGCCGACATCGCGACCATGTCCAACCTGCTGGTGCAGCACGGGGTCGCGATCGGAATCGGTGAAACGGATCCGAACGACGGACGCCAGCTCGATCTGTCGGCGGCGCACATCACCTCGATCACCGCGCCCTACGACCTCGTACGCAAAATGCGCGCCTCGGTGCTGGTGCTGGGGCCGCTGGTGGCGCGTTGCGGGCGCGCTCGCGTATCGTTGCCCGGCGGCTGCGCGATCGGAACACGGCCGATCGACCTCCACGTCGATGGGCTGCGCAAGCTCGGGGCGCAGATCGAATTGGATGGCGGCTATGTCGAAGCACGCGCGCCAAAGGGTCTGCACGGCGCGGAGATCGTCTTCCCGTCGGTGTCGGTCGGCGCGACCGAGCATCTGTTGATGGCGGCCACCCTCGCCCAGGGCGACACCCTGTTGGTCAACGCCGCGCGCGAGCCTGAGATCACCGATCTTGCCGAATGCCTGGTCGCAATGGGGGCGCGGATCAGCGGCATCGGCGGCGACCGGTTGCGGATCACAGGGGTCGGCAGCCTGCATGGCGCCAGCCACCGGATCATCCCCGACCGGATCGAGACCGGCACCTACATCATGGCGGCGGCGGCAACCGGGGGCGAAGTCCGGCTGACCCGCACGCGGATCGATCTGGTCACGGCGGTCGCCCGCGTGCTCGGTGAAGTCGGCATCGAATTGACCGCGGTCGCGGATGGGGTGATGGTGCGCCGGCGCGGCGACAGCCTTGATGGCGTAGACGTCATGACCGAGCCCTATCCCGGCTATCCGACCGATCTGCAGGCGCAGTTCATGGCATTGATGACGACCGCGCGCGGCGCCTCGATGATCACCGAGACGATTTTCGAAAACCGGTTCATGCACGTTCCGGAGCTTGCCCGCCTGGGCGCCAACATCAATGTGCACGGCGCCTCGGCAATGGTGCGCGGGGTGCCGCGACTGACCGGCGCGCCGGTGATGGCAACCGATCTGCGCGCCTCGGTTTCGCTGGTCATCGCCGGTCTGGTTGCCGACGGCGAAACGATGATCAACCGTGTCTATCACCTCGACCGCGGCTACGAACGGCTCGAAGACAAGCTCGCCGCTTGCGGCGCCCGCATCGAAAGACTGCGCGATGGCGCCTGACGAGAGCCCGTCGCTCAAACTGCGAGCCGAAGATATCGACGATTTGTCGATTTTGTCGGCCTGCCTGCAGGATGCGCTCGTCGCGGTTCGTGATCTCGCTTACTTCGCGGAAGAGCAAAACTTTGTTTTTATTGCCAACCGCTTTCGCTGGGAGAGCGGGGTGGAGCCGCTGCCGGGCGACGAAGGGCATCAGCGGGTGCTGTGCGCGGTGACCTTTAATACGGTCGCCGGGGTCTCCTATCGCGGGTTCCGCCGCACCGACGAGGACCGGATCCTGTGTCTGCTGGCGATCCGCAGCGCCAGCGATGGCAGCGACGGCAGCGGCAGCACCGCGATCCTGCTCGAATTTGCCGGCGCCGCTGCGATCCGCCTGGAGGTTGGCCGCATTTTGTGCCGCGCCCGGGATTTGGGCGAACCCTGGCCCACTCCCTGGCGCCCACGCCATGACGAGGATGCCGCGACGTGACCGGCGCGAGTGTCGACGGTCTGATCATGGCATTGCCGAACGGCCGTATTTTGACCGAGGTGATGCCGCTGCTGCGCCGCATCGGCGTGGCCCCGGAGCCGGCGTTTGACGACCCGGATTCGCGCCGGCTGCGGTTTTCGACAAGCGACCCCCATCTTGACCTGATCCGGGTGCGCAGCTTTGATGCGGCGACTTTTGTCGCGTTCGGTGCGGCTCAACTTGGTGTCGCCGGCAACGATGTGCTGATGGAGTTCGACTACTCCGAAATCTACGCACCGCTCGACCTCGATATCGGCCATTGCCGAATTGCCGTAGCGGCACCTGCCGATTGGGCGGCCCGCCGCGACGACACCCGTCCGAGCCACATCCGGGTGGCGACCAAATATCCGGAAATCGCCCGTCGCCACTTTGCCGCGCGCGGCATTCAGGCCGAGTGCATCAAGCTCAACGGTGCGATCGAGCTGGCGCCGCGCCTGGGATTGTGCCGCCACATCGTCGATCTCGTCCAGACCGGGGCGACCTTGAAGGCGAACGGCCTTACCGAGGTCGAATGCATCGCCGAGATCAGCTCACGCCTGATCGTCAATCGTTCGGCATTAAAGACCCGGCCGGAGGAGGTCGGCGGCTGGATCGAGCGATTCCGCATCGCGGTCGAGGAGAAACGCTGATGGCGCTGATGCTCGCGACCCGCGCCCCCGGCTTCGAGACCGCGTTCGAGCGATTGCTCGACAGCAAGCGCGAGACCGCGGCCGATGTCGACAAAGCGGTGGAACAGATCATTGAAGATGTGGCCCGTCGCGGCGACGCCGCACTGATCGACTACACGAGGCGGTTTGACAAAGTCGATCTCGGCCGGTGCGGGATCCGGCTGAGCTGCCGCGAAATCACCGAGGGTGCAGCCGCCGCACCGGCGGACACAGTGGCCGCCTTGCGGCTCGCGGCGGAGCGCATCGACAGCTTTCATCGCCGCCAGTTGCCGGCGGAGATCGATTATATCGATGCGCTGGGCGTCCGGCTCGCCGCGCGCTGGCGACCGATCGAGGCCGCCGGGTTGTACGTGCCCGGCGGCACCGCGGCCTACCCTTCCTCGGTGCTGATGAACGCGATCCCGGCCAAGGTGGCGGGTGTAGAGCGTCTGGTGATGACTGTGCCGACACCCGGCGGCGCCCTGAACCCGCTGGTGCTCGCCGCCGCCCAGCTCCTCGGCATCGATGAAATCTACCGGATCGGCGGGGCGCAGGCGGTGGCGGCTCTGGCTTATGGCACGGCGACGATCGCCCCGGTCGACAAGATCGTCGGCCCCGGCAACGCTTATGTCGCAGCGGCCAAGCGGCGCGTCTTTGGCCGGGTCGGCATCGACATGATCGCCGGCCCATCCGAGATCCTCATCGTCGCCGACGTCGACAACGATCCGGCTTGGATCGCCGCCGATTTGCTGTCGCAGGCCGAGCACGACAGCGCCGCGCAAGCGATTCTGATCACCGACAACGACGGCTTTGCAGATGCCGTCGCAGCTGCGGTCGAGCGTCATCTGACCAGGCTGCCGCGCGCGGAAATCGCCCGGGCAAGTTGGCAGGACCACGGCGCCATCCTGATCATTGAAGATTGGCGTCAGGCGCCTGAGCTGATCGACCGCGTCGCACCCGAGCATCTCGAACTGGCGCTCGACAACGCCGACGAACTCGCCGCGGCGGTCCGCCATGCCGGCGCAATCTTTCTTGGCCGCTGGACACCCGAGGCGATCGGCGATTACATAGCTGGCCCCAATCACGTGCTGCCCACCTCCGGCAGCGCGCGGTTCGCCTCGGGGCTCGGGGTGGGCGACTTTCTGAAGCGGACATCGCTGGTGCGCTGCGATCAGGCGAGCCTCGCCGCGTTGGCACCGGCGGCGATCCGCCTCGCCGAAGCCGAGGGGCTCGACGCCCACGCATTGTCATTGTCGATCCGGCTCGACCCGACCCCGGGTCACCCGTGATGGCCGAACCGGGCACCCGCGCCATCAGCGACCGCCGCATTGCCGCGATAACCCTCGACGAACACACGGTCGTCCGTCGCAACGCCGATATCGAGCACGAACGCGCGACAGCGATCGCCGACTTACTCGAAGAGAATTCGTTTGCACCGGCTTCCGGGAGCCGCGGCCCGTTCACCGTTCATCTCGCGATCGAAGAGAACCGGCTCAACCTCGAGATCCGTTCGCAAACGGACGGCTCGAGCGAGGTCATCGTGTTGCCGCTCGCCCCATTTCGCCGCATCGTCAAGGATTATTTCATCGTCTGCGAAAGCTATTACCAAGCGGTGCGCAGCGGCCGTCTCGGACAGGTCGAGGCGATCGATATGGGCCGGCGCGGGCTGCACGACGAAGGCTCGACACTGTTGATGGAGCGGCTGGCCGACAAGGTCGCCATCGACCACGACACCGCCCGGCGCCTGTTCACGTTGATCTGCGTGCTGCATTTGCGCGGGTGACGGCGGCATGACGGCAGCGCCCCTGGTGCTGGCCTCGGCCTCGCCGCGACGGCTCGAATTGCTGCGGCAGATCGGCATCATACCCGACCGGGTCGATCCTGCTGATATCGACGAGACCGCGTTGAAAAACGAGCTGCCGCCGGCCTGCGCGCTGCGCCTCGCGCGCGACAAAGCGCTGCGGGTGATGCCGCGGCACGACCGCGCCTTTGTGCTTGCCGCCGATACCGTTGTTGCCTGCGGCCGGCGCATTCTGCCGAAACCAGCGGACGAGAAGACCGCCCGTCGCTGCCTCGAATTGCTGTCCGGTCGCCGCCACCGGGTTCACTCCGGGGTTGCGCTGGTCAGCCCCGAAGGTCAGCTGGCACTGCGTCGGGTCGACAGCCAGGTTGCGTTCAAGCGCCTCAGCGACAACGAAATCAACGCCTATCTGAAAAGCGGTGAATGGCGTGAGAAGGCCGGCGGCTATGCGATCCAGGGACGCGCGGCGGCATTGATCCGGTTTGTCTCGGGCTCTTATTCGAATGTCGTCGGGTTGCCCTTGTTCGAGACTGCACAATTGCTCGCCGGCCGCGGTTACCGACCGCCATGCATCGCGAATTGCTGATTACCGCCGGCCCCGGCGAGTGGCGCGCGGCCCTCGTCGAGAACGGCGCGCCGGTCGAGTTGCGGGCCGAGCGGGGCGATGGTGCGGAGTTCGGCAGCATCCACCTCGCCCGTGTGGTGCGACGGTTGCCGGCGCTCGGTGCCGCACTCGTCGATATCGGCGGTGATCGTCCAGCCTTCCTGCCGCAAAGCGAGGTTTTTCCGCGCGGCCGCCGTTTCAATGAGGGCGAGCGCGTCATCGTGCAGATCCGCCGCGAAGCCCAAGGCGGCAAGGCGGCGGCGCTGACCACCGCCATTACCTTGCGCGGCCGGCAAATCGACCTGATCGCCGGTCGCCCGGGTCTGGCCGCAGGCGGTTCCCTGGCGCCGGACGAGCAAGCGAAACTGATCGCGGCAATTGCCGGCGAAGACACCGGGTCGGCGGATAAACCAGGGTTTGGCCTGCGGATCACCGCATCGGCGCCGGTCGCGGCGCTGGTCGAACAATTCCTGGGTCTGCGCGGCCGTTGGGCCGATCTCACGCGCGACACCGCGCTGCTCGAACCGCCGACGCGGCTCTGGCCCGCCGCGACATTTGCCGCGGCTCTGGCCGCCGTCTTTCCGACGATTGCCCGGGTCCTGGTCGACGAACCGGCCGCCATTCCCGAAATCCGCGCCGCCTTTGCCGATGCGGCGGTGGCAACTGTGCCGGAAGCCGACTGGCCGTTCGATCTCGATGGAATGTTCGAGGCGGCGCTGTCGACGACGGTGCCCCTTGCCGGCCATGGATGCGTCCATTTCGAGGCAACCCAGACAGCCGTGCTGATCGATATCGATAGCGGCAGCCCGGAGACCGGATCGCCGCAGCGGACGGCGTTGGCGATCGATCTGGCAGCGGCCGAAGCGATCGCCCGCCAGATTCGGTTGCGCAATCTCGGCGGCGGCATCGTCATCGATTTTGTCGGGCTCGACGATCGCGCCATGCGCGAGCGGGTGCGCGCCGCCCTTGCCCGGGCGCTCGCCGCCGACCCGCTGCAACCGCAGATCCTTGGCTGGACCCGGCTCGGCCATCTCGAACTGGTGCGCCGCCGCCGCACCCGCCCGCTCGCCGATGCAATGCTCGAACCCGCCGGCGGCGGTGTTCTCAAGACCGCGGCTACGGTCGCGCACGAAGCCTTGCATGCGCTGCGGCGCGCGGCGCGAGCGCAGCCCGGGTGCTCCTGGCGGTTGCGCACCGCGGCCGAGGTCGCGGCTGTCTTTGCCGTAGAGGCGGCCCCGGCCTTGCGAAAGCTCGAACAGCGGTTCGGACGCCCGGTCGCGATCACCAGCGATGCGAGCCTCGGCCGGGACCGGTTTCAAATCGAACCGCTCTGATTATATCCGGGGGACGATGGACGATTCGCCGTTTCTGCCGACCCGCCCGTGCCCGATCTGCGGCAAACCGGCAGCCCAAAAGTATCGACCATTCTGCTCGCCGCGCTGCGCTCAGATCGATCTTGGCCGCTGGCTCAAAGGCAATTACCGCATCGAAACCGACGAAGGCCCCGACGACAGCGACGAAGAGCGCTGAGCCAAAAAACATCCCGATTGACCGCGGCGCCGGCGGCAAGCGAACATTTCGCGATCATTCATCTGCACGAGTATAGCGCGTGCCGTCGTCAAACCATTACCGGGTGATCTACGCTGACCCGCCCTGGACGTTTGCGACCTATTCGCGTAAGGGCAAAGGGCGCAGCGCCGAGGCTTATTACGACTGCATGTCGCTTCCCGCGATCAAGGCGATACCGGTCGGAGATTGGGCAGCCGAGGATTGCGCGCTGTTGCTGTGGACAACCGATCCGCTGTTGCCAACCGCGTTCGACGTGATCAGCGCCTGGGGTTTTACCTACAAGACCGTTGGATTTTATTGGGCCAAATTGAACAAGTACGTGACGAAGTCGGTCTATAGCGATACCGACTTTTTTACTGGGCTTGGTTTCTGGACGCGCGCCAACCCCGAATTGTGTCTGCTGGCGACCCGCGGTCACCCCAAACGGCGCCGCGCCAATGTCCGCAAGCTGATCGTCTCGCCGCGCCGCGAGCACAGCCGCAAACCCGACGAAGCCTATGAGCGGATCGAGGCGTTGTGCGACGGGCCCTATCTTGAAATGTTCGCGCGCTCGTCGCGGCCGGGTTGGGACCGCTGGGGCAATGAATCCGACATTCGCCAAATCGGCCCGCGCCGCTGGGCCGCCAACGGCTATCCGCAGGCACCTACCGCCGCCGAATAGCGCCATAGCACTCGCCCGCCTTTAGCAACGATTAGGCATTTGACCGCAAATTTGCGCCGGGATTGATCGGGACGGCGGGATGATCGGCTGGCGCTGCGCTGGGTATGGCTGTGGGCGGCGCCGTCATTTTGATGCTGCCGGCCATCAACCGCAGCCACTGGCTGCCATCGATCGACAAAAGCGTGTCCGAGCCGATCGTAAGCGTCGCGATCCCGACCGAGCCGACGCCGGCCGCCGCGGTCAATACATTGGTCTACCCGGTCGATGCCCGCGGACACATGTTTCTTGACCCGCCTGCAGAGCTACGAGATGCGCGACGGCAAGCTGACGATCAGCTGGTAAGCGAACAACGGTGGATGATCGAACGCAAGCCGTGGTTTTGTCCGTAAAAGCGGCGGCAACCACAGTGCGGGGTGATACGCGTTAACCCGGCAGACACGGCAAGCTCGCCGCGACACCGAGAGCGAAGAGGATCTCCGGCCACACTCGGTGCTGGAGCCGATCGCGACGAACCCGGCTTTTCGCGATGGCGCGCCGCGGCGCGGGCGATTATCGTCCCGACACCGAGCGCAGCATTGAACAGGCGGGCGATATGGCAGCCAAGATGATCCTGACCGGCGACATCAATCTGATGAATGTCGTCGATCCGCTGGTTCCGTTCTCATTGGTGCGCGACGAATTCCGCTCGACCGATGTCGTCTTTGCCAATCTCGAATGCTGCCTGTGCCCGCCGCCTTCGGCTCATTCGCTCGACAATGAAGGCTTCTTCGCCGATCCGGCGGTGGCCGGCGAGGCACTGAAATCGGCCGGCATCCAGGCGGTCGGCATCGCCAACAATGTCAATTATGGCGAGACGGCAATCACCGCCTCGATCGCCCGGCTCGACGAAATCGGCATCCCGCATGCCGGCGCCGGGTCCAGCCGCGCGCTGGCCCGCAAGCCGGTCATCCTCGAACGCGGCGGCATCCGTTTTGGTTTTCTGCAACGCAGTTCGGTCTATTGGCCCACCAATCACGAGGCGGGCGATAATTCGGCCGGAATCGCGGTGATCCGCGGCCACACCGCCTATCAGGCGCCGATGCACGGCAGCCGTCCGCCCGCCAACCGGCCAGGCATCCCGCCGCAAATCGTCACCTGGGCCGACAAGCAGTATCTGCAGTGGTTTGCCGATGATGTCGCGGAATTGCGCGGACAGGCCGATATCGTCGTCGCCTCGTGCCATTGGGGAGTCGGCCGCGAGGTGCTGCAATATATGAGCGAAATCGGCCATGCGGCGGTTGATGCCGGAGCCGATATCGCGATCGGGCACGGGCCGCACTATTCGCTGCCAGTCGAGATTTATCGCGGCAAGCCGATCTTTTATGGGCTTGGCAGCTTCTCGTTTCACACCGGGCATCGCGGGCACCGCCACGGTGACTGGCTTGGGATGATGGTGCGCGCGGTTTGCGAGCGCTCCGGGATCGCGCGCGTGACTTTCCAGTTTGTCCGCCATGACGAGCAGAACCGGACGGTGCTGCGCCAGCTTTCCGATGAGCGCGCGGCATTCGATCAGATTGCGCAGGAGAGTTCGTCACTCGGCGCCGAACTCGGCAGCGACGGCGATCAGGTGGTAGTCACGCGATAACGACGAGTTTGGATTTGGCGCTGATTGGCGCGGCGGGCTTTGGCACAAGAGCCTGGTCCGCAGGTCGGGCCGGATATCGACGAGCAGCCTATCCGACCGTGCCGTCGCTCGCCGGCGCCCATGCAGCCAATTTCCGCGGGCTCAAGGCCCAGGGGCCAAGCCCGGCCTAAAAGGTTCAGACCGGGACGACACCACGGGTCAAGCTCGAGACTTGACCTCGCCCGACGCCTGGCGGATGTAGGACGGCGCGCCCCGGCCGCCAACTGAACCGATAGGAAGAAAATGCCAAGCATTACCTATGTCCACCCTGACGGATCGCGCCAGGTGCTCGATGTCCCGATTGGCACCAGCATCATGCGCGGGGCGATCCTGAACAGCGTCGATGGCATCGTCGCCGAGTGCGGCGGCGAGATGATGTGCGCCACCTGTCACGTCTATGTTGACGAACCCGATCTCAACCGGATGCCGCCACAATCCGATGATGAGAAGGCGATGCTTGAGTTCACCGCGAGCGAACGCAAGCCCAACAGCCGCTTGAGCTGCCAGCTCGTGGTGACGCCTGAAATGGACGGGGTCGTCGTCTATCTGCCCGAGAGCCAAGTCTGATGGCGGGTCCGGTCGTCGCCGTCGTCGGCGCCGGCCAGGCCGGTTTCCAGGCGGCCTCGTCGCTGCGACAGGAAGGCTTTGCCGGACGGGTTGTACTGATCGGCGACGAGCCGGGGCTGCCCTATCAGCGCCCGCCCTTGTCCAAGAGCTATCTCGCGGGCGAAAGCGGTATCGAGGAATTGTGGCTGCGACCCGAACCGTTCTACCAGAAGCAGGAGATCGAACTCCTTACCGGTGAGGCGGCGACCGCAATCGACCGGCCGGGGCGTTCGCTCCGCCTTGCCTCCGGCGGCGCGATCGAATGCGATCATGTCGTGCTGGCAACCGGAGCGCGGTGTCGTGCGCTCCCGGTGCCGGGCGCCGATCTCGACGGCGTCCTGCCGTTGCGCACGCTGGTCGATGCCGACATGCTGCGCGAACGTCTTGTCGAAGCGCACGACGTGGTGGTGGTCGGCGCCGGGTTTATCGGTCTCGAATTTGCCGCGGTCGCGATCGCCGCGGGTGCTGCCGTCCACATCATCGAGGTAACCCACCAGCCGATGGGGCGGGTGGTTTCGGCGCAGACGTCGCGGTTTTTCACCGAGGCGCATCGCCGCTGGGGCGCCACGATCTCGCTGGGCACCGGCGTCGCCCGCATCCTAGGCGATGGCCGCAGCGCCACTGCGGTCGAGACCAGCGATGGCCGGGTATTGCCGGGCGATCTCGTGCTGATCTGCATCGGGGTGGTGCCGAATGCCGAACTCGCGCGCGATGCCGGTCTCGCGACCGACAACGGCATCGTCGTCGACGAATACCTGGCGACCGCGGATCCGGCGATTTCGGCGATCGGCGACTGCGCCAACTTTCCGACCCGTTTTGCGGCCACGGGACAAGCAGGTGGGCTGACGGGTCACGGCCGGGTGCGCCTGGAATCGGTACAAAATGGGGTCGATCAGGCACGCGAGGTTGCCGCCCGTATCGCCGGCAAGCGGGTGGCGCCCTACGACAAGGTACCGTGGTTCTGGAGCGATCAACGCGATCTCAAACTGCAGATCGCCGGCATCACCGTCGGTCATGATCAGGCAGTGCTGCGCGGCGAACCCGAAAGCAGCAGCTTTTCTGTTTTCTGCTTTGCCGGCGATCGGCTGATCGGTGTCGAATCGGTAAACCGGCCGGCCGACCACATCATCGCCCGTCGGTTGCTGGCGGTTTCCGACCCGCGTTTGACCCCGGCGCAGGCTGCCGACGAGAGTTACGATCTGAAAGCGCATATGGGGCGCCGGTGATAACCCGCGACATCCTGATCGCCGGCGGCCTCGTTATTGACGGCAGCGGCCGGCCGGGTGAGATTGCCGATGTCCTGGTGCGCAACGGTCGCATCGCTGCACTCGGCGCATCCCTTCCGGGCACGACCGCTGCCAAGGTCATCGATGCTGCTGGGCTCGCCGTCGCGCCCGGCTTTATCGACATCAAGACCCATTCCGATTTCACCCTGCCGATCAACCCCAAGGCGGAAAGCAAGGTGCGGCAGGGGGTGACCACCGAGATCATCGGTCATTGCGGCTTCTCGACAGCCCCGGTATTGCCCGGCAGACTGGAGCTGATCCGCGATTATTTGTCTGCCAGCGCGCCGTGGCTGCCGTTCCGCGAAATGCGTTTTCCGGAATATCTCGACAGCTTTCCGGCGACGGCGGTCAACGCCGGTATGCTGGTCGGTCACCACACCCTGCGGCTCAATGTGATGGGCATGGCGGCGCGGGCGCCGAGCCCGGCTGAACTCGCCGAGATGACGGCCCTTCTCGAAGAGGCGCTGGCAGCAGGCGCACTCGGCCTCTCGACCGGGCTGTTCACCCCGCCCAGCAGCTATGCCGGGCGCGACGAGATCATCGCCCTCGCCTCGGTGCTAAAGCGCCACAACGCGCTCTACTTCACCCATTTGCGCGATGAATCCAATAAGGTCATCGCGGCCGTCGAAGAGGCGATCGACGTCGCCCGGACATCGGGGGTCCATGTCCAGATCGTGCATTTGAAATGCTCGGGCATCGACAATTGGGGCAAGGCCGCGCGCATTCTGGCAATGATCGAGGCCGCGCAGTCCGATGGGGTGGCGATCGATTGCGACGCCTATCCCTATGCTGCCGGCAGCAACCCGCTGAAGAACCTGCTGCCGCAATGGGTGCAGTCGGGCGGCATGGAGGCGATGCTGGCTCGGCTGGCGCTGCCTGAAACGCGGATGCAGGTCCGCGCCGAGATCGGACGCGATGGTCTCAACAATTGGGGCCGGATCCCGTCATGGGACTGCGTGCAGATCTCGATCTCGCCGCACCTGCCTGAGCATGCGGGCGAGACGTTTGGCGCGCTCGCAGCGACACGCGGGGCCGACCCGATCGATGTCGTCTGCGACTATCTGATCGCGGATCAGGGTGCGACACGCGTGCTGATCACTTCGATCGCCGAGGACGATATTCGCGAGATCGTGCGCTCGCCTCTGGCTCTGGTCGGTTCCGACGGCAATTGCGTCGCCGATTACGGGGTTGTCAGCCAGGGAATGCCGCATCCGCGGTTCTACGGTACCTTCCCGCGCATCATCGGCCATTACGTGCATCACGAGCATCTGTTGCCGCTCGAAGCTGCGGTGCGCAAGATGACCGGGGCCACGGCCGCGGCATTGCGGCTCGACGATCGTGGGCTTCTCAAGCAAGGCTATCGCGCCGATATCGCGATCTTTGATCCGGCCGATTTCCACGATCGCGCGACCTATGCCGAGCCGCACCAGTACCCGAGCGGGGCGCGCACCACGGTGCTCGTCAATGGTGAGATCGTCGTCGAGAACGCCCGGCACACGGGCGCTTTGCCGGGAAGCGTGCTGCGCCGCGCCGCCGATGGGCGGGTCGGCTGAGGCGCAGCACTTACGTTATTCGGCGGCGCGCATCGCCGGGATCACCCGCATCGGCTCGATTTCGTCACGGCGATAGGGAAAGAGAGCGGCGCCGAGCGCCACCAAAATGCCGCATGCTGCGAGAACCTCGAAAAGCTCGGCGAACCCGCCATGCGCATGCATGACAGCGACCAGCGGAATGGCGGTCGCGGCGACGCCGAACGACAACAGGTAGCGCACGCCATAAACCCGCGAGCGCCATCGAGCATCGCTGTAGCGCGCCACCATCGCGTCATTGAACGAGATCTGGCCAAAGACGACAAAGACGAGAGCGGCAAGCACGACGATCATCCCCCACCCCCGGGCCCAGGACGCGACCAGCAGCAACGGCGCTTGAAAGACCGCCACCGCCAAAAGGGCGACTTTTAGCGGATGGCGATCGATCAGACGTCCCATGACCAGCTGCGCCATGGCGCCAACGACATAGACGGCACTGACCAGGAGCCCGACGACCAGGGTGGATCCGGCGAGCTGCGGCAGGCGCTCGTCGATCAATTTCGGCAGGGCCACCGTCGTTGCGTTGAATACGGTTCCGCCAGCCAGGGTCGCCAGGACCAGAACGGCAAAGGCCCGCAGGATCACCGGCCGTGGAAAATTTGTGTCGCGAGCGGTGATTCGGCCGCCGGTTCGGTTTGCTTCCGGCGGCACCAATGCGAGATAGGCCGCACCCATGCCGAGCGCCGCCGCTCCCGGTAGAATAAAGGCCCAACGCCATCCAAGCCATTGGGTGACGGCGCCGGTCACAATCGCCGCAAGCGCCACTCCAAGATTGCCCCACAGCCCATTGACACCGATCGCGCGTCCGACGCGCTCGACATGGCCGACCAGCATCGCGGTTCCGACCGGATGATAGATCGCCGCGAAGAGCCCCATCGCAGCGAGCCCGGTGGCAAGCTGCCAGCGCGTCTGGGTAAGGCCCGTGGCGATCGTCGCAGCACCGATGCCAAAAAAGAATATCGCCATCATGTTGCGACGGCTCCAGCGGTCGCCGAGCCAGCCGGCCGGCAATGATCCGGCGCCAAACATGATGAAGCCACCCAACGCCAGCGCGATCAGCTGACTGTAGGGCCGGGCGAAATCGCGCTGCATGCCGAGCACCGCCGTTGGAAAGATCAGCATCACCATGTGGTCGGTCAAATGACCGATATTGATAAAGCCGATGATGTGGGATCGCCTGTTCATTCCGGCTCCAGTCGACAGTTTATGGTGTTTTGGCTATAACTCCGTCCGATATCATTTGTCCGGCCAATGATCGTCGCGAAACCGACAACATGAAGAGCACCGACCGCGATGATTACCAGGACACGCCGCGGCCGCTTGCCGGCATGGCCAAGGATTTTGCCGATGGCTTCTGGATCGAGCCGCATTGCCATCCGCGAGCCCAGCTGACCTGGGCGTTCTGCGGGGTGATGACGGTCACCGCGGCGCGCGGTACCTGGGTCGTGCCGCCGAATCGCGCGTTGTGGATCCCGGCCGCGACCGAGCACGCGATCCGGATGTCGGGCGCCGTTGCGATGCGCGCCATCTATATCGACCCCGGCATCGCCAGCACCGTGACTGGTGACTGCAAAGTCATCCTTGTCTCGCCGCTACTGCGGGCGCTGATGCTGGAACTGGTCGCCGCACCGCTCGATTATGACGAGACCGGGCGCTTTGGCCATGTCGCGGCATTGTTTCTCGACGAGATCCGGGTGCTCGATGCCCAGCCGCTGCATATTCCAATGCCGGCGGACCGACGGCTGCGCCGGGTTTGCGACGCATTGCTCGGCGATCCCGGCCGGCGCGAAACCCTGGAAGAATGGTCGCCGATCGCCGGCGCCAGCAGCCGCACCCTGGCGCGCTTGTTCAAGCGCGAAACCGGTCTGCGTTTTGTCGATTGGCGCCACCAGGTCCGGCTCGCGCAGGCGCTGGTGCAGCTGGCGCAGGGCCACGACATCGCCGCGGTCGCACGCGCCGCCGGTTATGACAGCGCCAGTGCGTTTACCGCGATGTTCCGCCACTCATTCGGCAAGACGCCTCGCGACTACTTTGATTAGCGGGGATTTCCCGGTGTCATGCGGGTGCCCCGGTTGGCCGCTGGCCGACCCTCCTGTTCGCGCCAAGGGCACGCTCTGGATCATCAACCCTTGTCGAAGCGCGTCCTGTGACCTTCAGCCCGGAGATGCCATCGCGCGAGCGACAACGGTGAGGGATTGCCCATCGCTGCGCATATGCGACCCCCTCCCACCTCCGCCCAAAAGAACGACAGCGCTGATTCCTGCGAATCCGTCTAACACTAACCTTTGACGCCACCCATGGTCAGCCCGGAAGTCATACGGCCGCGGAACAGATAGTAAATAACAACCGGCGGGATCGCATAAATAATCGCCGTCGCCATCATGTAATTCCACGGCGACTCATCGCTGTTCAGGAATTGGGCGAGCGCCACCGGCACGGTCATGCTGCGTTTGTCGGACAGCAACAGGAACTGGTAGAGATATTCGTTCCACGCCAGCAACAAGGCGTAGGTGCCGACCGCCACCAGCGCCGGCGCCATCATCGGCAGATAGATCTTAAAGTAGACCTGCAGCGGCGAGGCGCCGTCGACCCGCGCCGCCTCATCGAGCTCGATCGGGATGCTGCGGCCATATTGCTGGAAGATGAAGATCGCGTATGGAGTGGCAAAGGTCACCTCGACCGCGATGATCGACCAGACATTGTTGCCGAGGCCGTAGCCCTGCATGATCCGGTAAAGCGGGATCGCCAGAAACGATGCCGGGATCACGTAAGTCAGCAGCGCCGCATTGGTGAGCAGCCAGCCGTTACGCAGCCGCATCCGGCTCACCGAAAAACTGACCAAAGACGCGATCAGCAGGGTGAAGAACACGGTCATCACACCGATGTAAAGGCTGTTGCCGAACTGGTGCCAGAAGTATTCGAGATACCAGTAGCCCTCGGTAAGCACTATCCAGAAGCTGTAGAGCGACGGGTGGGCAGGCCAGATATCGTTGGTAAAGACGTCGTTATGTGCCTGCAGCGCGACCATGACCATGTTGTAGATCGGCGCCAAGGTCCAGATGATCAGCACGACGGCCAGCGCCAAACATCCCGTCTCGGTCAGGATGCGTTGCAGGCGATAATTCTTTTTCCTGACCGCGGTGGCCGGCGCTTGTCGCGACGAACTTTTGTCAAGCAGAAGAACACTCATAGCTGCACCTCCGAGGTGCGCAGTTTGCGCATCAGGATCAGCACCAGCGGGATCATCACCGGCAACGCGGTCATCACCGCCGCGACACCCAAATCCGGCCGGGCGATCTCAAACGCATCGCGTATGCCGAGCGTTGCGAGCACATGAGTCGTCAGGGCCGGCCCACCCCCGGAAACAAACGTCACCGTATTGAAATCGCCGAGGGTGAAGATCGTCGAAAGCAGGGTGCAGACGAGATAGAGGTTGGCGAGCAGCGGGAAACTGATATGGACAAAGCGGCGCATCCCGGTGGCGCCGTCGACCTCGGCCGCCTCGTACAGTTCCTGCGGGATCGACATCCTGCCGGCAAGCAGAATGACGGTCCAGAACGGCATGTTCTTCCAAATGTAGGAGACTATCACGGAGCCGAGCGCAAGCCAGCGCGAGGTGTCGAGCCAGCCCGGACCATCGATGTGAAACACATCCCAGATCACGTTGTTGAGCAGCCCCCACTGGCTGTTCAGCATCCAGTGGATCGAGATAAATGTCGGCAGCGCCGGCACCGCCCAGGGCAAAACATAAATCATCAACAGCCCCTTGACCCACCAGCCGCGGCGCATAAAGAAGCCGGAGAGTAACAAGGCGCCGAACATTTTGACGTTGACGCCGACGACCAGATAAATGATCGTATTGACGATCGTCATCTGGAAGATCGGGTCCTGCCACAATTCGAGGTAGAGCGCCGGATTGTGCCCAAGCCATAACCCGTAGACGATCGGGTAGGCGACAAAGGCAAGAAACACCCCGACATAGGGAATACAGAAGGCAATGGCCCAAGCGAATTCCGAGCCCTGCAGGCCGCCGCGCCAAGCGCGCAACAGCGACCGGCGCCCAGTTACTGGACGGCCGGCTTCGATGACTGATACGCTCGCCATGGTAGCCTCTCAGCTCTGAACGATCGGGTATTTTGCAAGGATCGTTTCTATTTTCTTTAACGCTTTTTCAGCGGCTTGCTCCGCGGTCAAGCCGTTTCTGATCACGTCGGCTTCGGCCGAGCCCCATACCTGCTCGGCGTTGACCTCGGCAAAGCCGGGATTGAACACCGGATAATTGACCAGGGTCGGATCGACCATGCCCTCGCGGGCGTAGTTGGTGCGGTGCGGGTCACCGGAATTGAGCCAGAACGGGTCGGTCTTGGCGAGCGACGGGTAGGGCGGTAGCCAGCGACCGAGCCCCTCCTTCAGATAGGCATTGACGACCTTGGGCTGGATCAGAAATTTCATGAATTCCTTGGCGACATCGACATTCTTCGCCCCCTTTGGCACAAAGGCGCCGCCGACCCCGAGCTGGGCGGCGTTGGGCTTGCCGTCATTGCGCGCCGGCAGACCCAGAGTGGCGATGTCGTTATACTGCTCTTTATCGTGATAGAGCGCGACCTCGGTCGAGATCGTGCCATCGAAATCCATGATCATCAATTTCGAGTGGAACGCGTTGTTGTCGTCGGCATCGTTCCAGCTCAACGCCCCGGGCGGCACCGAGCCATCATTGTAAGCCTTGCTGATAAAGGTCAGTGATTTGATCACCGCCGCTTTGACCGCAGGGTCATCGAGGTGCGGCTTGCCGTCGCGGCTGACGATGCCGTTGCCGCCATTGGCGATCAGGAACGCGTTGAACAGGTTGTTGCCGTCGGCCGGGCCGGTCGTCGTGCATTGGATGCCGAGGGAATAGACGCTGCGCATCCCCTGATCGCGCAGTTTCGCCTGCATCGGCTTGAAGAAGTCCCAAAACGCGTCCCACGTCTTTGGCGCATCCGCCAGCTTATACCCGGCCTTTTCAACCAGCGAGTTCCACACGTGAAACGGCACCACCGCGGTTTTGAATGGTATCAGATAAAAGCTGCGCTGTTTTTTGA
>Ga0335072_10006086_pt1 | contig 17693 bp, 15 predicted proteins | sample Lox_Sample_21_FD_206725 | JGI IMG/M metagenome (GOLD analysis project Ga0335072, IMG submission 206725) | Soil microbial communities from Loxahatchee National Wildlife Refuge, Florida, United States - Lox_Sample_2.1 | ecosystem: Environmental > Terrestrial > Soil > Wetlands | place: USA...
AGTGGGGGGTTATTTTGGGCCATGATGGTTTTAGGGGGGTCATACGGTTCGGAGGGATGGGGACTTTGCGCGTTTCGACTCTTGTAGGACCATCCTGAAGCTGTTAGCCCAGGTCTATCCTGTCTCAAAGTCACAAGTACTATATTCTTTGCCGGAGCAAATCTCGGTCGTCCTTCGTCTATGTGCATATCGGTATCGTTATCCGCACCTGCAGGAGTATCTGGGGCATCTAATAGAAGTTCATCGTCCTCTAATTCGGATTAGCATATGCCTCCACGGCCATCGTTGTATTCAACCCACCCAACTTGTGGTAGAGGAACGCTCGCAGCTTCTCTAAGCTCTTCTGGCCGCTGAAGCATATTTTAAGTACTGAATTTCTTGTGGCGGGGTTGCTAATTGGGGAACTTTAATTCTCAAATTTGTAACTAGGCCAACCCTGTCTAGCGTCGGACTTTCAAGGTTTAAGGTTTATCGAGATGTCATCGATCAGACCCAATTCCTTTCGCTGTCCATCATCGACCTCCGCAGCTTCAACACAATGCCGATTATCCCATCATGATACGGATATTATGTCTGGAATTATGAAGGGAAAGCTGTTCTCCCATATCTGGGAGTCAGCAAGCCCTTTTATCGGGTTTTCGACGCGGCAACGTCCATTGGCGTCGTGCGCGACTACGCATGCTGATGTAGCTCGAAGAGCATTTTCACAAAGCCGACCAAAATTGCCCTTGAGGTGCCCACAGAAGAAATCTCGATATACAATAAAACGAAGCTTTGCCTCGAGCGGCCTCCTCCTATTTGGCCTCAGTCCCACGGCGACATCCACAAATTCTGCAATTTGCTCTAATGTCATTGAGAAAGCTCTATCCACATCCAGGACGTTAGAGCGTAGGAAATTATTCGCCTTTGGATCATCAATATGGCTCAAGACCTTTCATTCAACTAGCAAATGGAAGGATAGAGAGGTGTCTGAGGAAAAGGTTACCTCATCTGGGGATATAAAAAATAGTGGAGACTCGATCAACAATGTCAAGCAACCCGGTCAACCAAAGCCACCTATAAGACAGTCCGGGAGTAATGCTGGAGGAGAGCCCGTTAAAGCTGCGGAAACGAGTGGTTACTTCCAGCTACCAGATCTCCATTTACCTAAGATGCCACATCGTCCCACGAAGGAGGAACTACTTGCAGCGGCAACAGGATTCTGGTCTCGCCTGAGAGTGCGATTCAAATGGTTCTCAATTCGCAGTGTACGACCATGGAATGTGGATGACTGGAGTGCATTCGTCTCCTGGTTTATCATGGGACATATTGTGTGGATTTTGGTTGGGACCACAACATTTTTCTCCCTCGTTATATTCGCTATTAATACTGTGTTCGCTCAAGAGACCCTTGCTCGATGGGTTGGTGACTATCTCACACGTTCAGCAGGAATAAAGGTCGTTTTTGAATCCGCCATTGTACCAAAGTGGGGAGACGGGGTCATCACGTTTCATAATGTCTTTGTTTCAAGACGACCGGGTCAAGGGAAGAGCAAAGTCAGAAAAGGATCTTCGACGACAGCCGCTGCCACTGCGGCGGCTGAAAGGGAAGCCGAGATAGCACAAGGGCGGGAAGAAGAGCAGGAAGATACAAATTATACGCAATTTGACGTTACTATTGACACAGTCAATGTCACGTTATCATTTGTTAAATGGTGGAACGGAAGAGGGATCTTGCGAGATGTGGAAGTCAAAGGTGTTAGGGGCGTTGTTGACAGAACATCCGTCCACTATGGAAATGAATATGTGGATCCGAGAACCTACAAACACGAGCATAATCCTGGGGATTTCGAAATAGATTCGTTCAAGATGGAAGATTTACTTCTCACTATACATCAACCAAATGGCTTCCGGCCTTTCTCTGTGAGTGTCTTCAGTTGCGATCTTCCGCAGCTGCGAAAGCAATGGCTATTTTACGACTTCCTTTCGGCAAATCAGATGTCGGGCGCATTCGATGGGTCGCTATTCACAATCCATCCACGTCAGAGTCATAGCTTAAATTCTACTCATACTGATGAGGCGTGCGGCGAAGCCAACCTATGGAAGAAGCATAGCCGCCTCCGAATTGATGCCTTGAAAATTGATCACCTTAACCGTGGCATTCCTGGGCCCTTTGGCTGGATACATGAGGGTAATGTAGACATCGTGGCCGACATCATGTTTCCTGCTGCCAATGACGAGTCCATTGCAAAAGTAATGTCCGACTTCTATGACCGCATGGAAGCAACTCTGACGTCAAATCGCTACATGCAGATCTTGGAAAGTAATCCTAATAATGCAGACCTGGCCACTCCAGAACGAAGGGCAGCTCTTGCAGCTCAAAAATCCAGAGATGACGAGAAGCGTTTCTTGGTGATGGATCTGAAAGTCCACCTGAATGACGTTCGAGCTGCTGTCCCACTCTTTACTCAAGACTTGAGCTATATCAATCAAGCTCTCATCCGCCCCATCGTAGCGTACATCAACTCAAAGAACACCTTCATCCCCATCAACTGCCGTATCGTAAAGAGGGAGAGCGAGTTCGACGGCAGTTGGACGATCTTCGATAGTGGACTGATGGAAGACTTGTCTGCGGAAACTTACGAGGCGTTCGCAAAGGATGTGATGGATAGGCAGGCGAGGATTAGGAGGCTGAAGAAGGTGGGCATCTGGTCGATTTCCTTGGCTATTCAGGCGTTATTTATGGGGATGGCTGGTGGCGTTGCCTGAGCCTCTGAAAAAATAGGCTTTTGGGGATCTCTACTTCACGTACATATGGGCGCGCGGGACAGCATGGAGTTCAATCTTAGGTGCATTTACAGGCTACGCATACATGGATGGCGTTTGGGGTTGGTATGGTGGGTGGATCAGCCTCATGGTCCTGGCAGGCGTAAAAGGACCTAGTCTCCACCACTGTACAGCAACTACTAGAAGCTCCCCCTTATTTTTTTAGTGGTGAGCCTATCAAAGCAACTAAATCTATCCTCATATCATTCTAAATCTCTACAACATAATACTGAAAAGGGTCATGATAAAAGTCAATCATAGCTCAGGATGCATTGTACCAAGATGGCATGCCATTAAACCATTACATAGCAGCCTCCCTTTCCCCAGACATCCATCCAAAAAAGCCACACCCAGATCCTACTTTTGGGGGATAAATTGCTTGCGAAAAATGCCATTATGAACAACTAAATTCCTCTTCATCTTTTCTGTGTGCAAGATGTATCGTACAGGATCGAGGGCCGCTTGACATTATCAATCAATCCTTCACGCCTCGCACGGGAAACGATAGAAAATCTAAGGCAGATGGGGCATGAGAAGGCTGGCTTAGGCGCCGCCCTTTGTCGCGGCGATGTCTTTCTCGGGATAGATGCTGTCTCCGTCGTAACCGAAGAGCTCTTGATCACCCTTGCCGCCTAAGCCCATGAACTCGTCCGGTTTTCTATTGTGCGCCGGCGTCTCTTCGTTAGGAATGCTCATTGGCACCCCTTTGGCATCCTTAGCCACCGAATTGTTAATTTTGTTCTTGCTGTTCGGGTTCTTGACATAGATCTTAACGGGATCCTTATCAGGCTGGACTGCGATGACGCGAGGGACTTTTACGTCGTTGATGCTGCTTAGGAGAGTTCGCTCTCGGGTTACCTTGCGCTTGCTGAAATCGAGATTGGCAAGCTCACCGGAAATGCCGTCTGTGCTGTCGTTGACATTTATTGTCTTTTGTGTCGTCCAGGGATGCTCAAGACACTGGTCGATGGTATAGCGCTTTTCGACATCGACAGTTAGCATACGGTCTATGAGATCAAGAGCTGGATCGCCGACAGAGTCCCAATATGGGGATGGGTAGTCGAAACGACCCATTTTGATTTGTTGAGTCAGAGTATAAGGGTTCTCTCTGGTGTACAGCTCGTCCGAGAATGGTGGAAAGCCGCACAAGCAGATATACAAGACAACACCCAATGACCATATATCTACTGCCTTTGTGTATCGCCTATGTTTGGTATCCTCCAGGATTTCTGGTGCCACGTAGCTTGGAGTACCGCACAGGGTAGTCGTGAAAGACTCTTCACCAATGATCTTGGCCAGTCCAAAGTCAGCCAGCTTCACAGAAAGTTCCTTGTCTGTAAGCAGTATATTCTCGGGTTTGATATCACGATGCACAATATTTCGGTCATGCTGAGATTGTAAGCCATAGCCGCGAGCAATAGAAGGTGAAAGACGTACCAGATACTTCACCCCCTGAAACAGTTGTATGAAGACATGTCGTGTTTCCTCCTCCGTAAGTTTCTGTTTCATGACTATCCAATTGAATAGTTCTCCTTCAGCAGCCAACTCCAAAACCAGGTAAACCGCGTTGGGCTCGTCAAATGTGTCTTTCAAGCAAAGCATATTCGGGTGGCTGACACCCATCAAGACAGCAATCTCTTGATGCAAACCCTCCGTTTTTGAGCGCTCGTCCTTTGCGTTCTTAGTGAATATTTTGGCCGCATACCTCTGACCACTAGACTTCTCAACGCATAAGAAAACCTCGGCAAAATGGCCTTTGCCCAGTTTTTCAAGAAGCGTATACTGCTGCAGAAATGCACTTGTTTCTCGAGATTGTGGATATCTGAAAACAAAGCGAGCTTTATCCAAAACTGTTATCTCATCTTGGTCCTTGAGTTCTCGTCGTTTATTGCGTCCAATCAGACCTTCATTGACAAATGTGCCATTACTGGAGAGGTCCTCTATAACTGCGACGGTATCACCGGTTTTATTTTCCGTAAAAATCAGACAGTGCCTATTAGACACAATAGGATCCTCAATTATAAGATCTAAACATGTAAGCTAGAATTCATCAATGGATGGTCCTATATGACTTACCACACTCAGGATGCCTGCCGATTAAGTAACCACCAGAAGTAATCCCTTTCAGTTTGGTCTCTTCGTATGCTTCCTCCTCTTTCTCAAAGTCCTTGCCATGCCCAGTCTGCCTTTTCCCAGTATCCTTTCCGAAATCACTCATCTCTTTTGGCACAGGACATGCACTGCGTTTCCGTAATACTAAAGAGCTCCCATATTTGGCATCAAGCGGCAACAGGTAACCCCATACACCCTCCCTAACCTCATCATCCACATCTTCGGACAGCGCTGGCTTGGGATGTACGTATTGTGAGAAGGCCTGAGTGTCTCCCGGTGGTGAAGTGAATCCAGAGCCACGGGTCGGAGATCCCTCCGGAGTCCTATGTGGTATCTGACTAGGTCGACCCTCTGGTGGTGTGGCTGTTGCTTCTTTGTAGGCGTCGCTCGAGGAGGTGGACTCATGGTAAGTCATAGGAGAGGGAAGATGCTGCTTGGTGGAGACCGGGGGAGCTTTGGCATGGCCGGAAAGACGCTCAGAGCGTCGAGGTTTCTTAGAATCGGAGCCATTTTCGCCAACAGTGTTCTACAAGGGGGTAATGTGAGCCTTACGAGCCATCAGGTAAGGCAGAACCATTCTAGGCTGTCAACTTACTCGACCGCGCTTCAATTGACTCTTCTCCGCTCGAGGAGCCATGCGAGCGGAAGCTCACAGAGACAGAATGTTTGACGGAGAAGCAACGCAAGCACGCTTCAACTATATACCGCTGCAAAATAGCATTTGGAAGAACGGCAAGATATACAAGCGAAAGCAAAGAATGAGAGAAAATGTGCCTGAGCGAAAACGGTTGTGTATGCCTGGTGTAGGAGAGAGAAAGATGGACCGGAAAAGTCGCGAAGGCGAAGGCGAAGGCGAGCAGCAAAGAGTATTTGTTGAAGCTGCTTTGCTGACTGTGGGAGGCGGACAAACCCCGACTCGGGAGCTTCGCCAAAAGGAGGCCTCGACCAACCGACAGGCAGCCAAGTAGCGGCCCGAGCTCTGCTAATCGATTCTGCTCCACTGCCGATCATCGAGCACCAACCATCACCCAGGCAGACAAGCAAGCGTTCTTGCAGCTTGCAGCCGGTGGGACATCGTTTCTTTAAGAATGATAGGATCTGTGTAGGTGACGTGTTATGCATCCTATCTTCCTCATAGGTTATATGCATGCAAACGGGTAACCTGGTTGGCGTGAGAGTCAGTTGGTCATCTTCTACAAATCACATGAGCTGCCATCACCAGGGGCCATGATCATGATGCCCTCAGGACCCAAAGTGCGCGAGAGTCTGACACTTTGAATCAGATATTCCTTCCGTCAGCTGTTCTGCAGCTCGTCATATGCCGATATTATCGTTGTGCACGCTGTCTGGAATGCCTATATATGGTTCCAATATAGCTTGCCGTCCGGGACGACCTGTGCAATATTTGGCTTTAGCTTTTCGTGCCACTTCCTACGCGATGATCTCATGGTTGCCTTGTGTTACATACTGTGATCTTGCTTCTCAGCCAGATCTTATCCACGACCATTGTCAATGTAGCTTGCCCGTGCACATTATATAAGCTGGGTCGTCACTGCCATCCATAATTTCCAAAATAAATGCAATAGCCCTCCAAGAATGAGATGAATAGCTGAAGGGAAGTTACAGTAGACTTCAAAGAAACGTGAAACGAGTTTAACGCCCAAAATGTCCCCCTTCGGTGTCAGTTCTTACAATTCCATACCTCGTCGGTGCCATTGTATTGGGCATCGGAACAAAATATACCAGGACACTGCGAGTCACAAGCACGGCCCTGATAATCGCCCTGCGAGCAAGGTGATGGTAATCCAGGATCATTTGGCGCTAAAACGGCGTTACTGTGAGGTATTGAAAGGCAAGACATTCCAGTAATCAGACCGCATATTTGAGAGCAAGCGCATCCAAAAATAAGGCCCCTCTGTGCAAATTCCTTCTCCAACAGCACCGGCAAAGTTCCAACAGATGTGCAGGATGTCGACCGGGACAAATTTATGAGTTTGCCTTGCCCACCATGAATGGGATTGGATAAGGAATGACCAGGAAGAGTATGACACCGTTAATCTCACGTACAAAGAAGTATCTGCCTTGAAGGATGAGTTGGAGAATGGCTCCTGAACCCTGAGTATCGTACAGTATCTACACAGCCGTCCAACAGTGCCTGCAACAACTAATTAAAATCGAGTTATAGTATTTTCGAAACAGGAAAGGCTTGAAAGCTCAGGGTTTAAAACAAGAGCATCTGTCATCGATGGGCATTCCATAAATCGATCTGAAAAGCTTCTATACACTTCTAGATGCTCCGGAAGAACCCAATCCTGTGACTGTGCTAGATGATCTTATCCTGTCGGCGGCATGCTGGATTCTTCTGTACGTCTGATTCAAGTCAAAAAAATAATGACGTAGGATATCCCGAACAAGGCTTTGATACCGGAGAAAACCTAACCTTTTGGAATTTGGGGATCATACGGTGGAACCAGGAGAATTTAACAGGAAAAGATGGCTCTTCCGGAAAGGGAGGTTTGAGGCTGTGAAGGACCAAGAAAATCTGAAACAAGAGACGAAACAATATGCGGATCGAGTCTGACGAGAAATGGTCTGATTTAATCAAGAGGAATCTTCAAGAGAATTGTGAAGGGAGAGCGATGTCGTTCCCCTCAACTCCAACCTAATAATCAAGTCTATTGACTGGCACGAAACTTTCTCACGCTATATCGTTCAGCTTGACCGCACCTTTGAGGACTTTGAGAAACATATAGTTATCTTCTTCTGAGAGTTTTCAGAAGTGCTCGTGCATATCCTGTTTACTATTAAACCACGACTCGGTGTGAACTAAATCTTTTGTAAGCTATAGAACAACGCAATTGCAGGCACACCCACCACTGGATCCAATCTTGTAACCACGTTTTCCGCACGACAATGAAGGCACCGATAAGTGAACCACGACATTTGCATCTTCCATGTCGAGCGTAATAGCACCTGTAGCTGCATTTGACCGCAAATTTGGGACTAAGCATGTGAGGCCCTCACAGAGTATCACAGTGTAGATCCCGCCAAGGCTTTGTACGTTATTCGCCATTGTGCTCCACATGCAGCGGTGTCAGAGAGCTGGCCCCGGTTCATCGGGATACGTATTGATGCTTTTCAACGGGTAATGAACCTCGATGATCAACTTTCAAATCTAGTTTTCCTCTTCATTCCAGCTTGGACTGCTGGAGACGTTGATTTGCCACGATCTAGGCCAGCCATAACCCTCTCTGCTGCACTTTTTGGCCCTACTCTTCCACCAGCACTCGCGCCCGGTGTCCCGCTTCGGCTCGAGTCTCCAGAGGCTGTTGCAGGCACAAATTCCACAGATTCCCTTTGGCCTCTAGTCCTCTCTTCTTCTCTCTTCTTCAAGATCTTCTGCTGAATTTTTGCCAGCTCCTCCTTATAAGCCCATTCAGGAAACCCATTTGGATTCCACAGCTCCTTGGAGAGTGTGGTTGCATATTGTCCCGCTTCATCTACATCGGCAAAGTCCATAAGCTTCTGCATCATACTCGGGTTCTTGAGGGCTGTTGATTTGGCAAGCTTCTCGTTAAAGTGCACTCCTTGCTTTTTCAGCTCTAGGAAGTGGGCAAACTTGGAGTTCGTACTGGCTGGAGGTGATCCTGGTGGTGAGTCTGGTATTTCAAGATTGGGAATCGACGGCAATGTGAGCTGACGAAGCCGGGCCCTGTTGGCCGAGTATGGAGATTGAGGAGTGGAAGGCTCAACATCAGCGGCAGGCGAAGGCATATAAGCTGCTTCGGAATCAGGAGGTCCTAAGGACGGGCCAACCATCGGTGCATCGGGTCCAACTTGAGGGTTCGGTGACACTGGGCGGCCATTTATATTGTTCTCTACTTCCCGTCAGATTCCCAAGTGAATCACCAGAGACACAATATATATACCAGTAACTTTGCCATTCATGGATGTATGAGGTACTGTGACTTCCTGAGGGACCTAACGTCTGTACTGTTAGTAATTTGATAGGGAAACGGCCCGCCAAGGTGTTAAAATTACGTACATTCAATGCCTCCAGAGGCTGTAATACTTGCTGAGGAGCATCCTCTTCATCACTGCTGCCATACTCCACCAATCCAGACATTCTGGAGGTAGGAATGAATTGTGGGTAAGAAATTGTTGACGAGGCTTAAATAAGTCGGTCACGCTTTTGGCCAGGCGGGTACGCTACGCGAGCAGGCTGAAGCTTCGACGCGGCAGTAAGCTCTAAGACCGCCTCGCATCTACAGAGCTTCATTAACCTTTTCCACATACAATCCTTGGCCTGCTAAATCTGTTCTACGAAAGTCCTAATTATGAACCATCTTCCACAAGCCTGGGGTCGAGTTCGTTCTTCTCAAATCAGTCAAATGTCATCTACTTACTAATTGTCACACAGCCCAGAGATGATGTCTACGGAGCCTACGATGCCTCATACCTGTCTAAAAATGATGGACTAAACCAGCGTACCCAGTCACCAGTGGTAACTGGCACATCAGTAGTAGCTCTCAAATTCAAAGACGGCGTCGTGATGGCAGCAGACAACCTAGGTAAATGAGCCTTACGTCGTGCACCCTACCCCGAAACTGACCCAGATGCCTCCCATTAGCATCCTACGGCTCCCTCGCGCGATTCACAGACGTCAAGCGCCTCCGCACCTTCGCAGACACCACCGTCATCGGCTTCGGCGGCGACGTGTCCGACATGCAATACCTGGACCGCCTCCTAACCTCCCTCTCCATCGAAGAAGACTACTCTTCCACCGGCCATAGCATGAACGCAAAGAACCTGCACAAGTATCTCTCAAAAGTCTTCTACAAGCGACGATCGGATTTCAATCCTCTGTGGAACCAGGTTTTAGTCGCTGGATTGGATGACGAATCAAAGCCGTTCTTAGCTTCGGCGGATCTGTTAGGCACGACATTTTCGGCGCCTAGCTTGGCGACGGGGTTTGGTGCTCATCTCGCGCAGCCGCTACTTAGGAAGATTGCGGGAGACGAGGCGGCAGCAGAGAAGCTGACAGAGGCGGAGGCGGTCGCAGCAGTAAAGGAGTCCATGAAGGTATTGTTCTACAGAGATGCGAGGAGTATGGATAAATACTCTATTGCAGTGGTCACGAAGGAGGGCATAAACTTGAAGGAGGATGAGAAGTTGGAGAATCAAAGTTGGGCATTGTATGTATTCCTTTCACAAATATCTCCCTTCGCCTGCACAATGCTGACCTTTAATTCAGCGCCGACAGGATCATCGGATACGGAACGCAAACAGTGTAGATGGTCTTATGAAGTTTCGTCAAGTGGTTGTGGTGTGTGGGTGGAGGCGGAGTTGGGCTCTGCTGGGTGCATGCCAAATAGAGAAATCTTTCACTGTAACATCAGAAGCATGATACAAATGGTTCATTGTAGACTATGGGAGCCACGTCAGGAGGCCAATGGAAAAGTGCGAGCTACAATTATCCCCAACCTTGTCCCTGTGCCTCGCTAACCCAGTGATAACACCACACAATTCATGTAATAGACATTTTATCTAGCCCAGACCACGCTTGTACTAGCCTACTCAACAGTGACTGACTTTGCCAGATTACGAGGGAAGTCCACATTGAGTCCCTCAGCAACGGCCAGCCAGTAAGCCATGAGTTGCAAAGGAATAACGTTGAGAATGCCTTGAAGGCAATCTACTGTCTTCGGGATCTCGATTCTCTCTGCCTGTCCAGCCTTGAACTCCTCATCACCAGGATTGCAGATGACAATGGGCTTGCCATTACGGGCGATCACTGAAAGTGTGTTAGCAGGAGCGCAGAAGGAGATTAATGATAGAGCTTACCTTGTTGATAGGCGTTGAGAGATTTTGCGAAAATGTCATCACGTGTGAGAATCATGATAATTGGTAGATTTTCATCGACTAAGGCCAATACACCATGCTTCAACTCACCCGACATAACAGCCTCGCAATGAAGGTAAGAGATTTCCTTGATCTTCAAGGCACCTTCTAGAGCAGTTGAGAATTGGCTGCCTCTGCCCAGGAGCAGGAGACTCTTCTGATGCTTGAACGTCCTTGCACAAAGCTCCTTGATCGGCTGGTCAAGTTTCAAGATCTCCTTGATCTGACCCGAGATCTTGCCAAGACCCTCCATGATATCCTCTCGCCTCTTCTGCTTCGACGCTCGGTCCTCGCTTAAAGAAAGTGCAAACATGACCATAGCGACGAATTGCGATGTGTACGCTTTGGTAGATGCCACGCCGATTTCTGGGCCAGCATTGACATGAACACCACAGTGTGTAAGAAGAGAAATAGATGAGCCAACGACGTTGACAATTCCAACAGTCAAAGCACCACGCTCCAGGCAGTAACGTAGAGCCATCAGGGAGTCAGCAGTCTCTCCGGATTGTGAAACAAAGACACAAGTATCGTCTCGGAACACCGGAGCCTGTCTGTCGAGGAAATCGGACGCCAGCTCCACAGAGATAGGTATTTCTGTCAACTCTTCAAACACACCTCGGACAGCCATACAAGAATGATAGCTAGTACCACAGGCAATGAAGATGATTCTCCTACAACGCCGGATCGTGGTAATATATGCTCGCAAACCGCCAAGAGTAACTATCTTGTTCTCAAGGTCAATACGTCCACGCATAGTATTGACGACTGACTCTGGCTGCTCGAAAATCTCCTTCTGCATGAAGTGGTCGAATTTGCCCTTCATGATTTCCTGGAGCTCGAGCTCGAGAGTCTGAATAGTTCTAACGTTTGAAGATCCGTCTGCCTTAGTGAGTCTGTGAATATTGAGGGAGCCCTCGTGGATATGGGCAATATCGTCGTCCTCGAGGTACATGACTTTCTTTGTGTGCTCAATAATAGCGGAAGGGTCGGAGGATAAGAAGAATTCAGTTGGCATTGGTGCTCCATCATCCGTCATGAAAGCTCTCGATTGAGATCGATGGAGCAGGGACTTGTCTGGTGGTGCCAGAAGATTCCCTGCAGTCAAGAAGTTTCCAACGTTAGACTTCTTGAGAGCAACGTTCTGCGAGGCCTTCTCTGCTGGCAAAGGTCCGACATCTTCTGTGTATTCGACATCCACAAAATCCACCTTCATTCGCTTTTGCGTCCTGACACCAATGACTAGAGGAGAACCTTTCCTGGCGGCAATAACTTCATGGGGATAGTGGATAGACTTCATCAGAAGGCCGAAAGCTCCTTGAAGCTCCTTGATTACCGCCTTTGCCAGATCTGTGAATCCAATTGATGGGTGCTGCTTATACAAATACAATGCCAGCTTCGGAATGACCTCAGTGTCGGTCTCGGTTTCAAATCTGAAACCTTTGCTTTCCAACAACGTCCTAAGTTCTTTGTAGTTCGTAATGATGCCATTGTGGACCACCGAAAACTGCCAGGTTGGGTCACTGCGATGCGGATGGCAATTCAACCTGGATGGAGTTCCATGGGTAGCCCATCTCGTGTGTGCAATACCAGCATGAGAATCAAAGATCTTGGTAAGATCTGGTTTCTCCTCTTCGATGAGCTGCTTCAGCTTGGCAACCTTGCCAACCTCCTTGTAGGCAAAGACTTCATTCTTCTTGTCGCCATCAATGGCTAGACCTGCAGAGTCATAGCCACGGTATTCAAGACGAGAGAGACCTGTGAAAGTAATAACGGCACATCAGCTTCTGCACACCGCTCGAAAAATGTTGGGAGATGTTCAAAACTAACCATTGACAAGAGTGTCGAGGATATACTTTCTGTCTTTCTCGACCAAGTAGTTTATGTACCCGAAGATGCCACTGTTTGCAAATGTTAGTTAGCACTTGCCCAATTTACCCCAGGGCTGACATACCACATGATTGCTCAAAGGTAGCGGGGTGACTGAAATTGATAGCAGAAAAAATGCAGAGGAAACTTCAGAATGATGGCAAAAAGCCTCCAAGGGTATCACGGAAATGATTTATACTCTTTGTGGTAAGAAGTATGGGTGAATGTGCAGAATATGTTGTCTTCGTGGAAGATGAAGCTGAAGCTGAGGATGCGGGCACTTGTTCTTAAACGAACACCAGCTTGGTTGATCTCAGGGATGGTTTCGCGCTAATGCGGTGAGCGCAGCAACCCCCTAGCCACTTTTATATGGGGCTGAGTGTCATAAGCTGCAAACCCCTATTCTTTTTTTACCTCGTACTACTATCTTGCCATAAATTCCGAGAAGGCTCGACATGACCGCCTTATTAGCGGTTCCAGCCATCAACTAAGGCCATGGTAGCCATCTCAGGTCGATAGCTAAGGGACATCAGCACAGAGCACGCCGCATAAATAATTGGGGAGCAGGGCTCGACTATCTGCCAAGTTTTAGCCACAATCTAATCGATTGACTACGCCATCTCCGCTATGGCGTGCCAATAATAGACACGAATGATCTACAGGTACGATGCAATGATTTGTTGATTGCAGGTGTCAAAATCTGCTTTCATGATTCCGCGTCGCCCCGTAATACGAAGGTAAGCAGCGTAGTATATTGTCATCTTGGCATATAACTTTGTTCGGGTTGCCATCCGAAAAAACTTTTGTGTCAGGCTGCTGTTTACGGCCACAGCCTTGTCGGCTAGAGGCCAAGTCATGTTGCCATTTATCAAATAGCATTCGTAGAACTAAAGTAAGAGAGACGAAACCTTTCACGAACCAAATCATGCTTGTCCAATATCTTCTCGCAGCGAATGCTGCCATCAAGACCACATCACTTTGGGTTGTCAAGCCCGCTTCCTTACAAGCCAGCTGGTTTTTGCCTGCAGTTAGGTAGTAACGCGTTCAGTACGGCCCGTAAACTTTAGTCAATGTATATCGACGCTTATTATCCAATTGTCAAGGGCATATTCCATACGTCAAGAGATATAAGAGAGCATTCACAAGCAGCATATTGGGTCGCTTGCTGTCTCGAGATGGTTTTTATGCATTCTATGTCTGTTGTTACAATGCAGAGCATTCGGTTCAACTATTCACCATGCTCAAAACGCCTTCGCGCCGGTAAGGGGGTACTAGTATTACAGCTTCTGGTATTCAAGCTTGCCCTCTAGCTTCTTCGACTCTGCAACCTTCCGCACGGCTTTATTAAAATCATCTTGGTTGACGGCATCCCTGTAATCCCTGATCGCAAAGAGCCCACTAATGCATATTATCAGTAACGGAAGTTGGCACGACTATTAAATGGAGGGGGTTTCTTACGCTTCAGTGACAACATTTCGAAGATCAGCGCCGTTTAGCCCATCACTCATTTTGACGACGCTCTCAAAATCAATTTCACCTTCTATAACAACTCCGGCAGCATGAATCTTCAGGATCTCTAGTCGCCCAACCTCGTTTGGAAGAGGGATCTCAATTTTGCGGTCCAAACGCCCAGCCCTCAGCAACGCTGGGTCAAGGGTGTCTGGTCGGTTGGTTGCCATTATGATCTTCGTCTTGCCGAGGTAGTCGAAGCCATCGAGTTGATTCAATAACTCCATTAGTGTCCGTTGAATTTCACGATCCGCCGACGTGCCTTCAGAGAATCTCCGTCCACCGATAGCATCAATTTCGTCCATAAAAATAATGCAGGGCTCGTGTTCTTTCGCATAACCGAACATCTCTCTGATGAGGCGCGCCGATTCACCAATATACTTGTCAACAATAGCGGATGACACAACTAACTCGGATTAACTAGAGAAACAGATGTGACCGCGTAATATTTCATACCTTTCAGAAAGTTTGTTTCCAGACTGCTGGCAACTGCTCTGGCCAACAAAGTCTTCCCGGTTCCGGGTGGCCCATAGAGCAGAACGCCTTTCGGAGGCTTGATTCCGACCCTCAAGAATAATTCGGGATTCTTCAGAGGGAGTTCGATGACTTCTCTGAGTTCTCTGATCTGCTCATTCAAACCACCGATACCTCCAAAGCTAACCTGTCCAGGATCCTCCAGTGACATATTGTAAACAAGAGGATCGACTTCGCGAGGCAGCATACGCATAATAGTCAGAGTTGTCATATCAAGCGCAACTCTTGTGCCTTGCTTTAACTTTGACTTGTCTACTTTTGACCTACAGCCGACCACATATCGAGGGCCAGATGATGCTTTCACGATAACTAAAGTGACCATTAGTACAGCTGTGAGAGGAAAGGGGTTTCCAGACCAAAACCTACATCTCTCATCATCCAGTTGTTTCAGCACTTCACCGATTATCTGGCCCACACTTTGCAAAGCTTTGATATTGTCCTCAGTATGGTCGAATTCCTTTTGCAAGCTCTTGATATCAAGACGAAGAGCCTTCAGTTTCGCCTCCCACTCTCGTGAGTCTTTTAGTTTCTCTGTGAAAGATTCAAGAGCATGTCGCCGTTCCTCATCCATACCTTGTGTTGCTATGGCGAACCTTGGTGTGGCTGCGGTAATCTTAGTGACTTGACGTTGACTCTGGGAAGTCAAGCCGAAGGCTTATGTGTCAATAAAGGCAGTTCTTATAACACGTGTGTCCAGAGCCCCGCTGATTCAGTTTCCGTAATGAATGCTGAAGTTGACAGGTGCTCACGATCTAGAAAGTTTATATCGAATAAGGCAACAAGCTCTTGCGAAGCTCCCAAAATGAACGGGCGGCATTTGCCGTAATATCTTCGATCACGTGCCAACGTGATACCGTGCGCCTCGCCCAAAAAAAATTGCCTTTGCAGAATTGTACCGATGTTTACGCTGCGGGGATGTCTGCTTACCCTATTATTTCCAGGCCTAGGTGAAACTAGGCCTGTAATACTATGGATCGTCCCTTTCATGTATCATGCAGTACCGCGCAGTTTGTCAGAAGACGACTTCCTAATTGTGAAAATGTCGCATACTCGATATTGTTGCGTACAACAGCATTGAAGGGTGAAAGGACGAAGGGACAGGTATCATATTCAAGAGGGACGAGCAAAGATGATAAAGTAAATATCTCCGGCCAATGGCCGAGTGCTTCCAATAGCTTGAAGCTTGCCGCAACACCAGTAACCTGGAAGACAAAGCACTACAATCACTACCTGAGGCTTGATGGACAGAGGCGGCTGTCAGACCCGTCAAGGCGAGGAATTTTGTCTAGATCAAGATATCATGTCCGCTATATGCCCTTGGGCCAGTGTGCTTATGCAACAAGCGCAGTCTGTAGTTTTGCACCAAATGGATATTTTTCAGGGCGATATTTTAGTACATCTACTGCAGTAAGACCATTGAGCCAAGTCAAATTAGCACTACTGATAATCTAAGTAGTCTTCCGCTGTGTTGGAAAATCATCAGGTCATCTTCAATCGGGATAGCCAGCCTCCCTTCCACCCGCACGAACCAGTAGCTAAAGAGCCCAAAATTCGAGAGAGTTTGCGGCTTTGGGATGCCGAACATAGAGCTCAACTAAGCTCGGAGTTTGAATATGAGAAGCCACCATCTGAGTTATATCTTGGGAAACATGATCCAGCAGATACTTTCGATGAGGGACGAGGCGAATATGACTTTGATGATACTCTTTACCGAACATATGAGAGGGGCGATATTGTTGACCTTGGTAACCAAAGACCATTTCTGCTTCGTGGTGACATGGTTGAATTACGGTATGGATATCTTAGTGTTTCACGACTAGATCTTTGCAAGATAATCAAAACTAATGGCTCTCGAATAGAGCTTCGAATTGCTTTAGAGTGGAACTTGCAATCTTCGTACGATCGATAGGTTTGCAATATCAATACTATACCATGTCTGGAAAATGGATCCATCAGAAGTCGCGGCTAGCAAAATATTGTGTGCCAGGTTTTGTGGATGCAGAGGAAGTAGACCCATTACTTGCGTTTCTTCCTTCAAAGGCTGTTCCAGAGGCTCTACAGCATAAATTACAAAGCTTCGAACATGCGCTGCCCAGAGATGTTGGGTCACCGCTCATCAAGAAGATGTTGGATTTCTGGAGAGAGTCGGATAAAGTTTATCGAGAAACAGCGTTCAACCTTGACAACGCTCATAAGCTTGTTGCACACAAGTTCAACATGCGTTACGCTACATTGGCAGAACTTGCTCATAAGCTCCTCCCGAAGAAGTACATGAAGGATGGCGATTTCCCGGCCCCAGTACTTTACGCATTGCACAGATCACTAATGCTAGATGAACTCGGCTTTAGCCCTCAAAAGTGGAGTCACCGTATCTCGAATCAATTCAAGATCAGTCCGGCATATGAGATTGACTTGATCAGAAGTGTCGGCGATGACATCCGTAGATATCAGGAGCACCTCATTGACTCCGTGCAAGGGGTCAAACAAGTCAAAAGTAATTCTACTGCTCGCTTTTTAAAATTCATAAAGAAGGCCCGCCACATTATTCGAGAGAGCCGCAGAACCCGTCAATACACCCCGCATGGAATGATAGGGCCTGCGGAGCGTAGAAGTGAAGATGAATCTGACAGGGAGAGTTCTGACATATCGAAAGATTCTAAGTACTTTGACAGGCAGGATTGGCGCTATATTCGGTTCATCACATCTTGGGCCGCTCTAAGAACGGTCCAGAATATTTCTTATCTACACGGAGCAGCCTCCACAATACTAAGAGCCACAGGGATGTATGACGACAATGTACTAGACCAACGCGTTGGTTGGACCTTTCTTCAGGAAATCGGTGCCATAGCTCCATGGGAAAACCGGGTTCATTTTGACATGCGCCTCCCTTCTGTCACAAGCCGAATAATGCCGCCGGAGAAGCTACCTAAAGGAATACAGACATTGAATACAGATCTCGACGTGCTT
>Ga0335072_10006087_pt1 | contig 17693 bp, 12 predicted proteins | sample Lox_Sample_21_FD_206725 | JGI IMG/M metagenome (GOLD analysis project Ga0335072, IMG submission 206725) | Soil microbial communities from Loxahatchee National Wildlife Refuge, Florida, United States - Lox_Sample_2.1 | ecosystem: Environmental > Terrestrial > Soil > Wetlands | place: USA...
TCTTCGAAACAGTCGACTCGAAGCTATTCACCTTCCACGGGAGTGGCCCCTGTAGAGAAGATAGTTGTCCGTATGATTGATTTAAGGTGCAACTCAGTGCGCCACCAAGCTAATGTGCTATTATACTTTTATATATTTAAATATGACATTCGCTTTCTAAAAGTCTTTGATTGTCCAACGATCAGTTAGATATTTTGCTTCTCTTTTGGCCACTTTGACAAGTGATATAGTTTTTGGAAAAAGGGTTGCTGTATTAAAATCCTAGGTCACACCCTTTTTGCCTCAAAACCGACAGGCATTTCGTTGGTCAGGATCCTGTCTCGCACTGCCGACTATCGGCAAAGGGATTTCAGGGAGCGCTAGATATTTCACTACTAGCATTGACACCGCACTCTACTGGTTCTCTTGAGTCTATGGTCGTACGTACTTTCAAAGTTGGTTTTATATTAATATATGACTTTTCCACTGACTTATCTACGTCGTAGAAAGGAGACATTTGAGTTAAAAAGGCCATTAATAGATGACGCGTTCTTTGATGGCTCGACATTATTGATAGATTCTCGACAGCAGATGGAGAAGCTGATTTTGGAAAAACGTAACCGTTACTAACCAAAAATAAATTCCACAGTGCGTTTCTGGTAATATGGAAATCTGCGATCTCAGGTTGATATCATTATATCACAGCCTTAACAATACTCTTCCGAGGCCTTTTTCTACAGGTTCTCATTCCTCGGTTTATATCAAGGGTAGTTTAATCTTTTGCTGTTCATTTAATGCCATCATCCAAAACGAGACGAAAGATGCAATGCCTTTTGAACAGAACGGGTGGACTACCGCTTCGCTTTTCAACTTGATGAACTATACTTTTGAGCCGTTTGAGGAGACATCTAGTTTAAGTTTCTGGAATGATGGCTGCGCATGGACAACCACAGTTGAAATTTGGTGGACTATAAACATCGAGAGAATTCGAAGAGGATGGCTTCCATTGGCACGTCTTACCGAGCCTATATTCAAGGAAGTATCCTCAAACGTTCGAAAAATAGGAGACTACTTCTGGTATTTTGGGATACGCTATGTGGATGGGTTCGTTCATTCAGAAGCGGAAGACGTGGTAGATGAAGAATGGGAGTATCGATGCGCACAACCTCTTTCAGACGAAGTGACTGGTACTGTTCAGCGAAATGGGTTACAGAAATTTGTCTCACATCACTGCCATTTCTTTTATGGCAAAAATTTGAGTTTCCATATGGCCTTAGGATTGTGGACTCTTTTAGTCTGCTTAATACTTGAATATTTCTAGCTGTTAAGTTTGTCAAGCAGCTTATTGTATTGTCAATTCCATAGTATTACTAGTCACCTGATTCAGTTGGCAATTAGAGTCAGAGTTGACTCGATTCGAGCTTCATATTCTCAACCCGACTCGAACTTGCCGAGTCGGTATTATATACTCGTAAAGGCGTATATTCTGTCATGGTGTTGTCGTTTGGTGTTGTAGTCATAGTTTTGCAGGCATAAATAATTATTAGAACAGTTCAACAATCACAATGCATCGTAATGGCTCCGATAGTGAGTTTTGAGGTTTTATTTCATCATATCTATATACCCTAAGTCTATTCTCATGATAATAGCTGTAAGTCTTTTATTATTTGAAGTAATTCTGTCACTTTCGCGAATATGCATGCTGCCGTGTGCAGGGAAAGCTCTGCACTTAAGGGCATATCCACATCGTTTTCCCTTCCAACACTGCTTTGGATCTCTTGCTACTTCATCAGAAGCTTCTTCTTTTCATCATCAAAAGCTTCATCGCTCTTGCTGGCAACATGCCTAGCAAACATCATCGCCAGAATACGACCCCGGAGTCCCAGCATATAGCAGAAGAAGGACTGTCATACTCAGAGAACAAACTCTACACCGATAGCTTGATCCTACAAAAGTCCTTGCCTCCTGGTATTGACGGACAGCAAAAAGCTCAGTATTTTTGTGGACAGGCAGATTGTCAGGCTCAATGGATTGTACCACTTGAACACACTACAACAGCGAACTATCGCCGTCATTACAGGAAATGGCACAAGCATATATAAATCGACGAAGACGAAGACCTGCCCCCAAGCCTAAACCCTTCAGAAATTGCACCCTCTCAAGGTGATAACACTATCACCAGCTTCTGGAGCAATACACTGCCAGCTATTGTTTTATATAAACGTGGACCAAACGATAACTTTGATTAGGAAGTGTTTATTCGACTCTTACTTAACTTCCTTGTTTCAAACTCTCTTTCCATACGCATTGTTGAGTCACTATCTCTTCGACAGCTTTTAAAATACTGCTACGCACATGTCTGTTGGTTTCTCGCCGAGCAGTAACCTGGACGATGCTTTCTTTCTATATAGCAGCTTAAGAGTCTTTGAAGGCAAAGTTTTTAAAGCATATTGCAGATGGCAGTCGAGTTTCTTTGACTTGTGTTAGCTAGTCTACGAACAATGGAGATGCCTATCATGACATCACAGTCTATTAGATTGATTCTACTTGGAAAAGCCATAGTAGAATATTGGATTTCGCAGAAATGCTACCATCGAAGACTGGAAAGGTGTTGTTTGAAGCTTTGTCTGAGGCTGCAAAACGCTTTGGTATTGAGAATCATGTAATATCGGTTACCACAGACAATGGTGCACCAGATAGTAGTATGTGTGATCGATTCAAGAAGCTTGCATTTAAGAACGCCGAGAATGGTTATCAAGATCCTTTGACTTCATCTCCGGCTATATTCACAGTGACAGAATTAGACGCGATTAGATGAGTCACGTACATATAATATTGGCAGCGGATGGATTATCTTCAGGCGGTTATGCCTGTCACTTCATTAATTGTATATATTATTTAATACATCAAGCATCCAATGCTCCGAATGCTCCCCTATAGAGGTATCCCAGCCATCTCAATTATTAGGTAATTTACCCCATAATATCACCAGATTACGTAAGCACACCATGACACACAGTAACAGAGGATCATATTCCGCTGTATAGCACACGCAATTAATTCATCTGCTCAAGCTCTACTTGGAGAACCAAAGGCGACTGCATTGGCGCATACATCTGCCTATTTTCAATGACATAACATTTATCGGAGTGACATATGACAATGCTATCGGCAAAGCCCGTCGAATTGTCGCTAGATATCGCTGAGCTTTGATGAAAGCTGCACTTATTCGGCAGTGTTCAATACACCAAGTTAAGCATCGACAGCTTTTGATTGATATGAAAGTGCGGTGGAATTCTACGAAGATACCACATAACCTCATAGCAAGCAAACAACGGCCAGCTTTAACAAAAGCTGTTCTCCACAGCGAGGGCCGGGAAAATCGGTAGAATAGTGTTTCAGTACCTCATCCGACAAATGGAAACCACAGTTTTGTAAAGACCTACAAAAAGTGCAAGGATATATCAGTTATAGTTTGGGCATGTTTTTGGGGTGGAGATAAGGGCGGGAGGTTAGATTTATATATTCTAGATAGAGATTTTGAGAGTAAGAAGCATGGTTACTCGGCTCGATCTTATCTTGAGGTGTTAGAAGATCAAACTCCTAGGTGTTAGGAACCTGGCCTTATCTTTATGCAGAATAATGCTTCTATTCACATTAGGATCAGCATCCATAGCCTGAGAGGCTTTAGTAACGGCTTCTTCGATAAGCTCTCCTTTTGGTAGGCATATTGGTGGTTTTTAAGGAAGGATGGAAAATGGAGGGGTAAAATTTGCGTATTGCACTCCCTCACCCAATAGGCGGATTAGCCGAGGAATTGGTGTCCGAACGATTAGCGGCGTCAGCTTACATTATTAGTAAGATACTTTAAGGTATAAAAGGAACTTCAAGATACTCCCCTTTCCTGTCCAAGTCATCTTCGACTTTCTATCTCGTATATGATGGACAAATCTGTTCCTGATAAACTTATCGCTTCGTATGCTTGGATTGAAGTGGTATCTTGGTATTGTCATTGCCATGAAGCCCCAAAAATCCTGCACGCGGCCTGGCCTGCATTATGATGCACAACGCAATGACGCATATTGACTCTCATCTATGTATCCCATAGGCTCCTTCAAGATCTGTCTGAGTCACCGCAAGCTCAGAGTCGCATTCTCATTTTCAAAATCATCATCGACAATGTAAAGCCGCACAAGACAAGTCTGCTCAGCGCGGCTCTCGTTTATGCCTCAGGCATAACTCAATATGCGCCATTCCTGATTGCGCTCCACTTACCGCCACTGCCCCTCGGCGATTTCGAGATAGTGTAAGGTACCTTACTACAGTACTTAGGTACATGTATCTTACCTTATCTGCCAGCGCCTCAACCGCTAACTCTACGAAGTACCTTTACTGTCTATCTTACCTTACCTTGGCGGCCATGCGGTGACAGTCGCCACGAGATTGTGCATTTTAGAAGCTGAGAGGAGAGGTCAATCACCTTCAGGACACAGATTACCTTACCTTAGAACGAATACAAAGCTTCAATGACTTCCAAACCCCGGCCTGCTAGCTCAGATCAACCACCACCGACAGAAGACTCCCCGCCAGCCTATGATGCTGCGACAGGTACTCTTGACGTCTGCCAGGATGGTTTCAGCACCCAGACCCAAGTTGGAGGTCAGCTCTTCACCTTGCCACCTTGTCTTGTTGTGACTGAGACTCACCAAAGAGACCACCAGATGACGGGCGCGTCGACATATATATAAACGAGACCGACACTCGGCTTGCGGAACAGATTGAGCAAATTCAGTTAGCAGCCGAACAACAGTCCCAGGCCCCTCCAACACCTGCATACACATCTGCACATCTCGACGGCAGGCCCGCCATTGATCCACCCCCACTGAACGTCGTCATTCATGTTGTTGGCTCTCGAGGAGATGTTCAGCCGTTCGTCGCACTTGGCCAGGAGCTCAAGAACAAATACGGTCACCGTGTCCGCCTAGCGACACATGGGACATTCAAGAAGTTCGTTGAGGAGAATGGCTTGGAATTCTTCGACATTGGCGGCGACCCGGCCGAGCTGATGGCGTTCATGGTCAAGAATCCGGGCCTCATTCCAGGCATGAAGTCGTTGAAGGAGGGCGACGTGGGCAAGAGACGTAAGGGCATGGCTGAGATTCTCCAGGGTTGCTGGAGATCATGTGCCGATGCTGAAGAGGCCAAAGAAGATGAAGATAGTCTATTGAAAACTAAGCCCTTCATCGCGCATGCCATCATTGCCAACCCGCCAAGTTTCGCGCATATTCATTGTGCGGAGAAGCTAGGGATCCCATTACATTTAATGTTCACGTAAGTCTCGACCCCGCCAACGTCATTCTAGTAATGGCAATGCTGATCATAATGTTTTCTAAGCATGCCCTGGTCACCAACGCGTGATTTTCCACATCCCATCGCGAACATAAAGTCATCCAATGCCAGCGGAAGCATGACAAACGAAATGAGCTACACACTTGTCGATATGATGACCTGGCAAGGACTAGGTGATATCATCAACAAATTTAGAAAGGAGACTTTAGACCTTGCAATGCTCTCTCAAGCGGCAGCGACCACTATGCTTCACCGGCTGCGAATACCGTATACCTACTGTTGGTAAGACTTTCCATCTTATGCACTTCACTCAAGGCTGGGTTTCAAAAAAAAAAAAAAAAAAAGAAAGAAAGAAAGAAAGAAATACCATTTTCATAACCTAACAAGTCCAACAGGTCTCCAGCCTTGATTCCGAAGCCCAAAGACTGGGACCATCACATCACCATCTCAGGCTTCTTTTTCCTCTCCCTCGCGTCCAATTACCAACCCGACCCGGACCTTGCCAACTTTCTGGCCTCCGGACCGCCACCAGTATACATTGGCTTCGGCTCGATTGTTGTAGAGGACCCAAATGCCATGACCAAGTTAATCTTCGAAGCCGTTAGAGAGACCGGCCAGCGAGCCTTAGTTTCCAAGGGCTGGGGCGGCTTGGGCGGCAATGAATTAGATAAACCTGATGGGGTCTTCATGCTCGGCAACTGTCCACACGATTGGCTTTTCCAACACGTTTCTTGCGTCGTTCATCATGGCGGAGCGGGCACGACGGCAGCGGGTATCGCGCTCGGTCGGCCTACGGTCATTGTTCCTTTTTTTGGCGACCAGCCATTCTGGGGCGCCATGGTCGCGCGGGCTGGCGCTGGACCCTCGCCGATCCCGTTCAAGGAGCTGACTTCTGAACGGCTTGCGAATGCGATTCTTGAAGCACTTAAGCCTGAAACACTCGAGCGGGCGAAAGAGCTCGGAGAGCGCATCCGTGAGGAAAAGGGCTGTGAAGCCGGCGCGGCTAGTTTTCATGCGCAAATGGATGTAGACAAACTGCGGTGTATGATGGCGCCGAGTCGACCGGCAGTCTGGCGGGTCAAGACTCATGGATCACGGACGGACGATATAAGGCTGAGCACCTTCGCTGCGACGGTGTTGGGGAACGAAGGCTTCCTGGATATCAATCAGCTAAGACTGTATCGACCATGCGAATACCCGGTCGCGGAGCATTTCGTAGTCTCTAATATGAGCGGACCCAACCCTATTCTCGGCTCGGTTGGATCTTTCGCCTCTGCTCTGATACAATTGCCGATCAACCTAGGCAAGGCATACGCAGGTGTCGTGTACGAGCCTTACAAGGGCGCCAAGGTGGACGGCTGGCGTGGTTTTGGCAAAGGTCTAGGTAGAGGCGTCGGCCACTTACTCTTTCGTCGAAGAGGCCTGGTTATAGGCGGTCGGCAGTATGGCCTCCGTGCTCTATACGATGCCATTCGGAAGCACATAAATGGTAATACACTAAGTTTCATCCTTGCCGCCCACTTTGCGCAGGGGTTCGAGGAGGCAAAGATGGCCAAAGAGGAGGAGTGCCTAGACGTCGTGAGGCGGTGGCACCAACTGGCGCCGGACTTGAAGCTGAAGAAAAATGGAGCTAGTAGTGCAAGTTCATCAACACTGATGAGTTTAACGAGTTCAACGAGCGCAACGAGTGCCTCTACAACAATCAGTGAGAGAAGTTCAACGAGCGTGGGAGAATAAAGGTACTTTCATAAAGAGATAGATTTCGATAAAAATTTTATAGTGATTAAAAGGGAAATAGATAATGGGCTTGTCAAATAACTGCTTGATTACGGACCATCACTTGTTCTTTTGAATGGATGCTAAATGTCCCAACCAGAGATAATGCTACTATCAGCTACTTCAGGCTCGGGCTAGGCTGACCATACCGTAGTTATGACGAGGGGAGGGTCGTCGTTTGGTGATAAGGTCGGGTGGATTTCCACATCGCGTCGATCTAGCTTGGCTGCGTCTTGCGTTGACTGACGTGACTGACTATCATAGGCGAAGGGAGATTGCCCAAAGTGAAGCTCAAGGAGTTCCTATGCCGACTGGCTAAATGATTGAATGACTGAGCATAGGTTCAATTGACCATAGACGGTTCTATGCCAGATTCAACCATCAATTGCGTTTCCTAACCTGCAGCTTGCTTTCGACCAATGTAACTGTTCAGATTTCCGCCCTTCCTCCAATTCCGATTTCGGTGCGTATTCTCAGCTTCCATAAGAGACAAAGAGCCCATGCATGTCAGAAGATGGTCGAGGTAACTTCAAGGACACTATCTCTGCGAGCAATGCTCGCAATAGTCGCTAGGGATATCTCCAGGGTGGTGACGACTAAGCAGGATGCAACGGCGACAACATCGTCAGAACCCGATTATATGGCAATAAAGAGACAGCGGCAATTGACAACGCCATAAACACTTGAACGAGTTCGGAAGAAAATCAATATAGAATATGTCAAGCAGTGTGCAACGCTAGCAGCTTATGTCACTCAAAATTTTGTGCAACGTAAAGGGGAAGAAGACGGATAACCGCTAGGAGATGGCAGCTCGGGCACTGAATCAGGTCGCCCTTTTCTATTGCCCCTATGCTCTCTTTTAAAAAACACAGAGCTAACTTGTAGGGTCGTACTCTATTACTCCTAAGGTACCACGTCGAGAGCCTAACAATACCTTCAACATCCAGGCTTCGACGCTTGCGAGCTTTTTCAAAGCCGGATACCGACCCATTTGATGGCATCTTCAAACGAGTTTGAGAGTGACTCTAGCGAGTCTAATAATTAAAAATTTGATATAGGCCACAAACGATTTGTTATTGCTAGCTGAATGTCAGCATTTCTTTGCTGAATTTATATTCCGGGGCGTCAGCTCGCGTGCTGGAATCAAACATGAAGCAGATCACAGCTTGGTCATCATGACAGAGACGGAACGTGGATACATGGTCGCAATGCCAATGGGATTGATCAAATTAGGTATAGAGATTTAACAACCCTTTGAAACGGCTCAATGCTTCGTCCGCAATTTTGAAGCTCTCTGCATGGACCAAAAAACTCTTCAACGTAACCACATTTTGCGCCGTCTGAACAGAATGGGCACCAATTGACCACTAAAAAGAGATAGACACCTACAGAAATGGCACTTATGACTAATTGAGGCGTATTTGCCAAGTGACCGGTATTGTATCCGAAACTGGACTTTGATTCTCACCAATATTTAAACAAGGTCCCCAGGATAGATAGGTCAGCTGCATTATACGAGATGGGTGGTATTATGTACTGTTGTGCTCGACCACTGAGCTGCGATGGTACTTGGCGTTGGAGTTACCAAGGGTTTTTGATCAAGCGTGGTAGTCTTGGAGCTAGCTGCCCTCTCTCAACTAGAATATACATGTAGAATTGAGACTTTTGCTCCAATCCTCGACATCTGGAGCAGGCGAACACGAGTATTAGTCAGACACCGAGGCTTCATCTCCCACAGTTGGGAATTGAAGGCGGCGCTATCAGCATGCGGTAGCTTGTCTACTTGTCGATCTTGTTCTACAAGGCCAAGGTTCGTACTAGAGCCGGGTTAGATATGTATAGCTGATTAGGGATAATCTCGAGGTTTCTGACTTTTGGTCCAGATTCAGAGTGAGGGTGATGGTACTTTTATGTCAGTTAAGCGTCTCGGTAGTCTCCTTGCTCGTGAACGGCAACTTTAGAGCTCGTAGGCCAAAGCTACTCATCAGTTTATCCCTTTCCTCCGGATTCAGCTTGACTTCAAGCTCTAGCAGGGTACATGAACCTTTGTAAAATAGGACGTTTCTGGCTTCAGGAATCATAGCGCAAATTGAGAAGTGGCCATCGAAAAGTAGGTGAATGGTGAACTGTTCTGTCATATAAATACTGGCCTGCCCCTTGTTCTCCGCTCGGTTGGCCGTCAACCACAAAAATTTGGGCGAGAGGGTCCGTAGGGGGTTTCTCGAAATGGGACAAAGAGGCACTACGCCTACACCATGTTGTAGGATTATCCTGAATAGTAAGCACCTAAGATAACTCTAAGAAACATTGCATAATCTGCAAGCAATATTGGGGCAAATCTAATTCCTGACAATGTCCGAAATAGATTCGCCTTGTCACAAATATCGTAGAACTGTTACAACTTTTTTAATTGAGGTCTTAAAGTGTTTAACTACTTGGCATTAACTTAGGGACTCGATGCCTTAAAGTTTTAGCGATCCACTCCCTAAGATCTAGCAGTCTACCCTTAGAAAATTAACGAATAGAACCCTAATTATGAAACTTTATAATCAGCCATCGTTGAGGTCCAACAACTTCTATATAATCTAAATATATATTATTATTTACTCTTACACTGTATCGGCTATGAGCCACGCAGTATTTCAATCTAAGGAAACCCTACAGAAAGCGGGATAAAAACCTTGCCTACCATTCTTTCGAACTGTTTCACTTGCAGCCTATGATACCAGTGAAAGTAGCCTCACCGCTACCTATTAGCCATAGAGAAGGTGTTTGGCCAGTGAGTACTAGCCTAGTCTCCAATCTAAAATATATAAGGAATTGATTTATCAGGACTAATGAGCTGTAATTAATAACTTGCAAGTATTCGTTTTAGAGTTTTAGGTCCATCGGGTGCCTTTCGGGTGTTTTCATAAGGTTTTCGGGTCTCCGTGTAGGTCACGAACCAGGATAAGTCTACACCATGGTGTAGGCGTAGTAGGACTCGATGAGAACAAGGTTAGGTTGGGGATGACCTGTGTGGCCCACGTAACGATATAATTCCGGCAATTTGGCTACTTCATAATAGAATTTAAAGCCTGTAAAATGTTAGTACTAGTTCCGCATATTCGAGATATTACAACCTTTTATGTATTCATCAGTGAGTGGCACAATGAGAGATGTTACGCAAACTGCACCGCCAAGAACTGATAGTGGGTCCACTATATTGCAAGACTGGGTCTACTGAGTATTTAAGATGAAAATAGTCTATTAGTTCTGCGTTGCAGTTGATGTAGATGATCCACTAATGATAATAAGCACATATAACGATTGAAGATCAGTAATGAGATCTTGCTACATATCAACAACAGAGACACGGCTGCTAGTGGCGGGGCGGCACAGCTGCCTAGCTAAACAGAGCCTAGACTTTGTAGTTACGCATCCAGACCACAACCGTAACGAAAACCATCGAAACTCTTCCAAACAATCATTGATTGCATCTCTCAATTGTGCTAGAAAGTGTCTGTCTTCTACAGCGTCGTCTTGGGCCACCAGTGTACATTTCATCATACTGAATTGGTGGGGTTCAACATACGCAGATGGTGGACATGCCGATCCTGCAGTATATTACAAATCACAGAAGAAGACTAATCACCGACATTTACCTCAATGCCTTTGCCAGTCTAAAATTCTGTTTCACCAAAAGCTAGAGAATACTTGGCTAACAATGTCAACCTTGAACGATTTCGGCTCAATAGAGCCTACTTTTGTTGCCAATATCCCGTTACAGAAGTCCCCCAAGTTCTTGTTCGTTACAATTAGTAATCCAGATGAAATTAGAGACCCGACGAAGCAGACTACTATCCGCAGACATGCAAAGAGAGATGCTGACCGAGCGAGAAAAAGAAGTCATAAAATTCAGGCTGAGAGTCTGATGCTCGAACGTCGAGTCAAGCAGTCTGCGGTCTCCTATCCCAGAGTACGTTGCAACACTATCGCAGAACAGCCACCTGGCAAGCAGAAAAACCAGGAAGCCGATGCTGTGTATCTTTCTACTGAGAGGCCGACTGTCACTGATCATGACATTTCTCCTGAGCGGCTCAACAACGAATCTAGCTCTCTAGCTTTCCTGAGGCCACTTGGTGCTGGTCGAGGATTCAATCCACTTGCGCCGTATCCGGTAGAACCGAGCTCTCGGAAAACCCAGTTGCTTGATTATTGTATGCTATATTCTCTCAATCCTGGCCCAGTCGATGTCAGTAACTGATGAATAGAACCAGTGTGGCAGGCCGGTGAACTACAACACCGCCCTATGCGGGCTATGTGGATAACCATCGCTATGTCCGACAGCAGCGCTTTCCACATCACCTTAGCACATGCCTCTATTTTGCTTGCCCAAGAACCCAACCAATGGACTGGAGAAACGACTGAGTCGGTGAAACATTATATGACTTCTGTTCACGCCGTAAGCAAACGACTTCAAGACCCTGTCGATAGTACCAGTGATGGTGTTATTGCCACAATTCTTGGATTCGCTTGTCTCGATGTAAGATCATCCGGTATCGGTGCTCCATGACTAAAGCTTACAGAGATCGCAGATTACTATTGGCAATTGGGACAGATGGCAATTGCACATGAGCGGCTTGCAGAGGATACTCCAACTTCGAGGTGGCGCAGAGTCACTTCAAACGTCGTACATCTTACAAGTGACTGCTTTTTGGTAGCACCATGCCCCGTCCCCAAAGTCATTCTGTGGAGCTGACAGTGCGCAGGAATGATGTCACCGGGTCCCTTGTTCTAGACACTATTCCTCGATTCCCCATACCGCACTATGCGACTGGAGACCCGGAACCACACCGCTCATACCGGATCTTTACTTTCTCCCAGAAGTGGAATACTAGATTTCCGGATCTATCGGACATCAGCGACGGTCTCGCCTCGCTTGCGAGTCTCGCCGGCTATGTCGACATCCAGGGGACCAACAATGGGCGGTGGCAGGAAGAACTGTTTGTTGCCCTCAAAGCACATCCAGTAGCTCATAAGTTACTTTCCATGTCGCGTTTCGCCGTAAGAGATGAGGCCAACGTGAGTTCTTCTGGATTGATCATCCGCGAAATGCTACGATTGACATCCTTGCTTTTTATTGGCTTGCTGAAGGATCAGTGTCATGTGTTTCCCACTGGTGTTCCCGAGAATAAGCTTCGGCTCGCGAGACTTCTTACTGAAGTTGCAGTGGACTGGTCGTCGTTCATGGATCTCCGTCTTTGGGTGCTCACGGTGTTTGCCCTAGCAGAGGAGGGGGAACGGGGGTGGTACGTGAATGAAGTCGCCTGGACGATGAATTATTTGGGTTTGACAAGGTGGGATGATGCGCTCAAAATTTTAAAGGAGCTGATTTGGATCGGTGAAATGCTGGACATAGCAGCAGATGCACTTGGGACTGAGGTAGCACACTCGCGACAAAGAATGTAGGTTCTTGGATGTGTTTTGGCCGAGCAGAGCGACGCCAACAGCACACATCCTGCTCCCTACGCGCGTCATCACCATGCTAGCCCGGATATTAAATTATTAATATCACTATCCTTCGCATTTATGATAGCACCAGTTAATCTTATTGTATTCTTACACTTTCTTTCCGGTTTCCGCTGTTTTTTATGAACTGGGGAAAAATCACACTAACTACTTTCATCCATCTCCTTTTCCAATTTGAGCCTAGTGCAACCATCTGATTGGCGAATTTGTAAGCGGTCTCGTTGTTAGTAAGGCTGAAGCCTCGCCATTCAGTTAGACTACACGACTGTTTGTCAGACAATCCTGGACGATCTGGAGCTTTCCAGTCTACTATTCCACTTCAAGAGTTCACATTTCCTCCAAATGGCAATTGTTGAGACCTTTCCTTTCATCATAGGTACTTGGGCATCGGACGATGATTCCTCATCAATGCAAGAGAAGAATGGACGATGAAGGTACAAGTACTCCGCACGTCTTCCTGTTTCCTTGCGATTCATTGCACAAATCTACAAGCAGAGCTAAAGGCCACAGCTTGATACATAATAACTTTAATTCTTGCCATTTTCTTCATCGATCCATACCTCAATTCAAGTCATGACACCTGATACCCTCTCCCTCGCCGGCAAAGTCGCCATCGTTACCGGATCGGGACGCGAGAATGGCATTGGTGCTGCTATTGCCAATGCCCTTGCACGCAACGGTGCGGCCGTGACTATTAATTACGCGTCCGACTCCTCTGCACCTCGGGCCGCCGCTGTGGCCAAAAAGGTCCAGGATGCCGGGGGCAGAGCTACCGTCGTCAAAGCAAGCGTTGACAGCCCAGAAGATGGGCAGCGCCTTGTCTCCGAGACGCTGAAAGCCTTTGGCACTGATCACATTGACATTCTGGGTACGTAAAACCGATTATGGAGAGACGCGAGTTTGGCCCTGGAGACTTACTTAACAATCAACAGTGAACAATGCTGGCACAGGCTTCCCTCACTCGACTCTGGAGATCAGCAAAGAATCCATCGAATCAATCTTCAACGTCAATGTTTTCGGCACGATCTTCCTTACCCAAGCCGTTGTCCCACACATGCCTCAAGGTGGCCGCATCATTAACATATCCTCGGTTGCTAGCAAGCTCGGCATGGATGTTTTACCTATCTATGGCGCATCAAAGGCAGCAGTGGACAGTCTGTCCTATGTATGGGCGAAAGAGGTGAGTAATTGATTCCTTCCCAAGTTACGAACCGACTTATCCTTGGGTAGTTCGGGCGAGGCAAGGGCATCACCGTCAATTCCATTGCTCCAGGCCCGGTAATTACCGACCTCGTTCCCGCCGAGGACGCGGAGACGGCGTATTCAGACCTTCTGGGCTTGACGCGAGCAGCTAAGAGGGTTGGTACGACGCAGGATATTGCGGACGCTGTGCTGTTGATTGTCAGTGAGAAGAGTCAGTGGATTACTGGGCAATTTATCTCTGCGAGTGGTGGGATTACTGGGCAGTAGACTCTTCCGCAATGGCTGATTTCACAATCGCTTTAGAGCATGTATCACTGCCGCGAAGTTAAGAATAATTGATGAAAACGGTGAAGATTGCATCGAGTTGACCTCGTAAAATCCAGTGACAAAGAGTACAAGCCCAGCAGAGAGCGAACCAGGTTATGTACCAAAGACAGTGGTTGAGGATGGATGTCCTACAAAGCCAAGCTTTACAGACAATTTAGATGTTGCTGAGAGGCGGAGGCGGGTATGCTGAGGAGGTAATCGATGTCAGGGCATGCCTTGAAAATGATGACATGGGGGACCTGATGCTCCGTACGTGGTATGTTCTTGGAGCTTTATCGCATCTTTATAAAGCGGAACAGGGTGACAACTTGCATTGTCACAGCACAGCAGGTGGTGTGCCCACATCTTTCGAATATGGCCATAGGCCAGTTCATGGGTGGAAATCAACGCCTATACAGCAAGTACCGCTTTCCCAGCTTGTCTCGGGACAGTCCGCCCCCATAGTCCGAAGGGACTGTCCTGTATATTCTGCCGCTTCTGCGCCACAACACGCCACAGCATTAAGTATAACAGTTATTTTATAAAGTATATAGTATATATAGTATATGGCGATTCAATTGAAGCTATTTAGACAATTTAAAATTGTTTTTCTTAATTGTGATGTTTGTACATACTTTTTCTTCTTTACATTAAGAGTTCTAGCCTTGCCTGGCATTAGATGTAGGTATGAGACTATGCTCGATCTGCGACTGTTGTGATTCTATTATAATAGTGCACTTCTTGATGCGTCTAGAGCGGTAAAACTCGCTATCGCTGTTGTTATCGTTGTCTGAGATCCTAGAGGTCTTACTGTCGGACGAGACCACTTATGATTGAGCCAGAGAGCTAGGCTTAGCCACTAGAGGCTGATTGTTAGACAGCTTGGGCGAAGACCACCTCGACGGCGACAGCGAAGGCGAGGTAGGCTGCTGATTATTAGCAGGTGACTAATCATCATCAACTCAGGATCTGAAAGGCTAGCTGAACTGGGGCTGTGTATTCAGCACCTAGTTCGTTGCTAGGATCTCTCCTTCCTTACGTCTTTCTCTCTCCTAGGCTTCAATCCTATGATCATCTGCTGCACTTATAGCAGCTGATCGATCATCCCGTTGTTGCTGCCTTGATGCGTCTATCTTTCTCGATTTGAAGGGCTCGTTCTCGCAGGGATTGCAGCGACGGGAGACTGAGTCCCAATACGTTTACCGGGGGTCTCCATAATTTCGTGTTTACCCACACCTTAAACTCAAGAATTTACTTCAAATATTGCTTATTGGATAGCTTAAAAGTATTGAGAGCCATGGTTTCAAACCCCGCTCCTTCGTTACGGCCTTGATCCTGCCAATGGCCACCGCCTCATTGACATTTGGAACACGTTCTGAGTCTTGTACCGCATCATCATATCAACCAGATCCCGAATTTGTAGTCGATTCAGAAACCCTCTTGGACGCGCCTTTACCGTGAATGTATAAAGGGATACCCCATGGCTGATTCCACCCAAATACAAAAGTTCCCTGAATCCTCTTGCATGGATCAAGTGCCAACCAACAGTGTTGTTCATACAGGCTTGGATGGCTGCCGGTGGTATTGACTGTAGCAGTTTCAATGCATGCCTATTGCCCTTTATTCCTCGTCGACAAAGTCGTATATTGTTTGCATGAGATCATATATCCTCCCTCCAAGAACGCCTTGCTCATTCGTGCCACTTTTGGAGAGCAGAAGGGTCTCTTCAATGTTGGTCCTGGGTTATGTAAATCGGGCATTGTGTCGGGAATTATTCAATAACTAGTACATAGATACGGCTTCTCGAATGATGATTTAACGTATGATATTATTTTACTAATATAAATCTTAAACGTGCTCCTGCGGCAGCTGACCTTCATGACTTGTGACTACAAATGAAGCATATTTTTTGAAGACTCCAATTTATCTAACCACCTGCCCGTGACAAGAATAAGTGGGAGATGTGGAGAGTAATTCTCATCTGAAAGCGGTGTAACTATCGCTTCAGACACACGCGTAAAGACTCGACTTCGCTTTCTCACTAAATCCCATTACCTTCTCAACACAAATGCCATCAAACCTACATCTCAGAACCCACTGCCATCGATCTTGTTAACCATAATCACAATGCCCGTCACAACAGTTGTTAAGAAAGTACTGCAGGCCGGTGAGTGCCTTGCAGGCATTCGTGGCTACGTAGACTGACATCTTTCTAGATACACGTGTAAAGGTTAACAACGTCGTTAATGCATATGCGGCATGGCTTGTACTTAACCCGACATACGATCTCCGTGATGAGTCCAACGGTTTCTTGCCAGGAAAGTTTCCCCGCGGCTTCCTGTCTGTTGAGCAGGAATATAGGAGCTTTAAAAGTGTGGCCGATGAGATCACTGCTACTCAAAGAATAACTGATAATCTCAACTCGGGCATGGTGCCTAATCTCCTTGCGCGTTGCCTTCTCCTCGACCGCCATGCTTTAGAGGATAACATCTGTCCCAGGTCATGCCTGGTGGAGAAACCTTTGAATACGGTAACACTAAAGGCCTAAAATGGAAGGCAGATCTTAGCCATGTCCAAGATCAAGGACTAGGGGATCTGTGTGAGAAGGCGTTTGCTTTCGCAGGGTATATTTATTCCCTTTAAACAACATTTATTGTGAAACAAGCTTATTTTAATTAGTTATTGCATTGTTAACGATAAACAAGCCTTCCTCGCCCTTGACTTCACAGACAGAGCGGTAATATATCGATGGTTTGGTTCAAAAGTCACCTCCTCCGCTATTATCTACCTCTTAAAGTATTTCCGGGATGCTTTGAACTTCAAACTTATCGTACAGGCCACAGTAGGCAACACTATGCCAGCTGGTTTCAACCATGCGAACTCTGATATCCAAGCTCAATACAGCGAAGATATACAGAGGCTGTCAAAGCGCATGATGCACTTGTTGAAAGTCAAGTGCACTCACATTGTCATGGAAGCTTACACGTACATTATTGACAACGATGAAGACGTCGTGGACTTTCTTGGTGATAGGTCATTATTGGCTTCAGTGATTGAGGATTTTAAGGGACTCTACGAGCGACTTGATCGAACTGCTTCGTGGTTTGTTTTAATTGGAGACTGGCCTATGGATAATAACCCGTCGTTCACGAAGAGCTATTTAAGCTATTTGCTAGCTAAATTATTAGTTAGGGGTAGCTAACAGCCAGCTAACAGCTAGCTAACCGAGCAATTTTAGCAAAACTCAACTTCAGCATTTTTTGCTGCTTACTGAAACGCTGATGTAGATTGAAAGTGGAGTAGGACAGTGCTAGTATAGGTGTTTGTGCTACCTACATGGTTAACAGGAAGCAATATTCATAGTGTGTTAGGTCTTTAGAGCGTACTGTATATAAAGGACTTAGCAACGTTCAAAGATGTAGTTAAAGTGAAGGAGGAAGAAATACATTACTAAGGAAGAAGTAGAGAGAAAATATTATTGTTGAAGCTCTAGGATGGGATCTACAAAAGCAACAACTTTTTCATTGCACATACGCTTTTACGTTTAGATGTTTTTAGGGATGTTTACT
>Ga0335072_10006088_pt1 | contig 17692 bp, 23 predicted proteins | sample Lox_Sample_21_FD_206725 | JGI IMG/M metagenome (GOLD analysis project Ga0335072, IMG submission 206725) | Soil microbial communities from Loxahatchee National Wildlife Refuge, Florida, United States - Lox_Sample_2.1 | ecosystem: Environmental > Terrestrial > Soil > Wetlands | place: USA...
CTATGTTGGTTATTTAGGGTACCCCGGCATCGCCATGTTACTTGCGAAGGGTGTCATTGCGTACGATCCAAGGCTGGTTGAATACCTTACCGGATTTGCATGGAAAGACATAAATCAGAAATTTAAGAACGATTACGACAAGACTGACCGATACATCGACGAGCAAATAACTCAAAAGTATCAGCTCGATTTGACAAATTTTCATAACCAACTCTATGGGATACGGGACAATGTTATTGCCCTAAGGCTGAAGAGGCCGCAAACGAGACAAAAGCCTCCGCAAGGCTATTGAGTGCATCACGGCGCGAAGCGTTATGAAAAAAGCCATTTTTGTGGTATTTTTTGCTTTAGAATGAGGCAAGAATCTGATGATTGATATTCACCTGCTCGATCTAGAGTTTTTTGTTCAAGGCATACAACTTCTACCTATAATTGTAGCCGTAGCCTTTGTCCTCTACCGCTTGTATAGGGGCGAGAAGATTACGGCCAAGGCAAGGCTCGTGATATGGTCACTGTTTGGTGTCTCCGTCTTGGCCGCTAGTGTTGTCTATGGCATGACAGTTTTTGATTACGTGCATAACGACAGGCCTATCTATCAAGCTGAAAATCGTCACGACGGCCAGCACTAAAATTTGCTTCAAAGCTTCGAAGTGCGTCAAACGACGGGCACGGGTTCGCGTGTCATCTTCGCCTTCGCTTGCTTACGCACGGATGGTGTCAGTACACGTTGAGCGAGCGCCTCACACTCGGCCTTAGCATCGGCGTACATCATCTGCTCGGGCGGTGTCTTCTGGGTCCAGGCACTCGGGCCGCGGAGGGCTCCCACAACACCCAGTTCACGGGCAACTTGCAAGTAACGGATGGCGTCAATGACGACCCCGGCACTATTCTCACTATCTTGTACCGATAACTTCACATCAATCGTGACTGGAGCGTCACCAAAACCACGCAGCCTCAGGTTAAAGTACGCCACCTTGTTATCCTTAAGGTAGGGCAAATAGGTGCTTGGTCCGGCAAAGAGACTATGCTGGGGCACGGGAATGCCGCGGATGTCATTCTGGGCACGGATAACATTCTCTTTACTTTTCTTTTTACTGGCCAGACGAGATTGGACCATCATATTGTTAAAGTCCGTATTGCCGCCAATGTTTAATTGCTGGTGAAAGTCGACTAGTAAACCACGGTCGAAGGCCAATTCCTGTAGTACCTGGCTAAGCACGCTCGCGCCAAGTTGGCTACGCATGTCATCGCCGATGAGCGGCAAGCCGGCGTCGATAAACTTCTGCTCCCAAGCAGGGTCACTGGCAATAAACACGGGGATGCAATTCAAGAACGCAACGCCCGCATCGATGGCGGCCTGGGCATAAAATTCGGACGCCTTCTGCGAACCAACAGGCAGGTAATTAATAAGGATATTAGCCTCGCTGTCTTTGAGCAGTTTCACTACATTGACCGGCTTTGCTTTGGAAACCCGGAAACCTAGTTCCTCTGGCTGCGCAAGCATATGTTCGGAAACGCCGTCTAGGACGTGGCCCATTTGGACGATCGGGCCTTTAGGTACTTTTTCTTGGAACACACGGGCACAGTTCGGGGCGGCAAAGATAGCCTCGCCGGTCGGCTTGCCGACTTTGCGGGCGTCAACGTCAAGCACCGCGACAACCTCAATGTCTTTTGGTCGGTAGCCGCCTATGTCTGCCCACATAATGCCCGGTATAGATTCGTCGTCAGCGTTCTTATAGTAGGCAAGTCCTTGGTACAGCGATGAAAAACAGTTGCCGGCACCGATCACTGCGATTTTTATCTTTTGCATATATCCCCCTTATGGTTAGCTCTTAGACTCAATAATATGATGCCTAAGTGTATAAAGCAAGCTTATACAAATATATAAGTAATACTAATATACAGTGTAGTATATACTGATACCTATGGACCACAGGTATCGGAAGTTTTTGGCAGTTGCCGAGACCGGCAGTTTTTCGGGCGCGGCCAAGCAGTTGCATGTGACGCAGCCTGCCATAACACTTGCCGTTGCCTCGTTAGAGCATGCGCTCGGTGTTAAGCTATATCGCCGTGAACGAGCGGCGGTGACGCTGACCGATGCCGGCAGAGTAGTGGCAGAAACGGCCCGCAAGCTCGACGCTGAAATAGAACTGATGCAGACCCGTCTGCAGGAATCGGCACCGACACAGCGATACCAGGTGGGTCTCATTGATAGCATCGCGCATCTTCTTTATTCGTCATCGCGCGAACGAACTCTTATGAATAGTGTCGATGTCATGGTAGATAACTCACGCCGGATCTTACGCGATCTTACTGCCGGGAACATAGATCTTGGCGTCATAACCGGCCAACCAGCTGCGCTCGGCCCTGATGTGTCCGTCCGGAAACTAAAGAACGAGGAATTCGTATTTGTAACCGCACCAGAGCGTGCATCTAAGCATGTGGTGAACCGTATTGACGACTGGCTGGCAACCGATCGGGATTCAACCAGCTACGCGCACTTTACGAGCCTGTTTGTGCGCAAGCATATGGACGTCACACCAGTCTTTTACTCCGCCAGCATGGAGCTACTTAAAGATATGGCTATAGCGGGCAAGGGAACCGCCTTGCTGCCGCGTCATATTATCCAGGAATCACTTGAAGACGGTACCCTCGTCGTCGTTAAAACGAAGCGTCTGTATCGTCCGATCTGGGCGGTGACCAGTAGCCGGCGTAGTGTGCCGGCCGCAAAGGATTTCTCACTACAGGTTAACCAGCTCCTATCCGCTTCGCGGTAGGTCTTGTCATCATCTTTCGGCTAGTCCCTAAGGGGTGTTAACGAATAGCAGAAAAAAGGTGACACGCTGCCATGGATTATGGGGGCCGGAGTGGCAGGCGTCCGCGCAACGCGAACAGCGTGTCACTCCGGCGACCCCAGCATCCTCACTCAGAGGGCGTCTTCTTGAAGAAGATCATCGGACAGATCCCCCTCTTGAGGCCCACCGGGTAGCTCCACAGTAGGTAGAAGACCTCCCCGACATCATGCCAAAAGAGGCGGATCCGCTCATGCCGATGGCGGCGACGTGCTGCTGCAGCCTTAGCCCTACGGCGAGACGGTGTCTGGCCCACGGGCTGGCGGTAAACCGCCTCAGCGTAGCGTGCTTGCACGCGCGCGAACCTTCCCTCGTCCCACTTTGCGTAGACGTACCTGCCGCCGTGCCACAGCACGACTGACAGAATGGCAACCCCGCCGATGGTCCAAGATGCTATCTTGGCGGCCTCCTGCAAGGGGGTGTGCTCGAACGTGAGCGCGATGAGTAGTGCTTCCACGGCTAGCCAGCCACGGATGTACGTCATCCATCCCTTGGTGCCGAAGTGGACCTTGAACAGGGCTCGGTACAGAGCTCGCAGGCTGCGGCTACCCCACCTATGCGTATGCACATACCGCCGGGCCAACTCTAGGCCGACGAGCAGCATGGCCGCAGGTGCCGACAGGTCTGCGAGGATTCTCACGGACCGTGATGTGCGCCGCCACCAGACGTACTCCTCCTCTTCCCAGGCGCTCTTCGGCCCGGTGTATATGTTCGCCGCCCAGACGTACCTGCACCAAAGGACGTAAGCCAGCCAGAGACCGAAGAGCAGGTACAGGGGGCGCCTGTAGAGCTCCAGCCCCAGCCGATACAGACCGTATCCAATCGCCGTCGCTACCGCGAGGCAAACGGCTGCCCATAGCAGGGTTGCCACGGGCTTCTTGAATCGGAGGTCGAGTACTCCAAGGATCGCCACCTCAAAGTAGCGGCAGCGGGTCGTTGAGTCTGGCAGGGTGTATTTCCCCATCGTGTGCAGACCATGTACGTACCACTTGTGAACACGGCCGTCCAGGCGTGGAGTCCATACGCCACGCTTGGCTTCGGACTGCTCATACCTCTGACGAGCGAGGTCTCCCAACTTCGACATCTTGTTAATCACATCCCTTTTCGGATCGTGGATCTTCTCGAGTGAGAATGCATACTTTATATCATAAAATAGGCAAATTAACAAACGTGCTTAAGACACCTGACCGTAAGCCTGGCGGGTTCTACTGCCGTGAAGGAAGTTTCGTGGTTAGGGTTCTTTTCGCTCGAACGTGGCTAATTGCTGTTCCACCAGATCTCTGATCTGTTCCCAGCGTGCTCTATCTGGTATGTGTACGGCCGCTACGACATCGCCCTCAATAAGTTCCTGGCTTTCTGAGGTGTTCTGGTAGAACAGCATGTCAAAGGACCCGTCCGAGCCGACCCTCACACTCAGACCTTGGTACGCAACAATGGGTACCGTGTGCGTTAGTTGTACTTGTTGTCTTCTATGTTCCATGCGTAACAGTATAGCCCCTCGGGCACGGTAAGCTCTAATCTCACCCGACGTGCTAAGATAAGAGAGAAATAAATCCACCGTCAGCTAGCCCCGCCGTTGCTCGCGGCACAAAGGGCATGTGGTTTCACCAGGAGAGCGCCAACGCGCAAGGTCGATGGCGTCGGCTTCACCTTAAAAACGTAAGCAGAGGTAGTCATGGAAGAAAAGCCAAAACTATCAGCGGCTGAGCGCCACGCGAAGCACCGTGAGCAGTACTGGCCCATGCAGAACTGGCGGGCCTGGGGCTCCTGGTTCAGCTGGGGCAGCCCAGTAGGCTTAGGCCTGTTCTTTATGTCCATTGCGGCGACGCTTTGGATCCTAAGCCAGGCCTTCGGCTGGAAGTAAGACCTCCTGCCGGAAAGAACAGCACCGTCATTCCGGCGGTGCTGTTTTATGTTGCACGGAGCCTTTCTGGGCCGCTTTCGTTGCCTATAGTCCCGCTATCCTATAGACTGGTGCAGGTGAAAATTATATTTCTCAATTGTTGGGGCGCCACAAACAAGGAGCCGCTCGCGGCATTTATACGTGAGCAGAAAAGAGGCACTGACGTATTTTGCTTCCAAGAAGCCTACGGCGATATGCAAACCCTAGCGAGCGAACTACTCGGGGATTACACGGGCATGAGCGCACATAAAACGATTGTGCGCGGCAGCAAAGACGATTCCATGGATAGCGCTGTATATGTTCGCCAGGGTATTGATGTCATCTCATCCGGAACGTTACTAGAGGACGGCCGGCTGGACACCGGTCTCGGTCTGTACGCACGGCTGCGTACTCCCGCCGGAGAACTGTATGTCTGTAATGTGCACGGTGTCACGCTAAGGGTTGATGGTTTTGACGACAAGCTCGATAAGCCGAGTAGACTGGAGCAGTCCCAGGCTTTCATCGATTTCTTTAAAGACAAATCGCAGCCCATTATTGTCGGCGGAGATTTCAATATGCTTCCCGAGGCCAAAAGCCTGCACATGTTCGAAGAGGCAGGGTATCGCAACCTTATAACTGACTACGGCATAACGAGCACGAGAAACCGCTTTATCTGGGAGCGGTATCCCGACACGCCGCAGAAGTTTGCGGATTACGTGTTTGTGCGCGGCGACGTGAATGTGCAGGATTTCAGAGTGCCGGATATCGAAATATCCGACCATTTGCCCCAGCTGCTTGAATGTAGCCTCGAACTAGCTCGCCGACCACGTGACAGCGAAGTTCTCGTCAGTGACGTCGAATGAAGATGGCGTCGAGGTCATGCCTGCAGGGTTCTGCATGATGATATCCTCGAGTCCCGGTGCCGCACCAAGCGGCGAACCATTCACGGTAGCGTGGGTGTAGTTGACGGTGCCGTAATCGGCGAGCGGGAGGATACCGCCGCTGTATGGAGCTTCGGTAATAACTTCAGCTGAGCTGCGGGCATAGGTTTGGCGCGGAGACAGGGTGACGCTATAGGTGCGGCCGGTCGTGTTGTTGGCGAGGCTCAGGCTGTAGCTGGCGGGCGTGGTGGTCACGACCGTGCGGTTACGTTTGCGGGTAGTGGTGGTTGTGCCGGGCGTGTATACGACACTGGCGGTGTATGAGTTATTCGGAACGACACTTATATTAGCGGAGACTTCGTACGGGTTGCTCGGATACATTTCGTACCAGGCGTCGTAGACCGGTTGATTACGGACACAGTCCGCCTCGGTACCAATCTGCTCGACGGTCGAGTCACTGTAGCCGTCTAGACCGACCCAGTAGGCGGAGTAGGCGTTCTTTGGAAGTGCTGCGCAGTTCACGGCCGGCTGGACCCAGGTTGAGGTAACTGACGTAAAGGCACCGCTATTGCCGGTCGCGGCATAGCCGGACCAGTTTTCTGAAGTCAGGGCGGCAGTGCCGCTGACGCTGTGGTGGTAGCCATGGCCAAGCATGAAGCCCGGGTAGCCGCTAAGGGGAGTATTCGTGTTTGTGGATGTTGCCGCGAGGGCGGGAGCGCACAGAAACGCTGGGAACGAGATACTTAACAGGAACAGGACGATCTTTTTCATCGGTTACAGCCTCTTATTAAGTTGTCAAACGCAGTATAGCATAAGCAGTAAACCGCCGACTCGATTCATATATTTTGTAATCTTTCTGAGCCGTTCGCTATAATAAGGAGCCTATAATGAGCGAAAAAATAGCGGAGCGGTTACTACTAGGGCCTGACGGAGAGGCTATGGCTCGCGCTGGTGGTTTTGAAACGGAATATGGCCTTCAGGTAAAGAGAGGAAGGTTTGCGTTTGAGACTACTCTTCCGGAAGGAATGACCGAGGAGGAGATTGAGAACTCCAACCACGAGGCAATGGGCCGCGATACACCGACGCAGCGATTTCTGAATGCCGCCTACGGTGAAGACTACAACACATACGATCAATACGGTCGGCTGTACGTGGACATCGGGGGACATCCTGAGCGGGCCACGAATGAAGATACTAACTTCCTATTTGCTGCATACCGCGCGCTGCATGGGCATGTTCATATGCGGGCGACATTCAAGGAGGCGGCACGGCGGATTGCCCTCCAGGAGGGATATGATCCTCAGGTTCTGCTCACGGCCAATGTCTGCGATGCGCATGGCAATACCTGGGGCAGCCACGACAGCTTGCAGGTAAGCGGGAAAGTTAATTTAAGAGAGTTTACTCCTGCCCGGGCCGCTCACAATACCTCCATGATCGTCTGGGCCGGTGCTGGTCTCGTCCGCCGCGGCGAATCCGAATACGGCGAGTTTACGTACGAACTGAGCGAACGCGCACCGCACTTCCAGCAGGTTGCCGGTACCGGCACGACTTGTTTCCGTCCGCTCGTGAATCTGCGCGACGAACCGCTCGCGGATCTTGCCAAGTATCGCCGGGTACACAATATTAGTAATGACAGTGTCATGAGTCCGACGGTTTTAGCACTCCGGTTAGCTAGTCAGTCGATTATATTCCGGGCAGTCGAGCTGGGGGAGAGTTTCGATGATCTCGTGCCGGTTAATCCCGTGAAGGCGTTTCAAGCCATATCGAGTGATATCACGCTCAAAGAGAAAGTGCTCCTGCAAAATGGCAAAGAGTACACGGGGGTTGAATTGCAGCGTGCACTCGCCGAATTGGCGCTGGAGGCTGCCTTTAAAGCCGACTATATTACTGACCAGGAACTGGAGTGGGGAGAGACGTGGATCGACGTACTCGATATGCTTGACCGGGGTCCCATATCTGACGCGACTGTGGCTCGCATTGAATGGGTACGCAAACTAGTAAGCATTCAACATCAGCTTAAGAAAAAGCGGCACGCCGGTGATAAATCGTCCGACTTCGATATCGCCTTCCTGGCCGCTGTCGATTTGCATCGGTTACTGCCAAACGAAGGCGTGGGCATGAGATCGCTGCGCAAAGGGGTGTATGCGCTGTCGCCAAGCAACGAGATACTTGATAACGGCCTGCCCCAGCCTGATACGCGGGCAAAACTCCGAAACGCGCTCATTGCCTACCTGCAGGAACGTAGGATTCCGTTCAAGGCGGATTGGGATCACATCATGTGTTCCCCTAAGGGTTCATGGAACGGGGCAGTGCGCTTGTCGCTCCCGGAGCCCTTGCAGACCGAAAACGACGATCTATGGCGACGTATCGGCGCAGCGGCTTGACACCCTAACGGCCGCGCACGTAGACTTCCCTAGTAGAAACTTCTAAAAAAGAAAATGAAACAAGTAAGCGACGTTAGAGATATTGGTAACCGGAAATGGTGGGCGGCGGGCGCTATATCGCTTGCGGCTATTGCCTTCAGTCTGGACTTGACCGTCTTAAACCTCGCACTGCCGACGTTGTCTCACTCGCTGCACGCGTCAACCAACCAGTTGCAGTGGATCGCGGATGCCTATTCACTCGTCCTGGCGATCCTAACCCTGCCAGCGGGTATGCTCGGTGACCGCTATGGGCGCAAGAAATTCATGCTGCTCGCTCTCGTCATCTTCGGCGCGGCCTCAGCCTGGTGCGCGTACTCCACGTCAGTCAATATGCTTATCTGCGCCCGTCTGCTGCTCGGCGTCGGGGCTGCATTTATCCTGCCGCTGGCCATGTCGACCGTACCCATCTATTTCAAGCCGGAGGAACGTACTAAGGCGCTGGCCATTCTTATGGGTGGCGTCATGCTGGCCTATCCACTTGGACCAATCTTGGGCGGCTGGCTGCTGACCTACTTCTGGTGGGGTTCGGTCTTTCTTATCAATGTCCCGGTGGTACTTATAGCCCTGCTTGCCGTGGCGCTACTGCTACCTGAAAGTAAAAGCCGCGTGAAGTCTTCTATCGACATCGGTGGCATCGTCCTATCAAGTCTGGCACTGAGCGGTATCACCTACGGGGCAATCGAGGCGGAATCAATCGGCTGGGGCGCGCACCGCGTGGTCGCGTCGCTCGTCGCCGGCATTATCCTACTGCCTGTATTCTTCGCCTGGGAACGACGCGTGGTACGCGCTAAAAGGCAGCCGCTTATCGATATCAGGCTATTTAGCTCAGCCGCTTTTACGGGCGGCACGCTTATGATGACTTCAGTCAACTTTGCTCTGTTCGGCCTGCTTTTTGGCCTGCCCCAGTACCTGGAAGCGGTGCGCGGCGACAAGCCGTTAACAGCCGGTTACTACCTGCTACCCATGGTCGTCGGCCTTATGATCGGTTCGGTCGTAAGCGCCAAGTTATCAAAGAAACTGGACCCGAAACTGGCTGTGGCAATTGGGTTTGCAATCATGGCGGCCGGCCTGCTAGCGGGCACTCGTACGACGCTTGGTTCGAGTGATCTATTCACGGTCCTGTGGAGTGGTATCATCGGCCTAGGACTCGGCTCGGCCATGCCGAATGTGGCAACCGTTGCCCTGTCGCCGTTGTCTGCTGACCGCAGCGCTTCAGGAACAGCCACGATCAGCGCGGTGAGGCAGGTTGGCGGCACGTTGGGCATAGCCCTGCTTGGCACGTTGCTCGGTGCTAGTTATCGCAGCCAGCTACACTTTTTGAGTTTCCCGAGCCAACTGACATCAGTTATACGTAGCAGTGTGGTTGGCGGCGTTACCGTAGCGCAAAAGCTCCACTCTGCGCCGCTTCTTAGTGGTGTTCGCGCGGCGTTCGTGCACGGCATGGACATGATGCTTTGGGTATGCGGCGGGATCGCGCTGGCGGCAATGCTGTTATCGCTCATAGTCTTGCCGCGGGCAACTGCCACCAGTAAGAGGAAAGCCGCCCGAGCCTAAAAGCGTCGGGCGGCCTTTCGTGGAAGAAAGTATGAGTAGGGAGGCTCTTCTACATATCGGCTGACATTTCGGTGTCGTTGTAGTTTGACGCGTTGCCGCTCATAGCGCTGCCACCGATCGTGTTATCGCTGACGGTTGCATTGCCGGTCACCGCGGTCTGCGACGTCTCATTCGTCAGATCGGCTGTGTTTGTGGTAGTACTAGTGAACGTATTGCCACGGGATTGACCATAGCCGCTCCCGCTAGCAATAACGTTTACGGACTGAGGACCAGTCAGCGTAATGCTACTGCTGCCCCCACCAGAGCCGCTGCCGTACATGTTGCTATTACCGTACGAGGGCGTAGGGGCTTGGCTGGTTACGTTCGCGCTCACATTTGTGCTATTTGTATTGGTGCTTGCGCCGCTCGTGGCGCTGCCACCGATCGTGTTATCGCTGACGGTTGCATTGCCGGTCACCGCGGTCTGCGACGTCTGGTTACTGAACTGTACGTTGTTCGTAGCCTCATATGACGTCGTTACCGGCGGCGTGTAGGTGTGGGTAGGAGTGTTGCCGTAGTTACCATATGACCCCCAGGAGTTGTTACCGCCCATGTAGCTGGTCATGTAACTGCTGGGGTGGTACTTTGGCTTTTGCCACCAACTGTAGCTTGCCGTCTGCGTGCCACCTTGCTGGCATGGCTTCTGTGACGTATACGAAGCTGTCAGCGTATGTGGCGTGCGCACTATATAGTAGATAGGCATGGTGTGTTCCGGTATATAGGTTTGCGTGTGCGACCCATATTCGGAAGAGCCACCACCTTCAATCACGTTATATGAGCCTGGTCCGGTCAATGATATTGATGCCGCTGATGCGGCGCCTCCGCCCAAACCGATGCAAGCCACGCTTGCGATTAGTGTGCCGATTTGTCCGAGCCGTTTGGGTTTGTGCATGTTGATCATAGGCACCTCCTTTGGTTGTACCACTAGCTTCCTAGGCCGCTAGCCAATTGCTAGGGCCCGGTAATGTATCGATATAAATTTAGAGTAAAGAAAAGTTTATGCTTTGGCAGTTAAGTATCTCACTTGGGGAAACTAGAGATATGAAAATAGGCATGAGCAATTTTTTTGCGGACCAGGACCTGGTAGTATATCCGCCAATGAAGATTGTGTTGTTTGGGGTATTTGTCGGATTCTTTTTCGTATTGCCAATGTATATGCTTGATAAATTTGTCTTGCCTCAGCTTAATAGCATGAAACAGTTTTACGCAAACGAAGGGCAGACTGTCCAGAACATGTTCCCCCAGCAGTAGGTCTTTGGGTACACTGTACTTTTTTAGAAATACTTCCCCCCCTAGGGTTTTGGTACACGGAGGCGAGAGATTTTAAAGCAGGTTAGACACCTGGAATGTATTGCTCTCGCCCCCGCGTACATATACGCGTCACCAATCCTTTCGGTTGTCTGTGTCCTGGCTTCTACCGGGTTATCGACCGTGGCCGATACTCCGCGTGGCCGCTAGGACCAGTTGCAGCCTCGGGGCCGCTGGTCGGGCGATATGGGCTGCTGTCTCGGGTTGGCCACGTGCTCGACCCTCACGGGTACGGGTACGGGCTGGACGCCGCGGGTGAACCGCTGCACGATCCGGCTGGGGTGAGGTCCATGTGCCTCAACCTCCGAGCGGAGGGCAGTGACCGCCATCACGATCGCCAAAGCCACATAGGCTGCGATAAGCGTGGTGTAGCCAACGCCGTGACCATCATGGATGCAGCGCATGACCCCGATTACGAAGGTCAGCGCCACAAACGTGACGGCTGAGCAGGCTAGAACCGTGTTCCGTCTTCCCATGTTCTCCTCCAGAGTCCGAGTTGGCGGTGTGCGTAGTGCTTGCTCGCATGGCGCGAGCACCAAGTGTTACCTCAGCTGCACTGTGGGCATATTTATATCACGAAAACGGAAATAAACAAATAATGCTATGTGTATAAAAAGAATTGAAAATTCGATATATCTAAAATGGATACCTTAGTGTGAGCACGGGAACGAGGAGACTGACAGGCGTGAGCCCGTAGTGTAATTGACTCCTCGTCCCCGTGCAGGTGCACACACTACTGCTGCCGGGACCTGGGCAGGGCGATCCTCCTTGGAAGAATGCTCCATGAGGCCCGTGCGGGCTGATGGCTAGCCATCAGCTGTAGGGGCTCCCCGGCCTGGATTCCTGCGAGCAACTCGTCAAGCAGTACCGTCTTTGCGGCTTCACCCTCATTGGCTTCGAGCAGTCGCTGCACAATGGCAGAGACAGCTGCGGAGTAGCCGAGGCTGCGGGCCTGCTGCGACTCAAGAGCTCGTAGTTCTGCGTTCGAAGCGCCGAGCATCTTCAGGGCGCGTTCCAGTCCACGCTGATCCTGTCCGATCCTGATCTTCGGATTGAACTGGTTGTGCGAGCTGGCGTCCGCTTTGCCGAAATCGTGCTGGGTGACCTTCGGGTCGCTGATGTGATGGAATCGACCGATCCCAGTTGCATCCCCGCCCTTGAAGTTGTAGGTGTCACCGTTCCCGATGGCCTCGCGGTCGGTAACGCCCGGGACATAACTCCCTGTTAGGCGTGCTGACTCTTGGCCAAGATGTGCACCGAGAATGCCGATGAACAGGACTCCGCCGATCAGCGCAAGTGCGGCAAAGACTGCGTCTAGGCCGTAGGATGCGCTCAACACGATGCCGAGGATGCACGCCACCGTACATACCAGGAAAGCATCGAGGCAGATGTGCATGAATCGCTTCCGACTGTCTGCGTCCATTGGACCTCCCCAATGGTTGTGTGCTGTGTGCCCGTCTTTCGTGCGTTTGCACGACGGCTAAGAACCACCTCCCTTCGGTAGCTGCACGAAATATATTCTACCACAATATTTGCCAGAGGCTAAGGATCATGGTATGGAAATAGTAACCGTATTACTTTTAAGCGTGGGGTGCAGGTATAAGCACCACTTCGTAGCGCCGCCTCGCGATGCGATCAAAACCCCACAGAGATGTGAGGTTGGTCATCCTGTACTGCGTTTTGTACGCGTGCATGGCGTTTGCTTTTGCTTTCAGCTGAGCGGCATTGAGTTCGTTGACGTTTACAGACATCGCGAAGCCAAAGGCTTTCTCGGCCTGCGTTTGTACGCGCCGTAGTGCACTCTCTGCAGGCGTGCGGGGCAGGCTCATGTACGGGCTGTCAGGATAAAACAGGACGCTGTGTCCGCGCCTTCTTAGCTCGAGTCCAGCCTGCCTTACAAGTATGTGGTTCGGGTGAGGGTATAGCCTGCTTATGGCAAGCGGTGCAGCGAACGCGCAGCCTTTGGGCGACGCGGCTTCAATGCGGTCAGCCAGTTCGGCGGCCGACGGGCTACCTGTATGGTACTGGTGATCCAAGTAATCCAAACAGATCTGCGCATTGGTATTGCCGCTTATAGCCACTGCCGCTTCATTCTCTTGCCTGCGCATGAGCATCATCTGGTGGCTGTCGGCTTGCCCGCAGACTCGGTCCCACCAGGCATGTGTGCCCTTTGGTGGTATGCCGGCAAAGACAGTCAGAACGAGCGTGCTGGGCTCCCTAATCAAAGACCAGCAATTGAGTACTGCGTCGTCAAAGTGAGGAGATAGAATGACCACTGTAGGCATGTACGTATGGTATCAGAAACGCAATTGGAATATAGCGCGGTCGAGCGGACATAGCCTGCGGCAAAAAGGTGACAGGCAGGTAATCCTTGCTATACTAGCGGCAGACAGGCAAGGGGATAGCGGGAAGTGAATTCAAGAATCGTAGCAGTATTTAATCAATTCAGGTTTCTTATCGTTGGTATCGTTGTGGTGGTCATCGTCTTTATATTTATCGTGACGCGCGGCGGCGGAAACAATCCTAAAAGTAGCAGTGGATCGACCTCGGGCAGTACCAAGGCCCCGGCTTCGCTCGTAAATGAGATTGCAACGATCCCATCGTCCGTGTTTGACAGTATCGGGACCGGCACTGCGACGGGTAAGCCCATAGCAATCTCCGCCCCGGCGCTGACACAAAACAATAAACCGGAAGTTTTTTATGAAGGTGCTGAATTCTGTCCATTCTGTGCGACTGAACGCTGGGCTATGGCAGCCTCGCTGATGCGCTTCGGTACCTTCACGAATCTAGGCGAAACACATTCCTCGACGACTGACGTCTACCCAAACACACAGACATTGTCGTTCTACGGATCGACCTACACCAGCCAGTACATCACATTCGTGCCGCTTGAGATTTACACTAATATCCCCGACTCGGCTGATGGCTACTACACGGCACTGCAAGCCCCGACGGCCGCTGAGTCATCGCTGGTCAGTAAGTATGACGCGACGCCGTACCTGCCGTCCGCTGACGCCGGCTCAATACCTTTCATTGATTTCGGGGGCGCCTATCTCATTGCCGGTGCCACCTATAGCCCGACCGTGCTGCAGGGTCTATCACATACTCAGATAGCGAGCGATATGCATAGTCCTACGAGCGCGGTTGCGAAGGGCGCCGACGGTGCGGCGAACACGATGACGGCGGCTATCTGCAAGCTGACCGACAATCAGCCGGCGACTGTCTGCGACGCGACGATCCAGCAGATCGAACTGTCGCTCTAATCACTGGCTTCACGTATAATCGGATGCATGAAGTCATCCATGGCGAAGTATACGTCGCTGACGCTATTCATAGTCATCATCCTGATCGCGATCTGGGTACTCGGTATCTTTTAGAGCCGGTCCATCCGCATTTACTTCCCTTCGCTGTAGCGGTATAATCGCATGCGTTGAAACAGGCACGGGCCTGTTTTTCATTTGGTATGAACTATCCGCACACACTCTTATTCCAAGGTGATATCACACGCTTAGCACCCGATCTTTCGAGCCACGCATTTGGCGATGGTAGGCTCATCATGCCGGAAGGGAATGAGCTGCTGGCTGGCGATGACATGTCTGCGCAGCTCGAAACATTCATTGAGGCATACGAAGCGGAGCGACTACGCTCGCCGTTTGAAATACCTGACCTGGATGAGCAAGAGTATCTCGGGAGCGGGGCGCAGGGTAACGTGTATGAACTCAGCCCTGGAAGCGATCAGGCGGTAAAGGTTACTGAACACGACCCATTACATTTGTCGCGGACCCTTGCGCACATGGAGGCTATACGAGCATGTCTCGGCAGCGTTGTAGGCGCCCAATATCAAGTCAAAGTGCCCAAGCATTACGGTGTATATGTGCCCGAACATGAGGAATATGACGCACTGGTACTCGAGCGTGTACAGGGCGTCGACGTATTCCATGTATTAAACGGTGATGAACAGGACTTGCCGTCACTCTACAGGCATTACCGCACTGAAATATTTATGAGCTTTGCTGGCCTGGAAACGTTCATTCGTGGGCGGCTGCATGATGCTGGACTGCGATTCGGAGATGTAATGGAAGACTGGGCAAACCCGAACGTGCTTGTCGAAGCTCATGAAACAACGTCATCACATCCGCCGCTGACGTATTGGGTCATAGACCAGGTGTCTCCTCAGTAGCAACCTGCCTTCGTGATGGTATAATGCGGATCAAATGTCAGGCGGAGAGCAAAGTCCCCACCTAGGGCAACGAGTTTGGTCGACGGCGAAAGGACTCTACGCATCGGCCCTCGTATCGACCGGTATGGTACTCGCGAATGTCTATGGCGCCGAAGAAATGGCAGCTCGGGCCGATGCCCCGCTGCTTAAGCAGGCCGAAGAGACCATCCCGTCGGTCCTTATCGCTCCGTATGCCCTTGGCCCGAGGAGTGAGAACGCCAATATTGGTATCGACGTAGGTTCAGCTGCACTGGCGGTTTGCATAGCGAGAAAGAACATGAGCCTGCGTGCAATGGCGGTCGTGGGCGGCAGCGGCCAGTTAGTGGCGAGTGGTGCAGACGCGTTAGTGGACAGGGCTGGTGTTTTGACACACACCGAACTGGCGCAGCCGGATGACGGCCCTTCGGCCGTTATCGGAGCGCTCATTACATACTGGGGGCTCTCCAGGGCACGTGCCAGTCAGGAGCACAAGAAAGCGTGGTATCTTGGCCTGGCGGTGTTTGCTGGGGCAATGGCGATCGGCGTTCCGCTGTATGAGGGCAGCCAAGGCGGCACGTTGGATGCTTCATCCCATGTCACGAGCATGGCCGCAGGCGGCATTGCCTATATGCTGCATGAGCGAAGAAAACATCGGCGCGCTGACCGTGCGCAGACAGCGCATGCGGTGGAGTCACCGGCGCTCTCCATGGTAGAGTAGGGGGGTAATGACATTCCAGGCATATATCGACAATATCCATACTAAAACCGGTAAGACGCCCGAGGATTTTCTTAAGGCCGCGAAGGCTAAAGGCATGGTTGGCCCCGACGTGAAAGTCATGGAAATCGTGAAGTGGCTAAAGGGCGAGTATGGACTCGGCCACGGTCACGCCATGGCAATCGTCCTGACCTTCCGTAATGCCGGTGCTATCCCGCCCGCGCCCAGTAAGAAAAAATAGCCCGGGGTGGGTTGTTGACGCATATTTTCACTGGTAGTACTATTGCGGCCATGAACCGGAGGACATCGGCATGGCGTACACAGCTTCGAATGACTGCGTGGCTGACGGTCGTTCTCACGCTGGCAGCGGGCATGATCGCATCGCCCTCATATGCAGCGACCTGGCCGCCCACGGATTGGCTTGTTAAGGGGCAGGACCTGCAGCCGTGGAACCCCGGTGGTAACTACCCGGATATTGGGATGGCAGCTGCTGCTAGCGATAATAATCTGACGTTGCCATCGTTTACATGGACCCTCTGCGGCAGCTGGAATGGCACCGTGTATGGCAAAAGTGACTACACCCCGTGCACGAGTAAGCCGGGTAGTACTTTGGTCGTCGAGAACTACGATGAACTGAAGGCTGCAATTGCGGACGGCCTATTTACGCAGCTACATATGCAGTACGCTATGTATGATCTAGAGAGCTGGGTACTCACGCCGCCGGCCCAGGCGGCCAATCCTCCCTATTGGATTAAACAAGCGGTGACGCTGGCGAACCAAAACGGCATTAAGCTAATCGTTACCACGGGAGGCAGAACAAATACGGTCGCGAACGACGAGGCGGCGGTAGCGGACAACGCATATATGGTTGCCGTTCAGTCACAAAGCTGGGGTTGGGACAAGACCACTGCGTCATGGAGCCTTGATACCTTTGATGCCAGAGTCCGTTATGCCGTCCGCGCTATGCGGGCAACCCGCACCGATGATCACACGGACACGCTTATTATGCTCGGGCTGGGTACCAATACGTGGCGGGTGCATCCCGTCTCACTGCTCCAAAGTGAATTTAGCATTATCCGCGCCCTGTCGGTGTCGGACGTCTGGCTGAACGCGAACAACTGGCAGGCGAATGACCAATGCACAGCAGCTGATGGCGGCTATGGCTGTCCCCTGATCGGCGCGCAATTCTTATCCGCACCATGACTCGGTTCCTAGCGGTGGGCGTGAGCGGGACGGCGAGCAAGCGTACGCTCATATTCAAGGTGCTCACCCAGCCAGAAGCTTGCGACCATCAGTACTACGACGGCGTAGGCAGGCCACGCAATAAGCAGTATATGTTTCACTGGCGTGTCGGAAGCGCCCTTCAAATACACAGCGGTTTTGCCTTTACCACTCGTGGTTTTTGCTTCGAAAGGAGAGCGGCCGTCTACAGTATTGATTAACGCAGCTAACTGCATGAGCTTTGTCTGGCCATGGGCATCGGTAGATTGAACCTCAACTGCGTAGTACCCTGGTTTTGCGAAGTGATGCGATATCGTAAAGACCGGGTCCGTGTCAAAAGTAAAATCGGACGCCGTGCCGTCGCCCCAGGTAACGTGCAGCTTATATGGTGGTGTGCCACCCTCGAGATCCAGCTTCCAGGTAAAACTTTGCTGGACTGGAAACGTCTTAAAACTAAAGCTGCTCGTTAATAGTATGGGGCTTGCGGCTGTAGTTGGTGCACTGCTTTTGCTTTGCACGGGTGTGCTCGGTGGGCTAGCCGTGCCGCCTGTGCTACTTGAAGTACCCGTCGATACGTTGGCCGGTGGTTCGTAGGTAATCGTAATGCTTTTCGATGGCG